>Ga0153956_1000302_pt1 | contig 59595 bp, 44 predicted proteins | sample TSFL040MetaG_FD_104704 | JGI IMG/M metagenome (GOLD analysis project Ga0153956, IMG submission 104704) | Attine ant fungus gardens microbial communities from Florida, USA - TSFL040 MetaG | ecosystem: Host-associated > Fungi > Mycelium > Unclassified | place: USA: Florida, Wekiwa Springs...
CATCGGCTCCAGGATCAGAGCCTGCGCGTCCGCCTCGACCTCCGCGAGTTGCTCATCGACCATGTCGGCATGCTGGCGGTTCGCCACCACGATCGGCGCGGCGAAATGCTCGCCTTCGGCGCGTCGCGCGGTCAATTGGAGCATCGTTTCTTCGGCGTGCAGCGCGAGCATTTGCTTCGGCCGCTCCGGCGTCGACATCGGCCATAGCCGCGTTCCCGATCCGCCTGACAGGATCACGGGCACGATCGGCTTCGAATAGGGCATCGAGTACCTCCTGGCGCGCTCGCTACCTAATGCAGCGGCGGCGCGATGCAAACCAACGAACCGGCAGAGTTTTCCCGTCGGGGAAACACTTTCTTTGCCAATTTCTGCGACAGCCGGATGGCGTGTCGGGATATTTTACACGGGGCCGGTCAGGATAGTCGCCAATGATCAGGCTGTTCAAACACTATATACCCCATGCCGTGCTGCTGCTCGGCCTGCTCGATTTCATCCTGTTGCTCGCCGCCGCGGAGTTCGGCTGGACCTATCGCGCGCACCAGATCGGTATGGCGGTGGACGAGATCCAGACGCGCATTCCGCAGCTTCTGAGCTTTGCCTGCTGCCTCGAACTCGCGATGATCGCGGTCGGCGTCTACGGCACGCAGTCGTTCCAGTCGCTGCGTTATGCCGTCGCGCGGCTGCTGGTGGCGATCTCGCTCGGCGTGATCTTCCTCAGCGTCATCTTCTTCGTGACCCCGATGCTGACCTTCTGGCGCTCGAACCTGCTTTATTCGATGGGAATCGCGGTCGGGCTGCTCACGGCTTTGCGCATCCTGCTCGGCAAGATGCTCGGCAGCCAGGTGTTCAAGCGGCGTATTGTCGTGCTCGGCGCCGGTGCGCGCGCGGCGCGGTTGAAGGCGCTGGCGCAGGCGCCGGGCGCGGGCTTCGTCGTGGTCGGCTATGTCTCGATGAGCGAGCCGGCGCGCGTCATTCCCGAAGCGATCGCGCGCGATGCGATCTACAACCTTGCCGACCATGTCGTGCTGCTCAACACCAGCGAGGTGGTGCTGGCGCTGGAGGAGCGGCGCAATGCGCTGCCGCTGAAGGACCTGCTGCGGATCAAGACCACCGGCGTCCACGTCAACGACATCTCGACCTTCCTCGAGCGCGAGACGGGGCGTGTCGACCTGCAGAGCGTCAACCCCAGCTGGCTGATCTTCTCGGACGGCTTCTCGTCCGGGCGGATGTTCTCCAGCATCTTCAAGCGGCTGTTCGATATCACCGCGAGCGCGGTGCTGCTCACGCTGGCAGCCCCCGTGATCCTGATCACCGCGATCGCGGTGAAGCTGGAGAGCAAGGGATCGGCCTTCTACCGCCAGCGCCGCGTCGGGCTGTTCGGCCAGGGCTTTGACATCATCAAGCTGCGCTCGATGCGCCAGGACGCCGAAGTGGCGGGCAAGGCGGTGTGGGCCGAGAAGGACGATCCGCGCATCACGCGCGTCGGCCGCATCATCCGCAAGACCCGGATCGACGAATTGCCGCAGGCGTGGAGCGTGCTGAAGGGCGAGATGAGCTTCGTCGGCCCGCGCCCGGAGCGGCCGCAATTTGTCGAGGATCTGGAGCAGCAGCTGCCATATTATGCCGAGCGCCACATGGTGAAGCCGGGCATCACCGGCTGGGCGCAGATCAACTATCCCTATGGCGCATCGATCGAGGACAGTCGCCAGAAGCTGGAATATGATCTTTATTACGCGAAGAACTATTCGCCGTTTCTCGATCTGCTGATCCTGCTCCAGACGATCCGCGTCGTGCTGTGGCCGGAGGGCGCGCGCTGACATGATGGCGCTGACCGCGATCCTGTGGAGCTATGCGCTCGCCGCCTTGCTGTTCGCGGGGCTCGCGCTGTCCCGGCTGCGCGGATCGGGGCTGGCGCTGCCGCGTGTGACGTTCGTGATCGCATTGGGCGCGACTGCCTTGTGGGCGCTGGCCGTCGCCGGAATCGATCCGCGCGATCTCGTCGCGCGGATCGCCGAAAGCACACGCAACCTTGCCTGGCTCGGTTTCATGTATGCGCTGGTGCGGCGCGACCGCGGGGCGCCGCATGCCCGCGCGGTGAGCGCGGTCTATGGCATGGTGGCGGTGGTCGTATTCGTCGGCATCGTCCTGGCGGTTGCCGCCGCGACGATTCACGATCCTGTCGAGGTTACCGCGATCGGATCGGCGCGCATATTGCTGCGGATGATGGTCGCGGTGAGCGCGCTCGTGCTGGTCAATCATCTCTACGCCGTCGTTGCACCCGGCGCGCGGGGCGGCATCCGCCTGGTCGTGATCGCGCTGGCGATGATGTGGGGCATGGACCTCGTGCTCTACGGCATCGCTTATCTGTCGGGTCATTGGCCGCCGATGCTCGTTGCCGCGCGTGGGCTGGCGATGACTTTGCTCGCACCCCTCTTCGCGATCGCGGTGCAGCGCAACGGCGACTGGCAGCTGCAACTCTCGCGCACCGTCGCCTGGCAGACGATCTCGCTCGGCGCGGCCCTGGTCTATATCGCCGTCATGGTGCTGGCGACCAGCGCGATCGCTGCGTTCGGTGGCGCGCAGGTGCGCGTGATTCAGACCGCCTTCATATTCGGATCGACTACCGCTTTGCTCACTCTGGTATCGTCGCCCTGGCTCAAGGCATGGGCCAAGGTGAAGCTCGCCAAGCACCTCTTCCGCCATCGCTACGATTACCGTGCCGAATGGCAGCGTTTCACCGACACTTTGGGCAAGCCGGGCGACGACGCAGCGCCGCTCGATGCGCGCATCGTCAAGGCGGTCGCCGATCTGACCGACTCGCCGGCGGGCCTGTTGCTCGTGCCCGACGGCGCCGGGCTGGGCATCGGTGCAGCGTGGAATTGGGAGATCGAGGGACTGCCTGCGGTCGGCGGCGATGCGATTCTGGCCGAGCACATCCGCACCTCGGGCTGGATCGTCGAGCTCGACGCGGTGCGTTCCGAACGCGCCGCCCCGGCCGAACTGGCCAGCATCCCGCAATGGATGCTCGACCGCGCCGATGCCTGGGCGCTCGTGCCGCTCAACCATTTCGACCGCCTGACCGGCGCGGTGCTGCTCGCGCGGCCGCCGGTCGATCGCGCGCTCGACTGGGAGGACTTCGATCTGCTGCGCATCGCCGGCCGCCAGGTCGCGAGTTATCTCGCGGAGGCGCGTAGCCAGGATGCCCTGGCCGAGGCGCAGCGCTTCGACGAATTCAATCGCCGCTTCGCCTTCATCATGCACGACATCAAGAATCTGGTGAGCCAATTGACCCTGGTCGCACGCAATGCCGAACGCCATGCCGACAATCCCGAATTCCGCGCCGACATGGTCGCGACGTTGCAGGATTCGGTCGGGCGGATGAACGATCTTCTTGCACGTCTGTCGCAGCATCATGGCGGACAGGCGGCGGTGACCGGCCCGGTCGATCTCGTGCCTCTGGTCGAGCAGGTCGCGGCGCGGCGCCGGGCGCAGCATCCGATCCTCGTCACCGGCGTGCGCGATGCGTTTGCGCTCGCCGAGCCGGCACGTCTCGAACAGGTGCTCGGCCATCTCGTCCAGAACGCGATCGAGGCGAGCGCTGCACATGAGCCGATCACGCTCGCGGTCGGCTTCGACGGCGGCAAGGTGACGATCGATGTGATCGATCATGGCTGCGGCATGTCGGCCGGCTTCGTGCGCGACCGGCTGTTCAAGCCGTTCGTCTCGTCCAAGTCCGGTGGCTTCGGGATCGGGGCGTTCGAGGCGCGCCAGCTCACCGAGGCGATGGGTGGTACGGTGGAAGTGGCGAGCCGCGAAGGTGAGGGGACGCGCTTCCGCGTGTCGCTGCGCGCCGCGGTCGCTCTGTCCTATGAGGTGGCGGCATGACCGAGATGCGCAAGCTGCTGATCGTCGAGGACGATCCCGGCCTGCAGCGCCAACTGCGCTGGGCCTATGATGGTTACGAAGTGATAGTCGCGGGCGACCGCGCCACCGCGCTCGAAGCGCTGCGCGCGGAAGAGCCCGATGTCGTCACGCTGGATCTTGGCCTGCCGCCCGATCCCGATGGCGTGACCGAGGGTTTTGCGACGCTCGCCGAAATCCTTAAGCTCAAGCCCGATACCAAGGTGATCGTCGCCTCGGGGCACGGCGCGCGCGAAAGCGCGCAGCGCGCGATCGCCGACGGCGCCTGGGACTTCTATCAGAAGCCGATCGATATCGACCAACTGGGCCTGATCGTCGCACGCGCTTTCCATGTCCATGCGCTGGAGACGGAGAATCGCCGCCTCGCCGAGCGGGCGCCCGACACCGCGCTCGGCGGCATGATCACCGCCGCACCCGAGATGTTGAAGGTTACGCGCACGATCGAGCGTGTCGCCGGCGCCGACGTCTCGGTGATGCTGCTCGGCGCAAGTGGCACCGGCAAGGAATTGCTCGCGCGCGGGCTCCACGAAGCGAGCGGGCGCAAGGGCGCGTTCGTCGCGATCAATTGCGCCGCGATCCCCGAGACGTTGCTCGAAAGCGAGCTGTTCGGGCACGAAAAGGGCGCATTCACCGGCGCGATCAAGACCACGGAGGGCAAGATCGAGCTGGCGCATGGCGGCACGCTCTTCCTCGACGAGATCGGCGACGTGCCGCTTCCGCTGCAGGTCAAGCTGCTGCGCTTCCTGCAGGAGCGCGTTATCGAGCGGATCGGCGGGCGCAAGCCGATCGCGGTCGATGTCCGCATCGTCTGCGCGACGCACCAGGACGTCGATGCGATGGTCACCGACGGGCGCTTCCGCGAGGATCTCTATTACCGTCTTGCCGAGATCGTCGTGCGCATCCCCTCGCTCGCCGAGCGGCCGGGCGACGCGGTGCTGCTCGCGCAGCATTTCGTGCGCAAATACGCCAAGGGCATGAACAATGCGGTCACCGGCCTCTCGCCCGACGCGCGCGCGGCGATCGATGCCTGGGGCTGGCCGGGTAACGTGCGAGAGCTGGAGAACCGCGTCAAACGTGCGGTGATCATGGCCGAGGGCAAGTACGTTTCGGCCGCCGATCTCGATCTCGAATGCAAGGGCGGTGACGAGCCGCTCAATCTGCGTGCGATTCGCGAAAGCGCCGATCGCAAGGCGATCCGCCACGCGCTCGCGCGCGCCGACGGCAATATCTCCAACACCGCGAAGCTGCTCGGCGTGAGCCGTCCGACGCTTTACGATCTGCTGAAGAGCTATGATCTCCATGCGTAAGTTCGTCATCGGCGCCATCGCGCTGCTCGCCGCGACCGGCGTGGTCACCGTCGCCATGCGTCCCGCACGCGCGACCGCGGGCGATGCCCGGCACGAGCTGGCGCTCAGCCTGTCGCTGCTCGAGGCGGGCAATTACAGCGCCGCGCACAATCATGCGCAATCCGCAATCAAGGCTGATGACAGCTGGGGCTTGGCGCACGCAGTGCTCGCGCGGATCATGCTCGCGATGGGCGACGGTATCGGTGCGGAAGGCGAGCTCGCGCGGGCCAAAAGCGCCGGGTTCGATGTCGCCAATGCGCATCAGCTCTACGCGCACGCCTACCTGCTCGAGGGCAATCCGCAACGCGCGATCGACGAGGCGAAGAAGAGCCTGCCGCGCTATGGCGGCTATGCCAATCGCGTCGTGGCGCGTGCGCTCGCCGCCGAGGGCGACATGCCCGGCGCGCAGCAGACGCTAGCCGCCGTGCTCGCCGCCAATCCCGACAATAGCCTCGGCTGGTCCGACCTCGGCCGGATACGATACAGCTCGGGCGATTACGCCGGCGCGATCGACGCGACGGAGCGTGCACTGAAGATCGATCCCGGCAATCTCGAGGCGCTGACGCTGCGCGGCGAGCTGGTGCGCGGCCAATATGGTCTGGTCGCAGCCCTGCCGTGGTTCGAATCCGCGCTGCGTTACGACGCGTATTACCATCCCGCGCTGATCGAATATGCTGCGACGTTGGGTGAGGCGGGGCGCTATACCGACATGCTCTCCGCGACGCGCCGCGCGCTCGACGCGCGGCCGGGTAGCCCGCAAGCGCTGTATCTTCTTGCCGTGCTCGCGGGGCGGGCGGGCAAATACGATCTCGCCCGCGCGATGCTGCAGCATATCGGCGACGCGCTGAACGACCTGCCCGGCGCGTTGCTGCTCGGCGGCGTGCTCGATTATCATGACGGCGCGTACGAGCAGGCGATCGAGAAATGGCGCGCGCTGGTCGCGCAGCAGCCGATGAACATCACCGCCCGTCGTTTGCTCGGTTCCGCCTTGCTGCGCTCGGGCGACGCGCGCGGCGCGCTCGACGTGTTGCGTCCTGTGGCGCTGCGCGGTGATGCCGACAGTTATTCACTCGATCTCGTCGGGCGTGCCTTCGAGCGGACCGGCGAGCGCGACTGGGCATCGAAGTTTCTCGATCGGGCTTCGTTTCCGGCACGCGATACCTCCACACCGTTCGGCACCGACGACAGCCTGCCGACGCTTGCCGGTGCCGCGCAACAAGCGCCGGACGATCCGGTGCTCACGGTCGGCTATCTCAGGGGCCTGATCGAGAACGGCGATAACGCCGGCGCGCTGGCCGAGGCGGAGCGGCTCGCGACCGCCAATCCCGGCGCTCCCGCCGCGCAATTGCTGGTCGGCGACATGCTGACGGTGATGCAGCGCTACGGCGATGCCGCCGCCGCGTATCGCCGCGCCGCCGACATCCGGTTCGACGAGCCGACCATGTTGCGGCTGGTCGATGCACTCGATCGCGCCGGGCACCGCCCGGAAGCGGCGAACGTGCTCGCGCTCTATATGTCGCAGAACCCGCAGAGCGTCGCCGCGCAGCGCCTCGCCGCGCATTGGCAGATCGCCGCCGGCCAGTGGCAGGCCGCGATCGATACGCTCGAAGGCCTGCGTACACGTGTCGGCAGCCGCGATGCCGCTTTGCTGTCCGAATTGGCTTTCGCCTATCTGGGCGACGGGCAGGACGATCTCGGCACGGCCTACGCCAAGGCGGCCTACCGCATCGCACCGCTCAACCCGGCGGCGACCGATGCCTATGGCTGGGCGCTCTATCAGGCCGGCAATAACGACGGCGCGTCGCAACTGCTCGAAAAGGCCGCGTCGATCGCGCCCGAGCACAGCGTGATCCACTGGCATCTCGCACAGGTCTATGCCGACATGGACCGCAACGAGGATGCGCGCGCGCAAGTTCAGGCGGCACTGCGCGATCCGACCTTCACCGATCGTGATGCCGCGGCCGCCCTGCTGAAGACGCTGGTCTGACGCCATCGTCTGCGTGTATCGCGCGGGGCGATGACCGATCCATTCGACCGTATCGCCGCCGCGCTGGAGCGGCTCGCGCCGCCCCCGCCGCCTGCGGCCGACCCGCTGGCGCATCCGGCCTATGTCTGGCGCGGCGGCGGGCTGGCGGCGACGCGCGCCTTCGCGCCCTTGCCGATCGACCGGCTGGTCGGGATCGATGCGCAGAAGGAGGTCTTGCTCGGAAACGCTGCGCGCTTCGCCGCCGGCCATGCCGCGCAAGACGTGCTGTTGTGGGGCGCACGCGGCACCGGCAAGTCGGCCCTGGTGAAGAGTACAGTCGCGGTGATACAGGCCCTGGGTGGTAACATCGCGTTGGTCGAGGCCGCGACCGGTGGTCTCGACAGCCTGCCGGCGCTCTTCGAAGTCATCGCCCCGGTGAAGCGCGCTTTCCTGCTGTTCCTCGATGATCTCGGCTTCGATGCCGCGCACGACGCACGCGCCTTGCGCTCGATGCTGGAGGGCGGGGCGGAAGCGCGGCCGACGAACGTCAGGCTGGTAGTGACCTCGAACCGCCGCCACCTCGTACCGCGCGACATCGCCGAGCAGGAAAGCGCGATCAACCCGCGCGACAGTGTCGACGATCATCTCGCGCTCGCCGATCGCTTCGGGCTCAGCCTCGGGTTCCACGCGCTCGATCAGGACGGCTATCTCGCGATCGTGCGCGGTTATACGAAGGCGCATGACTTGCCGTTCGACCCGGTTGATGCGGTCGGCTGGGCGACCCGCCGCGGCAGTCGCTCGGGGCGCGTCGCCGTGCAATATATAACCGATCTGGCGGGACGGCAGGGCCGCGCGCTGGAATCGCTGTGATACCAATCAATCCGTTGAGCGAGATCAATTGACAGACAGGGCCGATCCGTTCCCAATTTCGCGCATGGCGCGTATCGGTGAACTCGATCTTCCGGACCGGCTCGCCCCGGCTTTGCCGCGCTGGACGACGCAGCTTGGTGTGGCCTTGCTGTGCTGGGCCGCGGTTGAGATCATCCGCTCGCTGATCACGGCGATCATGCCGGGCACCGCGATCTTCGCCCTGGTGTTCCCCGCGATCATGGTCGCCACCTTATTCGCGCGCTGGCAAGCGGGTGTTCTCGCCGCCTTACTGTCGATCGGTTACGTCTTCTTCATAGTCTATCTGCCCGGCAATGCCGTACGGCCTCCGGTCAATCCGAACGTCGCGGTCTTCGCCGTGGCGATCTCAGCGTTGCTGACGGTTTTTCTGGCCGAGATATTCCGTCGCGCCGCGCGCAAGGCGACGCAGGAGCGCGATCGTGAGATCGCCGACCGCGATCTGTTCCTCGCCGAGTTCGATCACCGGGTGAAGAACAACTTCACGATCGTCGCCAGCCTGCTCGACATGCAGCGCCGTCGCGCCACCGATCCGGCGACCGAAGAGGCGCTGACCGGCACACTGGCGCGTGTCGAGAGCATCGCGCGGGCGCACCGCCATCTCTATCGCGGCCCGAGCGGCCAGCCCGGCATGGTCGAGATGCGCGACTATCTCGGCGACCTGTGCGCTGCGCTGGCCGAAGCGCTGCTGCTGCGCGGCGGGGTGACGCTGGAATGCGATGCCGACGAGGCGGCGGTGCCGCGCGACCGCGCGGTGTCGATCGGGCTGGTCGTCAACGAGCTCGTCACCAACGCCGCCAAGCACGCCTTTCAGGGCCGTGCCGGTGGCGCGATCCGGGTGACGTTCCGTGTCGCGCAGGCCGGCTGGACGGTGACGGTGCAGGACGACGGCGTGGGCTTCGACGCCGCGGCGGGGCCGGCGCAGGACGGTGGGCTCGGCTCGCGCCTGATCGCTGCGTTCGCGCGGCAGGCGGGCGGGGTGCTGTCGACCGAGAGCGACGCGTTCGGGACGCGCGTCGCGCTGGAGATGCAGCGCTAGCCCAGCGCCTCGACCCGCTCGGCGAGGTCGAGCCAGCGCAGCTCCGCCTCGTCCTTCTCGGTGCGGGCGGCGTCGATCGCCGCGCTGAGCGCCGCGAAGCGCTTCGGGTCGCGGGCGTAGAGGTCGGGGTCGGCCATCGCGGCCTCGTCGCGGGCGATGGCGGCGTCGAGCTGCTCGATGCGGCGGGGCAGCAGATCATAGTCGCGCTGGTCCTTGTAGGACAGCTTGCGGGCGGAAGGTGGCGAAGGTGCCGCGGCGGACGGCTTCTCGGGAGATCGTTTCACTGGCGTAACGATCTTGTTCCGCTTGCGCTCCCAATCCTCGTAGCCGCCGGCGACGATGTCGACCTTGCCCGATCCGTCGAGCCCGAGCGTCACCGTCACGGTGCGGTCGAGGAAATCGCGGTCGTGGCTGACGATCAGCACCGTGCCGTCATAATCGGCGATCACTTCCTGCAGGAGGTCGAGCGTCTCGAGGTCGAGATCGTTGGTCGGCTCGTCGAGCACCAGCAGGTTCGAGCGCCGCGCGAATTCGCGCGCCAGCAGCAGCCGCGAGCGCTCGCCGCCCGAGAGCGTGCCGACGCGCGCATCGACCATGTCGGGATCGAACAGGAATTCCTTGAGATAGCCGTGGATGTGCTTGCGGGACCCCAGCACGTCGATCCACTCGCCGCCGTCGGCCAGCACGTCGCGCACGCGCTTGTCGGGCTGCATCAGGCTGCGCTGCTGGTCGATCACGATGCCGTCGAGCGTCTTGGCCAGCTTCACGGTGCCGGAATCGGGCGCGATCTCGCCGGTCAGCAGCTTGAGCAGCGTCGTCTTGCCAGCGCCGTTGCGCCCGACGATGCCGATCCGGTCGCGCCGCGTGATGCGCAGATTGAGGTCGCGGATGATCGTGCGATCCCCATAGGCCTTGGTGACGTGCTCGGCATCGATCACCGTCCTGGTCTTCACGTCGTCGGTGCCGATCGAGAGGTTCGCCGCGCCCTGCGGCCCGAGCATCGCGGCGCGTTCGGCGCGCATCTCCTTCAGCTTGGCGAGCCGGCCCTGGTTGCGCCGCCGCCGCCCGGTGACGCCGCGCTGCAGCCAATGCTCCTCGATCTTCAGCTTGGCGTCGAGACGTTGCGCATTGCGCTCTTCCTCGGCGTAAACGGCTTCCGTCCAGGCATCGAAGCCGCCGAAACCGACTTCCGCGCGCCGGATGGTGCCACGGTCGAGCCACAGCGTCTGCTTCGTCAGCCGGGTCAGGAACGTGCGGTCGTGGCTGATCACGATGAACGCGCCGGTGAAGCGGTTGAGCCAGCTTTCCAGCCATTCGATCGCCGCGATGTCGAGATGGTTGGTCGGCTCGTCGAGCAGCAGCACGTCGGGGCGCTGCGCCAGCGCGCGCACGATCGCCGCGCGCCGCCGCTCGCCGCCTGACGCCGAGGCGGACTCGCGCGACAGGTCGATATCGAGCTGCCCGGCGATCGCCTCAGCCTCGTGCCGCGCCGGCGCATCGCCGCCGGACAGCACGTAATCCATCAGCGTCGGGAAGCCTTCGAGCCGCGGCTCCTGCTCGAGCAGCACGACGTTGGTGCCCGGCACGATCGTGCGCCGCCCTTCGTCGGCGTCGATCTTCCCGGCGATCAGCTTGAGCAACGTGGTCTTGCCCGCGCCGTTGCGCCCGATCAGCGCCAGCCGGTCGCGCGCGCCGATGAACAGGTCGAGGTGGCGGAACAGCCAGCCCGATCCCTGGACCAGACCGAGATCCTCGTAAGACAATATGGGAGCAGCCATGGCGGCGCAGTTAGGCGTGCTGGGCTTGGGCGGCAAGGCGACGCGATGGCGGTCAATTCGCTTCGTGCTCCTGCGAAAGCGGGAGCCCAGGGTTATTGAAGCGCATCTCCCCGGACTCTGGGCTCCTGCTTTCGCAGGAGCACAAGGAAAACGAACGGCTTTGCCGCGCCGGATCGCCGGGACGAAAAGACCGACACGGAAGTGAATTCCGTGTCGTCGGACAGGCGCTTTCACCGCCTGCCGGCCGGCCTTGCGCGAGTCGGCCGGGCGTGGCCGTCTGCCACGCGGCATTATTCACAGGCTGTTCAAGCCGCGAACCCTATGCGAAGCCGTAATGATAATGCTCGTGCGCCTCGCTTTGTGCTCCCTGCTTGCCGTGTCGGCCGTGGCCGCGCCCGCCGCCGGGCAGCGTCATGGCGGGCCGCGCCGCGGCGACCAGCAGCGGGCGTTCGAGGCGCGGCAGAGCGGACGAATCCTGCCCTTGCCGGAGATCGAGAAGCGCATCGTGCCATCCGAGGCTAAGCGCGGCGGCCAGTATATTGGCTTCGACTTTCAGGACCCACCCGGCATTTACACACTCAAGTTCCTGCGCGATGGAACCGTGATCTGGGTCGTGGTCGACGGCCGTTCCGGCCAGATACTTGGCCGCACCGACCAATGAACGAGGCCCGCATTCGGGCGATGAGGGGAATTGCATGCGTGTTCTGATCGTCGAGGACGAACCCAATCTCCGCCAGCAGCTCCAGAATACGCTGGAAGGCGCCGGCTATGCGATCGATACCGCGAGCGACGGTGAGGAAGGGCATTTTCTCGGCAGCACCGAGAATTACGACGCGATCGTGCTCGATCTCGGCCTGCCCGAAGTGGACGGGCTGACCGTGCTCGATCGCTGGCGCAAGGAAGGCAAGACCACGCCTGTGCTCGTGCTGACCGCGCGCGACAGCTGGTCGGACAAGGTTGCCGGACTCGACGCCGGCGCCGACGATTATGTCGCCAAGCCGTTCCAGACCGAGGAGTTGATCGCCCGGCTGCGCGCGCTGATCCGCCGCGCCTCGGGCAATGCCAGCTCGGAGCTGACCGCGGGCGACGTGCGGCTCGACACGCGTTCGGGCAAGGTGACGCTCGCCGGCGATCCGGTGAAGCTTACCGCGCAGGAATACAAGCTCCTCAGCTACCTGCTCCACCACAAGGGCAAGGTGGTCAGCCGCACCGAGCTGATCGAGCATATCTACGATCAGGATTTCGATCGCGATTCGAACACGATCGAAGTGTTCGTCACGCGCATCCGCAAGAAGCTCGGACAGGACGTGATCACCACCATCCGCGGGCTCGGCTACAGCCTCGAAGACCCCGACGAAGCCTGAGTCGTCGATGGCCGACGCCGGCATTCCTGCTCCCAAGGCCGAGGAGGCCGCGCCGGCAAAGCCGGCCACGCGCACCACGGGATCGCTGTCGCGGCGCATGATCCTGATCGCCGCGGTGTGGATCGCCTTGCTGCTCGCCGGCGGCGGTTTCGCGCTCAACCGCGTGCTGACCAGCGCGGTGACGCGCAATTTCGACGACCAGCTCGAGTACGTCCTGAACGCGCAGATCGTGACGGCGCGGATCGGCCCGGACGGCGAGGTGATGTTCGACCGCGACGCCGCCGATCAGCGCTTCCTCGAGCCCTATTCGGGCCTCTACTGGCAGGTCAGCGCCCCGGGGCATGAGCCATTCCCGTCGCGCTCGCTGTGGGATCGGCGGCTCGCCTACGGCGGCAACCACACCGATCTCCACGTCCATGTTTATGACAGCACGCAGTTTCCCGGCGAGAAGCTGCGCATTCTCGAACGCGATCTGAAGCTGCCGGGTTCGGCGGTGCGCTGGCGCTTTCAGGTCGCGCAGAGCCGCGACGGGCTCGACGCGCAGGTCGATGCGTTGCGCCGCACGCTTGTGCGCAGCTTCCTGCTGCTCGGGCTCGGGCTGATCGTGCTGGCGGCGTTGCAGACCTGGTACGGCCTGCGCCCGCTCGGCAAGCTCAGGCGCGAGATCGCACGGATGCGCGCCGGGCAATCGACCGCGATCCAGGGCGCGCTCCCGGCCGAGGTCGCGCCGATGGTCGAGGAGCTGAACGCGCTGGTCGAGCATAACGACCGCCAGGCCGAGGAAGCGCGGCGCCACGCCGGCAATCTCGCGCACGCGCTGAAGACGCCGCTGACGGTCATTATGAACGCGGCGACCGCGCAGGCCGACGATCTCGGTGAGACGGTGATTCGCGAGGCGCGCACGATGCGGCGGCAGGTCGATCATCACCTCGCGCGCGCCCGCGCGGTCGGCCGGCGCGGATCGGCGCACAGCCGCGCGGCGGTGTGGCCCAGCCTCGACTCGGTCGAGCGCGCGGTCAGCCGGCTCTACCGCCATGTCCGCGTCGATGCCGACGGGCCGAAGGATCTGGAAGTCCATGTCGAACGGCAGGATCTCGACGAGATGCTCGGCAATCTGGTCGAGAATGCCGCCAAATATGGCGGCGGCAGCGTGTTCGTGACGGTGAGCAAGCAGGACGCGTTCGTCGAATTGCTGATCGAGGATGACGGGCCCGGCATTCCCGAGGCGGAGCGCGTGCGCATCTTCGATCGCGGCGTGCGGCTCGACAGCGGCAAGCCCGGCACCGGGCTGGGCATGGGGATCGTGCGCGACGTGGCGGAGATCTACGGCGGCAGCGTCAGCCTGGAGGAGAGCGAGGATCTCGGCGGGCTGCTGGTGCGGCTGCGGCTGCCGGCGGCGAACTAGGGGCTAGCGTTATAGCATCGTGCGTGAAATCAGCACCATTCCCTCAACGCCGTTCGCCCTGAGCCTGTCGAAGGGCGGCTCTCCCCAAGAGCGCCGCGCGAGAGGCACGGCGCCCTTCGACAGGCTCAGGGCGAACGGTTCAGATTTAACGATGCTCTAGCTACTCGATGTTCTCCCGCGAAAGCGGGAGTCCAGCGTCGCTTGCGCTGCGCGAAGTAATCCTGGGTCCCCCGCCTTCGCGGGGGAACAGCACTAAATCAGCCTCAAAACCCCTTCAGCACCGGCAGGATACTGCCGTAATCGTCGGTCCAGGCGGTGAAGCCGGGGCGGCGTTCGATCGGCTGCCACGGCGATGCGGGATCGCTCGCACACAGTTTGGCGAGCGTCGCGGGTGTGCGGCTCATCGCCACCCAGATCGAGGGCGCGGCGCGGTGCGCGGCGGCATCGGAATCGGGGTGATATTCGCGCACCATCACCTGCCAGCCGTCGGCAGAAGCGGCGGCGGCCAGCACCGGCTCCAGATCGATGTACTTGTTCGAGATGTGGAACATCAGCAGCCCGTCCGGCGTGACGACGCGGGCATAATTCGCCAGCGCCTCACGCGTGAGCAGGTGCATCGGGATCGCGTCGGACGAGAAGGCATCGATCGCCAGCAGGTCGCGCGAGGCGGCGGGCGCGGCGGCCAGCGTCAGGCGCGCATCGCCGATCTCGATCGGGACGTTCGGCAGGCAGCGCGAGAGGAAGGTGAAGTCCCTGGGGTCGCGCGCGATGCGGGCGATGGCGGGATCGATCTCGTAGAAACGCCAGTCCTGCCCGGCCTGAGCGTAGCAGGCGAGCGTGCCGGCGCCGAGCCCGACCACGCCGATCCGTGCGTGCGGACCGAACATGCCGGGCGCGGCGCGCATCGCGATGCCGATGCCCGAGCGATAGGCGTAATAGCTGGTCGGATAGGTGGCGAGCGCGGGGTCGCGCAGCTGGATGCCGTGCGTCGTCGTGCCGTGCACCAGGATGCGCGCGCGGCCGATCCCGCTGCCGTTCTCGCCCACCGTGTAGATGCCGAAATAGCTGCGCGTGCGCGCGTGATGCTCCAGCGTGCGGAAGACGTTCGCCCAGCCGCCGAGCCCGAGGATCAACGCGGCGAGGCAGGTGACGAAGACAGCGCGGCTGCCCAGCGCGAAGCGCGCGAGGATGGCAATCGCGATCAGCGCGGCTGCGTTGACGAGGAGCGGCGGGGTGCCGCCGAACAGGCCGCCGGCATAAAGCGAGAGTAGCACCGCGATCAACGGAATCCAGCGGCGCTGCACGGGCTTGAGCGGTGCTGCGTCGGGCATTGGCATCAGCAGCGCGGCGCCGAGGATCAGCAGCGGATATTCGTACAGCCAGTCGAACACCGCCGGTGCGACCAGCGCGCAGAAGATGCCGCCGACCACGCCGCCGATCGACATGCACAGATAGAAATCGGTCAGCCGTGCGGGGCCGGGGCGCAGGCCGTAGAGCCGGTGGTGGAGCGCCACCGCGGCCATGAACACGATCAGCAGGTCGCCCGCCATCATCAGCCAGAGATTGCCGACGAGGCCACTCCCTGCCGCGGCCCCCGCGATGATCAGCACGAGCGGGAAATAGCGCGTGACGAAACCGGCGACGCGGCCGCGATCGGAAAAGGCGAAGGTGAAGCTGAGCAGATAGAGGCCGAGCGGGGCGACCCAGATCAGCGGCATCGCCAGGATGTCGGTGGTGATGTGCGTGGTGGCGGCGAGGATCAGGCCCGAGGGGACGGTCGCCAGCGCGATCCAGCGTAGCCGGGTGGCCATAGACGGCGCGGGCTCAGCGGGCGCTTCCTCGACGGTCGCGGCGGCCGCGCGGCGCGGGAGCGTGAGCACGCAGCCGATCACGAGCGCCACGAGTAGGCCGTAGCCGATGCTCCACGCCTTGCTCTGCACGCCTAGCGGCAGGATCGGTTCGAGGATGAGCGGATAAGCGAGCAGCCCGCCGAAGCTGCCGAGGTTGGAGGCGGCGTAGAGCGCGTACGGATTGGCGCCGGGCTCGCGGAGCGCGAACCAGCGCTGCATCAGCGGCGCCTGCGCGGAGACGACGAAGAACAGCGGGCCGATCGCCGCGATCAGCAGCCACGGCACCCACAGGATCGGCGAGGCGTGGGCGGGCGGCGTCGCCGCGCCCAGTCCGAGCGGCAGCCAGATCGCGGCGAGCGCGAACAAGGCGAGATGCGTGATACCCTGCCACATGGGACGGAGCCGCCCGGCGAGGTGCGCATAGGCGTAACCGCCGAGCAGCAGCGCCTGATAGACCAGCATCGCGCTGTTCCACACGGCCGGCGCGCCACCCAGCCGCGGCAGCGCCATGCGCGCGACCATCGGTTGCATCAGGAACAGCAGGAACGAGCCCGTAAAGACGGTCGCGACGAACCAGGCGCGCGTCGAACGCTGCCGTTCCACCTTCAGTGCCACCGACGCCATCCTGCCCCCCGAGCGCGAGAGCACCTGCGTGCGTCAGCTATGGTGAACAGCGCGTTAAGATCGGCCCAGTGCGCGGAACGCTTCGGCCGTCAGCGTCAGGCTCTTCTTGCGCGCATCGTGATCGTAGATCGCGCTTGCCACCATCACTTCATCCACCCTGGTGCGCTCGACGAACGCCGCGATCCCCCGCTTCACGGTGTCGGGCGACCCGACCGCCGAGCATTGCAGCACGTGGTTGAGGATCGCAGCGCCTTGCCCGCCCAGGCTCTCGCGATAGCCGGCGACGGGCGGCGGCAGGCGGCGCGGGTTGCCGGTGGTGCGCAGCGCGACGAACGATTGCTGCTGCGAACTGGCCAGCAATTCGGCCTCCGCATCGGTGTCGGCGGTGAACACGTTGAACCCGGCCATCGCATAGGGCCGGTCGAGCTGCGCCGAGGGTTTGAAGTCGCGGCGGTAGATCGCCAGCGCGTCGTCGAGCGCATCGGGCGCGAAGTGCGAGGCGAAAGCATAAGGCAGGCCGAGCATCGCGGCGAGTTGCGCGCCGAACAGGCTGGAGCCGAGAATCCAGAGCTCGGGTTTCGCGCCCGCGCCGGGCGTGGCGCTGATCCCGGTCTGGCCGTCGTCGGCGAAATAGCTCTGCAGCTCCAGCACGTCGCGCGGGAAGGCGTTGGGGTCGGTCTCCAGCGTGCGGCGGATCGCGCGGGCGACGCGCTGGTCGCTGCCGGGGGCGCGGCCCAGGCCGAGGTCGATGCGGCCGGGAAACAGCGCGTCGAGCGTGCCGAACTGCTCGGCGATGACGAGCGGCGCGTGGTTGGGCAGCATGATCCCGCCAGCGCCGATCCGGATCGTGCTGGTCGCCGCGCCGATATGCGCGAGCACCACCGAAGTCGCCGCGCTGGCGATGCCGTTCATGCCGTGATGCTCGGCGCACCAATAGCGCGTAAAGCCCTCCACCTCGGCATGGGCGGCGAGATCGGCGGCATTGGCGAGCGCCTGGCCGACGCTCCCGCCTTCGATGACGGGAACGAGATCGAGCAACGAATAAGAGGTCATCGTGCGTAGATGGGGCGGCGATGCGGCCGGCGCAATTCGCTCATGGCGCCAAATCACTCACCCATATCGGGTAGGCCGATAGCCACCCCGCGCCCGGCACGCTAAATGAAATCGCCGTCAGAAGGCGCGCGACCAGCGCAGCGCCGCGCCGGTGTCGTTGGGCAGCTGCGCGAAATTGCCCGGATCGCGGCGCCAGAACAGGTTGGTCTCCATCGCTCCGCCCCAGAACGGGAAGGCGTAGCGCAATTCGGCATCGATCTCGCGTCCCTGCGGCGAGAGGTTGAGCCGCTCGGTGGTCCAGCCGCTCACCGCCGCGATGCCGTAATCGTACGCGGTGGGCAGGCGGAAATCGATCCCGCCGCCCGATACGCGCAGCGGCTGCGCGATACGGAAGCCGAAGCTGTCGCGTGCCGAAAAGACACCGTCCTTGCCGATATCGGCGGCAAAGGCGTTGGTGTCGATGATGCCGCTGCCGGCGATCCCGCCCGCGGTCCGCGCCAGCGTCCAGCCGCGCCGCATCGATCCGCCGAACGACCAGCCGCCGCCGGCATCGAACCGCGCGGTCGCATCGGCGAACCAGCTGGTGGATTCGGCCGATCCCAGCGTGTCGCCGAAATAGGCGCCGAGCACGGTGTTGCGTTCCTTCAGCCATGTGCCCGACAGGCCGAGCGACAGCTCGCCCAGCCGCCGGTCGAGCGCGATCGCCGCGCGATCATAGCCGAAGCGGCTGTAGTCGTTCCGCAGCCCGGCGAAGAACGCCTCATGGATCGAGCGAGTCAGCACGTCGCCGGTTTCGAAGCTGCTGGTCAGGCCCCAGCGGCCGAATTGCTGGCGGAACGCGGCGGCGTTCTGGATGCGGCTGTCGAAGCCCGCCGTGTCGAGCGGATCCTGTGCGACGAGGAAAGATGGCGCGCCGCGCCCGGCAAGCTGGCTGGTCAGATTCGCGCCGCCGGTCGCGAAGCCGAACGCGAAGGACGAAGTGCCGCTGATCTTCTGCGTCACGCTGCCGGCGATCGCACGCGAGACGGTCGCCTGGATGTCGTCCATGCGCATCGGGGAGACGGTGGCGCCGTCCACGGTCGGCGCGACGGTGAACGCGACATGGGTGCCGCCCACCGTGCTCGAGATGCTGCTGGTGCGTGACTGGAGCACGCCCGCCAGCGTGCGCATCGGGCCCTGGCGATTGATCGTCTGGGCCAGGTCCATCGCGAAGGCGCGATTGTAGCTGTCGAGGATCACCGCGCCAAGCCGGGCGTTGGCGGCATCGCCCATCGGCGCGGACAAGGTGGCGTTGAGCGCCATGGACAGCGCGGTGCTGGTGCCGGCCACCGTCGTCTTGCCCAGCGGCGAGAAGGCCTTGGTGAGATCGAGCACGCCTTGCCCGTAGACCGCATCGGGCCCGGGCGCGCCGGCATCCCGCGCCGACTGGTAGAGGATCGAGATGATCTGCGTCGGCGTCAGGTTGGGAAATGCCTGCGCCAGCAGCGCGATGGCGCCGGCGATCTGCGGCGCGGAAAACGACGTGCCCGACCAGTCGCAGGCATCCTGGCCGCATGGCGCGAACACGTCCTCGCCGACCGCCGTCAGATAGTGGTTGATGCTGTTGCCGGCGCGGTTGCTGAAGTCCGAAATCGTATCTCCGCCCGCCGCGTGCGAAGGATTGGGGCCGACCGAGCCGGCGATGATCACGAGTCCGCGCGCCTGGGACGTATTGGCGAATTGCGCGAAGGGATCGGGGTTCACCGCGGTATCGGGATGCTTCGCGAAATCGTTGCCGGCCGATACGACGATGATCACGCCCCTGGCGGTCGCGCGGCCGACCGCCGCGATCACGTCCGCGTCCGCGCCATCATCGCCGCCGAGCGAAATGTTGATCACGCGCGCGCCGTTGTTCACCGCCAGATCGATGCCCTTGGCGATCGCCGTGTCGTCGAACAGGCATCCCGGATTGCCGTCGCTGTCCGTGGTGGCGCAGGAGCCGGGCTCGTCCGCGCGCGCGATGATCAGCGTCGCATCGAAGGCCATGCCTTCCGCTCCCGTCCCGTTGCGGCGCCCGGCGATCGTATAGGCCACCGCCGTGCCATGCTCGCCTTCGTCGCCCAGTCCGCGATTGCCGGCGACGTCGGTCGAGGAAGGATCGATCCGGCCGGGAAATTCCGGGTTGGTGGTATCGATACCGGTATCGACGATGCCCACCTTGATCCCCTTGCCGGTCGCGCCGTCATCATAGGCGACGATCGCATTGGCGGAGACGGCGCCCACCGTGTTGCGATATTCCTGCGTATTGTAGTTGGTGGGTGGCGGCGTCGGGGTCGGCGTGGGCGTCGGCACCGGGGTCGGCGTCGGGGTGGGCGTGGCCGGCGGCGTGGGCGTGCTGTGGATGCCGCCGCCGCCGTCACCGCACGCTGCCAACGCGATGAAGCATGCGCAGGCCGCACCTTGCAGCAGCCGCAGACGGACAAGCGAAACCATAATCACCCCCACGGGCATCGGGCGCGGGGCGCAAATGTGCTGACTTTGCCGACCCCCGAACCGCCTGCCGGTTCCTCGCCTTGCCGCGCTTTTCCCTAACGCTTAGAGGCTCGGCCATGCTCGCGCGTCTCGATCATGTCCGCAACTGGATTTTCGACCTCGACAACACGCTGTACCCGGCGAGCGCGAACCTTTTCGGGCGCATTGATGCAAAGATGACACGCTTCGTTGCGGCGCTGCTCAATGTGGATCAAGCCGAGGCGTATCGCATTCAGAAAGCGTATTTTCTCGATCACGGCACGACACTCGCCGGATTGATGGCCGAGCATGACGTGGAACCGCACGCATTCCTCGGCTATGTCCACGATATCGAGATGGACGTGCTGGAGGAGAACGCGCCGCTCGCCGCCGCGATCGCGAAGCTTCCCGGCCGCAAGCTCGTCTTCACCAATGCCGATACGCCTTACGCCGCGCGCGTGCTCGACCGGCTGGGGCTGGGCGCGAGCTTCGAGGCGGTGCATGACATCCACGCGATGGACCTGAAGCCCAAGCCCGAACCTTCGGCTTATGCCGGACTGTGCGCGGCGTTCGGCATCGATCCTGGGGAAAGCCTGTTCGTCGAGGACATGGCGCGCAATCTGAAGCCCGCCAAGGCGATCGGCATGACGACCGTGTGGGTCGACAATGGCTCCGAGCAGGCGGCGGATCAGGATCGCGGCTTCATCGATTTCACCACTCACGATATCACCGCCTGGCTGGAAGGCGTGCTGGAGGCTTCATGACCGACATCGAACCGATCATCGACACGGCCTGGGAGGATCGGGCGAATATCGGCTTCAACACCGCGGGCGAGGTGCGCGTCGCGGTCGATCGCGCGCTGGCCTTGCTCGATTCCGGGCAGGCGCGCGTGGCGGAGCCGGACGGGAACGGCGGTTGGCGCGTCAACCAATGGCTGAAGAAGGCGGTGCTCCTGTCGTTCCGCCTCAACGACAACGCGCTGATCGGCGGCGGGCCAGGTGGGGGCCCCGGCGCGGGCCACTGGTTCGACAAGGTGCCGTCCAAATTCTCCGGCTGGACCGAGGCCGAGTTCCGCGCCGCCGGTTTCCGCGCGGTGCCGGGCAGCGTGGTGCGGCGCGGCGCGTTCGTCGGCAGGAACGCGGTGCTGATGCCCAGCTTCGTCAATATCGGCGCGCATGTCGGCGAGGGCACGATGGTCGATACCTGGGCGACGGTGGGCAGCTGCGCGCAGATCGGCAGGAACGTCCACCTGTCGGGCGGCGTGGGCATCGGCGGCGTGCTCGAGCCGCTCCAGGCCGATCCGGTCATCATCGGCGACGGCGCGTTCATCGGTGCGCGCGCCGAGGTGGCGGAGGGCGTGCGCGTGGGCGAGGGCGCGGTGCTCTCGATGGGCGTCTATCTCGGTGCCTCGACCAGGATCATCGATCGCGCGACCGGCGAGGTGCTCCGCGGCGAGGTGCCGCCTTATGCCGTTGTCGTGCCTGGCTCGACCGGCGGCGGCGAGGGCAAGCCGTCGCTGTATTGCGCCGTCATCGTAAAACGGGTCGATGCGCAGACCCGCTCCAAGACCGGCATCAACGAACTGCTGCGCGACTGATGCGCGCTTTGCTCGCCACGCTGGCTTCGCTGCTGCTCCTGTCGGATGCCGCGGCGGCGCAGGTGCCGGTCGAGGCGGCGAAGGTGGTGCGCACCTATCCGCACGATCCGCGCGCCTATACCGAAGGGCTCTTCTATCTCGACGGCAAGCTGTACGAGAGCACCGGCGAGATCGGCCGCTCGGGTATCCGCCGGGTCGATCTCGATACCGGTACGATGGAAGCCGGCGTGCCGGTCGATCCGCCGCATTTCGGCGAAGGCATCGTGCCGTGGCGCGACCAGATTCTCAGCCTGACGTGGCAGGAAGGGCTCGGCTTCCGCTGGTCGCGCGACGGTTTCCGCCGGCTCGGCACGTTCCATTATCCCGGCGAGGGCTGGGCGCTGACCAGCGACGGCAAGCGGCTGATCATGTCGGACGGCACGCCGACGCTGCGCTTCATCGATCCGAAGGATTTCCGTCAGACCGGCACCCTGAAGGTCACTGCCGACGGCGCGCCGGTCAAAATGCTCAACGAGCTCGAGTATGTCGACGGCGAGATCCTCGCCAATATCTGGCTGACCGATCGCATCGCGCGGATCGATCCGAAGACCGGCCATGTGATCGGCTGGATGGACGTCTCGGCGCTGCACGATCAGGCGGGGGTTCATGGCCAGGATCAGGTGCCCAACGGCATCGCCTGGGACGCCGCGCACCGCCGCCTGTTCGTGACCGGCAAGGAATGGCCCTGGCTGTTCCAGATCGTCCCGCCCAAGGACGTCGAGCGGGCCAAGTCTCGACATTGAAACACCCGCCGCGTAACGCGCACGCCAAAATCTGAGGGGAAAGCCATTGACCGCCGCCAGCAAGATTCTCGACCGCGTCCTCGTGCTGGAAATGGTGCGCGTGACCGAGGCGGCGGCGATCGCCGCTTCCGCGCTGGTCGGGCGCGGCGACGAGAAGGCGGCGGATGCGGCGGCGGTCGAGGCGATGCGCGAGGCGCTCAACTCGCTCTACATGGACGGTACCGTGGTGATCGGCGAGGGCGAGCGCGACGAGGCGCCGATGCTGTTCATCGGCGAGAAGGTGGGCTCGGCGATCGGCAAGGGCCCGAAGATCGACATCGCGCTCGATCCGCTCGAAGGCACCACGATCACCGCCAAGGCCGGCCCCAACGCGCTCGCCGTGCTGGCGATCGCCGAGGAGGGCGGGCTGCTCAACGCACCCGACGTCTATATGGACAAGATCGCGGTCGGCCCGGGCTATCCGGCGAACATTATCGATCTCGACAAGACGCCGACCGAGAACGTCACAGCGCTCGCCGCGGCCAAGGGCGTGAAGCCGGGCGAGATCATCGCCTGCGTGCTCGACCGCCCGCGCCACGAGGCGCTGATCGCAGAGCTGCGCGCGATCGGCTGCGGCGTGATGCTGATCGGCGACGGCGACGTGGCGGGCGTGATCGCGACCACCGATCCCGAGACGACGATCGACATCTACATGGGATCGGGCGGCGCGCCCGAGGGCGTGCTGGCCTGCGCGGCGCTGCGCTGCGTCGGCGGCCAGTTCAAGGGTCGCCTCCTGTTCCGCAACGAGGACGAGCGTGCGCGCGCGCGCAAATGGGGCATCGCGGATCTCGACCGGCAGTACGACCTGAGCGACCTCGCGCGCGGCGACTGCATCTTCGCCGCCACCGGGGTGACCGACGGCTCGCTGCTGGCGGGCGTGAAGCGCAAGCGCAAGGGCGACGCGACGGTGATGACCACCGAGAGCGTCGTGATGCGCGCGAGCTCGGGCACGGTGCGCTGGGTGAAGGGCGAGCACCGGATCGGATGATCCGGCGCCAAATTTTTCGTCATCCCCGCGAAAGCGGGGACCCATCTCCCAAGTGGTCGACAAGCGCGACGGTTGTTTCTGCTTCGACGGCAGAAGCTAGGTCCCCGCTTTCGCGGGGATGACTATTGAGGACGGGGCTTTTGGTGAAAGCCGATCCGCCCTAGTCTGACCTTCTGAAAAACGGAGGGCGGATATGCGGTTACGGACATTCCTGATCGGCGCGACGGCGCTGGCTATGCTCGCGATACCGATGGCGCAGGGCATCGCCCGTCCGCAGGCTACGCCCGTCGCAAAATCTGCCGCACAATCGCCCTTCACCTACAGGCAAGTGATGGTGCCGGTGCGCGACGGGGCGAAGCTGCAGACCGTGATCCTCGCGCCGCGCGACGCCAAGGGCCCGCTGCCGATCCTGTTCCAGCGCTCGCCCTATGGCGTGCCCGAAGCCGCGCCGCCGTCGGTGCCCAGGAGCTGGGCGACGCTGGCGAAGGACGGCTATATCTTCGTCTTCCAGTCGATGCGCGGCCGCTTCAAGTCGGACGGGACATTCACCTTCTCTACTGCCGTCCATCCGCACGATCCCAAGGCGACCGACGAATCCACCGACGCCTATGACACGATCGACTGGCTGGTGAAGAACGTGCCGGGCAACAACGGCAAGGTCGGGATGTTCGGCATTTCCTATCCCGGCTTCGCCTCGGCGGTGGCGCTCGCGCACCCGCATCCGGCGTTGAAGGCGGTGGCGCCGCAGGCGGCGTGGATCGATTACTGGATGAGCGACGACCTGCACAGGAACGGTGCGCTCCGGCTCAGCTACGCGACCGACTGGCTCTACATGCTGCAGCACCAGAAGGACGACGACGCGACCTTCCAGTATGACGATTTCGACACCTATGACTGGTTCCTGAAGCTCGGCCCCGTGGAAAATCTCGACAAGGAGTATTTCCACGGCAGCATCCCGATGTTCACGTCGCTGCTCGATCACCCCGATCACGACAGCTTCTACACCGCGCAGAACTGGCAGAACGCGCTGGGCAAGACGACGGTGCCGACGCTCAACGTCGCGGGCTATTGGGACCAGGAGGATCCGTGGGGTTCCTGGCAGATCTATTTCAAGCAGGAGCAGGACGATCCCAATCACCTGAACGCGATGGTCGCCGGGCCGTGGGCGCATGGCTGGTGGAGCCAGCCGGGCACCGATCATCTCGGCCGCATCACCTACGGCGTCGACAGCGCCAGCCAGTTCCTCGATCAGGTGCAGGCGCCGTTCTTCGCATACTGGCTGCACGGCACCGGCACGCGGCCCGATTACGAGATCAAGAGCTTCCAGAGCGGCAGCTGGCAGTGGAAGACCTATGCGCACTGGCCGCCAGCCGACAGCAAGCCGACCGCGCTGTATCTCCGTGCCGACGGCTCGCTCTCGTTCGACGCGCCGGGCGCGGGGGAGGGGTGCCGCGACTATATCTCCGATCCGGCCAATCCGGTGCCGTTCCGCCCGCGCCCGATCTCGCCGACTTATCCCGGCCCCGAATGGACCTGGTGGGAAAGCGAGGACCAGCGCTTCGTCGATCACCGCCCCGACGTGGCGAGCTGGGAGACCGCGCCGCTGGCGAAGGACGTGACGATCACCGGCCATGTCGCGGCCGAGTTGATGGCCTCGACCACCGGCACCGACAGCGATTTCGTCGTCAAGCTGATCGACGTCTTCCCCGACAATTACGAAACCGTGCCCGAGCAGCACAAACAGGGCGATTATTATCGCTCGCTCAACGGCTATGAGCTGCCGATCGCGATGGACGTGAAGCGCGGCCGCTGGCTAGCGAGCGACACCGATCCGCAGCCGCTCGCGCCCGGCAAGGCGATCGCATGGACCGTGCCGATGCGCGAGCACGACCATGTCTTCAAGGCCGGCCACCGCATCATGGTGCAGGTGCAATCGAGCTGGTTCCCGATGATCGACCGCAACCCGCAGACCTTCGTCCCCAACATCGCGCGGGCGAAACCGAGCGATTTCGTGAAGACGACGCAGCAGGTGTGTGCGGGGTCGCGGGTGATGCTGCCGATGGTGAGGTAGGCGGCCGCCTGCCTCATTTCGTCACCCCGGGGCTTGACCCCGGGGTCCCGCTTCTTTTTGCTTCAGACGATCACGTCGATCCATGACATGGAGCAGGATTATTTCGGCTGATGGTATGGATCGAACCTGTTCCCCCGCGAACGCGGGGGCCCAGGGCCACACAGGCTAGCGCTTGTGACTCTGGACTCCCGCTTTCGCGGGAGAACACTCTAGGCGATAGCGCCGTTCAGTTCTTCAGCCGCCACCCGGTCTTGAAGATCCATCCCACCACCGCGAGGCACACGAGCAGGAACACGAACGTCACGCCCAAGCTGATGCCGGGGCTCACGTCGCCCTTGCCGAAGAAGCTCCAGCGGAAACCGCTCACCAGATAGACCACCGGGTTGAACAGGCTGACGGTGCGCCAGGGCTGCGGCAGCATGTCGATCGAATAGAAGCTGCCGCCGAGGAAGGTGAGCGGGGTGATGAGTAAAGCGGGCACGAAGCTCAATTGCTCGAACCCCTTGGCCCAGATGCCGATGATGAAGCCGGCCATGCTGAACGTCAGGCTGGTCAGCACCAGGAAGGCGATCATCGCGAAGGGGTGCAGGATCTGCAGCGGCACGAACAAGGCGGCGGTGGCGAGGATGATCAGCCCGAGCGCGATCGATTTGGTGGCGGCTGCACCGACGAAGCCGATCACCATCTCCAGCGCCGAGACGGGCGCGGAGAGAAGCTCGAACACCGTGCCGGTGAATTTGGGGAAGTAGATGCCGATCGAGGCGTTCGAGATGCTCTGCGTGAGCAGCGAAAGCATGATGAGGCCGGGCACGATGAAGCTGCCATAGCCGACGCCGCCGACCTGACTCATCCGGCTGCCGATCGCGCCGCCGAATACCACGAAATAGAGGCTGGTGGTGATGACGGGGGTGACGAGGCTCTGCCAGAGCGTGCGCAGCGCGCGTGCCATTTCGAAGCGATAGATCGCCCAGATGCCGTGGGTGTTCATCGGCCGATTGCCCCCATAAGCGTTTGCTGTTCTCCCGCGAAAGCGGGAGTCCAGAGTCGCGGGCGTGACGCAAGTTGGCTCTGGGCCCCCGCTTTCGCGGGGGAACGGGAAGAATGATGAAATGTCATGCGCTCGCCTCCGCCGTTTCGCGGGGTCTTTCGACGAGATCGACGAAGATGTCCTCCAGGCTCGATTTGTGCGTCTCCAGATCCTTGAACGCGATGCCGAGATCGCCGAGCTTGCGCAGGAGCGAGGGGATGCCGGTGCGTTCGGCCTGCGCGTCGAACACATAGCGCAGCCGCTGGCCGTCATCCTCCAGGCTCAGATGCCATTCGTCGAGTTCGCCTGGAACCGGCTGCATCGGCTCGACCAGGGCGATATGCATCTCGCGCTTGCCGAGCTTCTTCATCAGTGCGGTCTTTTCCTCGACCAGCAGCAATCTGCCGCCGTTGATCACGCCGACGCGGTCGGCCATTTCCTCGGCTTCCTCGATATAGTGCGTGGTGAGGATGATCGTCGTGCCCTTCTCGCGCAGGCGATGCACCAGCTTCCACATGTCGCGGCGCAGGTTCACGTCCACGCCGGCGGTCGGCTCGTCGAGAAACAATATATCGGGCTCGTGGGCGAGCGCCTTGGCGATCAGCACGCGGCGTTTCATGCCGCCGGACAGCTCCATGATCCGGCTCTTGCGCTTGTCCCACAGCGACAGGTCCTTCAGCACCTGCTCGACATGCGCGTCGTCGGCCGATCTGCCGAACAGGCGGCGGCTGTATTTCACCGTCGCCAATACCGTCTCGAACATATCGACCGAGGTTTCCTGCGGCACCAGCCCGATCGCCTTGCGCGCCGGGCGCCAGTCCGTCTGCGCGTCATGGCCATGCACGGTGATCGTGCCCGAAGAGGGCGTGACGATCCCGCAGATGATCGAGATGAGCGTCGTCTTGCCCGCGCCGTTCGGGCCGAGCAGCGCGAAGATCTCGCCCTTGCGGATGCTCAGATCGACGGAATGGAGCGCGGTCGTGCCCGAGGCATAGGTCTTGGAAACGCCCGATACGGCAAGGATATCGTCCACGCGGCCCCCTTCTGGTGCGAGCGCGGGAGATGGGGTGCGCGTTACGCGCGCGCAACCACCTCAGCGCGCGCGGGCGGCGGCGATCGCGTCCTTCAGCGAATCGAGCGATTGCATGCCCGAGAGCACGCGGTCGCCGATCACCCAGCTCGGCGTGCCCGACATGCCGAGCGCGCGGACCATCGAGAGGTTGCCGGAAATGGCGTCGCTCACGTCGGGCGCATCGCTCGCCGCCTTGAGCTTGGCGGGATCGAGCCCGGCGGCGCGTGCTGCCAGAGCGAGGCTCTGATCGGTGATCGGCCCGGCATTGTAGAGCGCGTCGTGGAACGGCTTGAAGCGCCCGGCCCTGGCGGCGGCGATGCTCATCCTGGCGGCGACACCGCTCTGCTCGCTCAGCACCGGCATCTCGCGATAGACGATGCGGACGTTCGGATCCGCCGCGACGAGCTGGTCGATCACCGGCAGGCTGGCGCGGCAATAGCCGCAATTATAGTCGAAATATTCGACCACGCTCACGTCGCCCTTGGGATTGCCCCCCCAGGCGCTGCCGATCGGCGTCTCGATCGCGGCACGGTTGGCGGCGATCACCTTGCCGGTCTCGCGGTCCTGCAGCTTCTGCATTGCCTCGGGGATGACGTCGGGGTGATCGAGCAGATATCCGCGCACGTCGGCAGTGTCGGTGCGGTGCAAGGCGGGCGCTGCCAGTACGACGACTACGCTCACCAAGGCTGCGGCAAGCGCGCTCGCGCCCACGGTCGTCCAGTCGGGTCGGTTCATTTGCGGTGGTGCTTCTGATCGTCGATGTCGTTTTGCGCGGTCATCGCGATGTCCTGCGCGCGGATCCAGTCGCTGGAATTGGGCGGGAGGCCGGCCATCGCGTTGCGCGCGGTATAGGCGGCGAGCTTCGAATCGCCGTTGATGCTCGCGCTTTCGGCCCGCGACAGCATCGCGCGCGCCTGATCCCCGCTGGCTTCGTAAGCGGTGCCGAGCTGATACCAGGCGAAGGGATTCTCGTCGTCGCGCGCCACCGCCTGGCGCAAAATCCTGATCGCCTCGGGCAGGTTCGCATTGTCCTCGGTCGCGATCAGCGCGTGGCCGAAGGTGGTGGCGATGAGCGGCGAATCGCCCGAGCGCTCGGTCGCCTCGCGCAGCGGGGCGAGCGACGCCCTGGGGTTGCCCGCCTCAAGCAGGATCTGCCCTCGGATTTCGAGGAAATAGGGATCGTGCGGCTCGGCCGCGATCAGCGCGCGCGTCTCGGCATCCGCCTTGTCCGGATAGCCCGCCTGATGCCAGGCATAGGCCCGCGCGTAATGCGCGTAGATCGTATTGTCGGTCTCGGGGTAGGCCTGCAGCGTGCGGGCATAGGGATCGACATAGCCCATCAGCTTCGCCTTGATGCGCTTGAACTGCTCGTTGAGCGCGGGGTCGGGCGGCGTGTTGTAGGCGGGCGAGCTGGTGATGTCGGCGGTCAGATGCGCGATGCGCTCGCCCGACAGCGGGTGGGTCTGCGCGAACGGATCGATATTCTCCACGCCGTAGCGATATTCCTGGTTCTGCAGCTTCTTGAAGAAATCGAGCATGCCCTTGCCGGTGATGCCCGATTCGCGGAGGAACTTCGCACCGGTCGCGTCGGCAGTCGATTCCTGGATGCGGCTGAACGACAGATAGCGACCCGTCGCGGCCTGCTGGCCCGCCTGAAACAGGCCGGCGGCGGCATCGCCCGAACCTGCGGCCGCTGCCGCTGCGGCAAGGACCAGCGAGAGGATCATGATGCCCATCGCCGGCTTTGCGCCGGCGCTGCCCAGAAGCACGTGGCCGTCGGCGACGTGGCCGAGCTCGTGCGCGATCACGCCCTGCACCTGATTGGCGTTGTCGGCCGCTTCGATCAGCCCGGAATTGACGTAGATCGTCTGCCCGCCCGCGGTGAAGGCGTTGATCTCGTCGTCCTGGATCAGCACCACCTTGACGTTGGCGTTCTGCAGCCCCGCCGCCTTGACCAGAGGCGCCGCCATCTGGGCGAACATCGCCTCGGTCTCGGCATCGCGCAGGATCGCCTGCGCGGATGCGGACTGGGCCGACAGCAGGATGATGGCGGCCGCGGCCGCGAGCAGGCGCTTCATGCCGCTTTTATCCCCGAGATTGTCCGATCGAGCAACGCCATGGTGCGGCGCCGTGCGCCCGGGCGACTGAACCGCGGGTGAAGCCGCCCCTCTGCTACGCGAGAGGCGGCTTCAATATTCAGTTACCGAATGTGCGCTGCCACCAGCCGCGGCGCGGCGTGCCATCGCCGTCTTCGGTCGCGGGGCCGGCGGCATCGTCGGCCGGTGCGGCGCCGTCGAGGCCATCCGCAGCTACCGGGATGGCCGGGGTCTCGTCATTGGCGGCGGTCGCCGCGCTCTTGCGCGAGCGGCGCTTCGGCTTGGGCGCTTCTTCCTCCGCGGCAGGTACCTCAGCCGGCGCTTCGACCGGAGCGGGCTCGGCGTCGGCGGCCACGGCCTTCTTGCGCGAACGCTTGGGCTTGGCAGGCGCTTCCCCTGCGGCGGCCTCCACCGGTGCGGGCTCGGGGGCAGCGGCCTCCGCCTCAACCACCTCGGCATCGGCCTTGCGGCGGCGCGAGCGCTTCGGCTTCTCCGGCTGCACCTCGGCTTCGATCGGCGCCTGATCGACCGTCAGCGCTTCGCTGGCGACACCTTCGTCGCCCGCATCGGCAACGATCGGCTCGCCGGCCTCGCCGCCTTCACCGCGCTCGCGGCGGCGGCCGCCACGACGGCCACGGCGGCCGCGGCGCTTGCGGCCTTCGCCGTCTCCAGCTGCCTGTTCGCCGGATTCGTCCGCCGGCTGCTCGCCCTCGTCCTGCTCGGACTCGGCATCGCCCTCGGACGCATCCGTGCCTTCGCCAGCCTCGCCCTCCTCGCGGTTGCGGCCGCGGCGGCCACGGCGGCGGCGTCGGCGGCGGCGTTCGCCATCGCCTTCGCTCTCACCGCGCCCGGGTCGCGACTCCTCCTCGTCCTCCTCGATCTCGTCCTCGACATCCTCGGGGATATCGTCGTCCTCGATCTCTTCGACGATCGGCGTGAACTTGGGGGCATAGGCCGGCGGCGGGCCCGAGGCCTCGACCGACATGCGCGAGCCTTCCGGCTCGCCGTCCGACAGCACGACGACCTGAACGCCGTAGCGATCCTCGATCTCGGCGATGTCGGCACGCTTCTTGTTCAGGACGTAGAAGGCGGCTTCCTGGCTGGCGCGCAAGGTGATCTGCGAGCCGCGGCCGCGCGCCGCCTCGTCCTCGATCATGCGCAGCGCCGAGAGGCCCGCCGACGAAGCGGTGCGGACGAGCCCGGTGCCTTCGCAATGCGGGCACTGGCGCGTCGAGGCTTCGAGCACGCCGGTGCGCAGGCGCTGGCGGCTCATTTCCATCAGGCCGAAGCTGGAGATGCGGCCGACCTGGATGCGGGCGCGATCGTTCTTCAGCGCCTCCTTCATCGCCTTCTCGACCTTCCGGACATTCGAATTGTTGTCCATGTCGATGAAGTCGATGACGACCAGGCCCGCCATGTCGCGCAGGCGCAGCTGGCGCGCGATCTCCTGCGCGGCTTCGAGATTGGTCGCGGTCGCGGTCTGCTCGATATTGTGCTCGCGCGTCGAGCGGCCCGAGTTGATGTCGATCGAGACGAGCGCCTCGGTCGGGTTGATGACGAGGTAGCCGCCCGACTTGAGCTGCACCACGGGGTGGTACATCGCCGAGAGCTGATCCTCGACGCCCGCGCGCTGGAACAGCGGCACGGGGTCGCTGTAATGCTTCACGCGGCGCGCGTGGCTGGGCATCAGGAGCTTCATGAACTCCTTGGCGTGGCGATAGCCCTCGTCGCCCTCGACGATCACCTCGTCGATGTCCTTGTTGTAGATGTCGCGGATCGCCCGCTTCATCAGGTCGCTGTCGCCGTAGATCAGGGCAGGGGCGGCGGAGGCCAGCGTCGTTTCGCGGATGCCGTCCCACAGCCGCGCGAGATAGTCGAAGTCGCGCTTGATCTCGACCTTGGTGCGTTGCAGCCCGGCGGTGCGGACGATGCAGCCCATCGACGGCGGCAGCTGGAGGTCCGCCATGATCGACTTCAGGCGCTTGCGGTCGCCCGCATTCGAAATCTTGCGGCTGATCCCGCCGCCGTGCGACGTGTTGGGCATCAGCACGCAATAGCGGCCGGCGAGGCTGAGATAGGTGGTGAGCGCCGCGCCCTTGTTGCCGCGTTCTTCCTTCACGACCTGGACCAGCAGCACCTGACGGCGGCGGATCACGTCCTGGATCTTGTAGCGGCGGCGCAGGTTCATGCGGCGCTGACGCAGCGCCTCGACCTGGTCGTCGCCATTGTTGCCGCGGCGCGGCTTGCGGCCTTCGCTCTCATGCTCGGCGGCGACCTCCTCGTCGGGCGCGCCATCGTCGTCGAGCCGCTCGAGCGATTCCTCGTCGGGCTCGTGATCGCCGTCCTCGTCCTCCGCCTCGTCGAGCTCGGCGCGCAAGGCGGCCTCCTCGGCGGCGTGCTCGGCCTCCTCGCGGAGCAAAGCGTCGCGATCCTCCTTGGGAATCTGGTAATAATCGGGATGGATTTCCGAGAAGGCGAGGAAACCGTGGCGATTGCCGCCGTAATCGACGAACGCCGCCTGCAGCGACGGTTCGACGCGGGTCACTTTCGCCAGATAGATATTGCCCTTGAGCTGCTTGCGCTCGGCGGACTCGAAATCAAACTCCTCGATTCGGTTTCCCTTGACGACGGCGACCCGGGTTTCCTCCCGGTGCCGTGCGTCGATCAGCATACGCATGGTCATTTAATAGTCTCCGGGCGCGCCGGTCCGGCCTTGCGGCCGATACTGGCGCGCGATTGTATCGCGATGCCGGGCGAATGGCGGCGATGCCGCCGGGCCCGGATTTGCGGGTTTCGAAAGATGCCTCTGCGCGCTTCGCACGTCCGGGCACGCGGCCCGGAACCATCCGCCCAATCGCAACGCCGCCGGCCTGGGCCGGACGGTTCGCGAGACGGGAAATATGCAACATGCGCGCTTCAACCTGATGCACCGCGACCGAAAAAGCCGGTGCGGCGGTTAGGACCGGAGCGGGCGCAGAACGCAGCGTCCGCCGGTGCTTTTCGGTGCCTAGCACCCATGAACCGGTGCAGCAACATCCGGTTCGCAAATGAAATGGGTCCGGCAAGCGCTTGCCGCAAGTCGGCAAAAACATGCCGAACGGCGGGTTAACCTTGCCGGTTCACCGTGAAGTGAGAGGTGGGCCGTAGAGCGGTTACCAACACAGTTACGTTCAAAAGCGGGAACCCCCCTCCCATGTCTTTTCGCTGGACCGGCGGCAAGCCGGCGCGGCATTACGGCCGCGTGTCTTTCGTGCTCGCCCTGTTGGCCTGCTGGTTCGCCGGCGTTCCCAGCTGGGCGTCGACCGTCGAGCATATCGACGTGCGGCACGACCGGATCGTGCTGCGCTTCGATCAGCCGGTTGCCGACGCCTCCAGCTTCGTGATCGACGCGCCGCGCCGCATCGCGCTCGACCTGAAGGGCGTGAGGCCGGGATCGGACGCGGATACCAATGAACTTGTCTCGGCGGTGCGGCAGGGGCCGCACGGCGACGGCGGCGCGCGCGTGGTGTTCGATCTGACGCGTCCCGCCGTGGTGACCGAAGGCACGTTCGGCCGCGACGGCCGCGAGCTGACGCTCGAACTGCGCACCGTCGATGATGCCAGCTTTGCGCGCGCCGCGGCGGAAGGGCGGATGAGCTTCCTGCCGCCGTTCAATCTCGGCAGCGCGCCGCCGGCGGCGCGCGAATACGCCGTGTCGATCCCGGTGCCGCCGCCGGCCAAAGGCATCGGCCTGCCGCGGGTCTATGGCGACGATCCCAATCGCCCGCTGGTGGTGATCGATGCCGGGCATGGCGGGGTCGATCCGGGCGCGATCTCGCCCACCAGCGGCTTGCGGGAAAAGGACGTGACGCTCCGCATCGCCAAGGCGATCCGCGACGAACTGCTGAAATCGGGCCGGGTGCGCGTCGCGCTGACCCGCGAGGACGATCGCTTCCTCGTCCTGCAGGAACGCTATGGCATCGCGCGCAAGCTGCACGCCGATCTGTTCATCTCGATCCATTGCGACAGCGTCGGTGCGGGCGAGGCGAGCGGGGCGTCGGTCTATACGCTCTCCGAAGTCGCGTCCGACAAGGAGGCCGCCAAGCTCGCCGCGCGCGAGAACAAGGCGGACGTGATTTCGGGCGTCGATCTCGGCGGCGCCAACGCCGACATCTCCTCGATCCTGATCGACCTGACGCAGCGCGAGACGATGAACAATTCGGCGAATTTCGCGCGGCTGCTGGGCCGCGAGGCGCAGCCGTTGATTCCGGTCAAGCCGAACTTCCACCGCATGGCCTCACTCGTCGTGCTGAAGGCGCCGGACATGCCCTCGATCCTGTTCGAGACCGGCTATATCTCCAACCCGAAGGACGCCGCGTTCATCGATAGCGCGCACGGCCGCCTGGCGATCGCGCAGGCGGTGCGGCAGGCGGTCGACATCCACTTCGCACGGCGCCTCGCGATGAACTGATACGCTTTTCCGCGCGCAAGCCCGCTGGCAAGCGCGCGGAACTTTGCTACAGCCGGCGCCGATCATGGCCGCCGACCGCTCCCCGAAAATCTCCTTCCGGCTCTATCGCGAGAAGACCGGCGTGCATTTGTTCCTCGCCAAGGCCTGGGCGCGCTGGTGGGTGAAGGTGCTGGCGGTGCTCGCCGGGCTGTTCGCGATCTTCGTCGTCCTGGTGTGGCTCCTGTTCGCGCGCGACCTGCCTTCGGTCGACAAGCTCCGCACCTACGAGCCGCCGCTGCCGACCAACGTGCGCGGCATCGAGGGCCTGCCGATCCATAGCTATGCGCGCGAGCGGCGCATCCAGCTGAGCTACGATGAATATCCGCCGCTCCTCGTCCGCTCCTTCCTCGCGGCGGAGGACAAGACGTTCTTCGAGCATCACGGCGTCGATTATCCCGGCATGGCCTCGGCGTTGTGGGACAATTTGACCAGCAACAAGCGCGCGCGCGGCGCTTCGACGATCACGCAGCAGGTGGCGAAGAACCTGCTGATCGGCAACGAGCGCAGCTACAGCCGCAAGATCAAGGAAGCGATCCTCGCCTATCGCATCGAGGATTCGCTCACCAAGCAGCAGATCCTCGAACTCTACCTCAACCAGATCGCGCTGGGGCGGAACGCGTTCGGCGTCGAGGCGGCGTCCTACGCCTATTTCGGCAAGGAGCTGAACCAGCTCGATCTCGCGCAGATGGCGTATCTCGCGATCCTTCCCAAGGGGCCGTCCAACTACGATCCGGTGCGCCATGCCGATCGCGCGCTCGGCCGCCGCGCCTATGTGCTCGACGAGATGCTGAAGAACGGCTTCATCACCCAGCAGCAGCACGACCAGGCGATGGCCGAGCCGCTCGGCACGGTACCGCGCCAGACGCCGCAGGTCGAGCTCGCCGGATCGGGCTATTTCGTCGAGGAAGTGCGGCGCCAGCTGATCGACAAGTTCGGCGAGACCGATCAGGACGGGCCTTACAGCGTCTATGCCGGCGGCCTGTGGGTGCGCACCTCCTACGATCAGACGTTGCAGACCTATGCCGAGCAAGCGCTGCGCAACGGCCTGCTGCGCTTCGATCGCGGGCGCGGCTGGTCGGGTCCGCTCGGCCATGTCGACATCACGCCCGATACGTGGCGGCAGGGCCTGCTCAACACCAACATCTCGCTCGATTATCAGGACTGGAAGGCGGCGATCGTGATCGGCCCGTCGGGCGACGGCCTGTCGATCGGCTTCGGCGACGGACAGACCGGCACGCTGCCGCGCTGGGGCGCGCAGATGCCGGTGCGCGGCAAGGGCGGCACCGCCTTCGCGGCGTTGCAGCCCGGCGACATCATCGCCGTGTCGCCACAGGGCGGCGCCTACACTCTCCAGTCGATTCCCAAGATTTCGGGCGGCATGGTGGTCGAGGAGCCGGCGACCGGCCGCGTCTTCGCGATGCAGGGCGGGTTCGATTCGAGCATACAGTCCTTCAACCGCGCGACGCAGGCGCTGCGCCAGCCGGGATCGACGATCAAGCCGATCGTCTACACCGCCGCGCTGGAAAACGGCATGACGCCGGCCTCGATCGTGATCGACGGGCCGTTCTGCGTCTATCAGGGCGCCAAGCTGGGGCAGAAATGCTTCCGCAACTTCGGCGGCGGCGGCGGTTCGGGGCCCCACACGATGCGCTGGGGCCTGGAGCAGTCGCGCAACCTGATGACCGTGCGCATCGCCGCGCAGACCGGCATGCCGCACGTCGTCGCGCTGATGAAGGCGCTGCAGATCGGCGACTACCAGCCCTATCTCGCTTACTCGCTCGGCGCGGGCGAGACGACGGTGAGCAGGATGGTCAACGCCTATACGGTGCTGGCCAATCAGGGGCGCTGGCATCCGCCGTCGCTGATCGATTTCGTGCAGGATCGCCACGGCAAGGTGATCTGGCCCGACAATTGGCATGCCTGCGACGGTTGCAACGCGCCGGACTGGAACGGCCGCCCGATGCCGCGCCCGACGATCCGCGGCCGCCAGGTGATCGATCCGATGAGCGCGTTCCAGATGGTGCACATCGCCGAGGGCGTGATCCAGCGTGGCACCGCGACGATCCTGCGCGATCTCGACCGGCCGATGTTCGGCAAGACCGGTACCAATTCGGGCCCGACCGACGTGTGGTTCATCGGCGGCACGCCGCAGATGATCGCCGGGCTATACATGGGCTACGACACGCCCTCGAACCTCGGCGGCTATGCGCAGGGCGGCACGCTCGCCGCGCCGATCTTCAAGGAATTCGCGCTGAAGGCCTATGCCGATCTGCCCAAGATCCCGTTCCGCGCGCCGGAGGACATCCGCATGGTCCGGATCGATCGCGTGTCGGGCAAGCCGGTCTATGGCGCCTGGCCGGTCAGCAACGACGGCAAGCCGGCGGTGATCTGGGAAGCGTTCAAGCCCGAAAGCGAGCCGCGCCGCGCCGTCGCGCAGTCCGATCAGGTCGCCGACAAGCCCAAGGCCGTGCCCACGCAGCAGTCGGAAGGGCCGAAGGACAGCGACTTCTTGCAACGGCAGGGGGGCATTTACTAAGGCCGTACCCATATCGTCGTCCCGGCGAAAGCTGGGATCTCCCGGTTACGAAGCGTTGCCCGTGCCGCATGAGATTCCAGCTTTCGCTGGAATGACGGCAACATGTTTTTGGAGTTACCCCATGCGCGCCGAAGCGCAGGCCCATGTCGATACCATCAACGAGGCGCTGGCGCTGCTTCGCCGCTTCCTCGATTGGGACCGCGCGCTGCGCCGTCTCGACGAGCTCAACGCGCGCGTCGAGGATCAGGCGCTGTGGAGCGACCCCAAGGCCGCGCAGGAGGTGATGCGGGAACGCCGCCGCCTCGACGAGGCGATCACCGCGACGCGCAGCATCGAGACCGAACTGGCCGACAATGTCGAACTGGTCGAGATGGCCGAGGCCGAGGGCGATGCCGAGATGGAAGGCCAGGCGATCGAGGCGCTGGCCGAACTCGCGAAGCGCGCCGATCAGGACAAGATCAAGGCGCTCCTCGCCGGCGAGGCCGACGCCAACGACACCTATGTCGAGATCAACGCGGGCGCCGGTGGCACCGAGAGCCAGGACTGGGCCGGGATGCTCAGCCGCATGTACCAGCGCTGGGGCGAGCGGCATGGGCTGAAGGTCGAGCTGGTCGACCAGCATTCGGGCGAGCAGGCCGGGATCAAGTCTGCGACCCTGCTGCTCAAGGGCGAGAACGCCTATGGCTACGCCAAAACCGAGAGCGGCGTGCACCGCCTCGTGCGCATCAGCCCCTATGACAGCGCGGCGCGGCGCCACACCTCGTTCGCCAGCGTCTGGGTCTATCCCGTCGTCGACGATAATATCGAGGTCAATTACAACGAGAGCGATCTGCGCATCGATACGTACCGGGCCTCCGGTGCGGGCGGGCAGCACATCAACACGACCGATTCGGCGGTGCGCATCACGCATTTGCCCACCGGCATCGTCGTGCAGTGCCAGAACCAGCGCAGCCAGCACAAGAACAAGGCCGAGGCCTATAACCAGCTCCGCGCCCGGCTCTATGAGCGCGAGCTCGCCGAGCGTGAGGCCGCGGCGAATGCCGAGAATGCCAGCAAGACCGATATCGGCTGGGGCCACCAGATCCGCAGCTACGTGCTGCAGCCCTATCAGCTGGTGAAGGACCTGCGCACCGGCGTCACCTCCACCTCGCCGTCCGACGTGCTCGACGGCGATCTCGATCCGTTCATGGCAGCGGCCTTGTCGCAGCGCGTGACCGGTGAGAAAGTGGACGTGGAGGACGTCGACTAGGATGCTGAAGGGGGCCATCGCCGCAGGATTGCTGCTCGCGCTCGCCGCGTGCGACGGCTCGCAGCCGCTGATCCAGCATCACGAGAAGGAGCCGGGCCCCTTCCCCGAGCCCGATCGCCCCGTCGCCAAGATCGTCTCGCCGCGCTGGTCGACCGAGGAAGCGCGCGACCGCCTGAACGAGGCCGGCGAGGTGATGGGCAAATCCGGCATCAAGCGCGGCATGACCGTCGCCGATATCGGCGCGGGCGAGGGCTATTATACGATCCGCCTGGCGTCGCGCGTCGGCAAGGACGGGCGCGTGCTGGCCGAGGATATCGTGCCCGAGGTGCGCGACGCGCTGGCGCAGCGCGTGTCGCGCGAGCGGCTGGAGAATGTCAGCGTCCGGCTCGGCGAACCGGCCAATCCGAAGCTGCCCGATGCCAGCTTCGACCGTATCTTCATGGTGCACATGTACCATGAGATCGATCAGCCCTACGAGTTCCTCTGGTATCTGCGCCCGGCGCTGCGCCCCAACGGGCTGGTGGTGGTGGTCGATGCGAATCGCCCGACTCAGGACCACGGCACGCCGCCGCCTTTGCTGAAATGCGAATTCGCCGCGGTCGGCTACACCCAGGTGTCGATGCAGGACATGCCCTCGGCGGGTGGTTATCTCGCGATGTTCAAGGCGGTCGGCCCGCGCCCCGAGCCCGCTGCGATCAAGGGTTGCCGGCTCGACTGACCGCTTGGCCTGCGCGCCACGCCGCGCTACGAAAATCGTATGCGTCAGTATCTCGATCTCATGCAGCGCGTGCTCGACCACGGCGCCGAGCAGATGGACCGCACCGGCACCGGCACCTTGAGCGTGTTCGGGCACCAGATGCGCTTCGATCTTGCTCAGGGCTTTCCGGTGCTGACGACCAAGAAGCTGCATCTGCGCTCGATCATCATCGAATTGCTGTGGTTCCTGCGCGGCGACACCAACGTGAAGTGGCTGCAGGACCAAAAGGTGAGCATCTGGGACGAATGGGCCGACGAGTCGGGCGATCTCGGCCCGGTCTACGGCAAGCAATGGCGCGACTGGGAGACGGCGGACGGCCGCCATATCGACCAGATCCGCGACCTGATCGAGCAGATCAGGACCCAGCCCGCCTCGCGCCGCCAGATCGTGACCGCCTGGAACCCGGGCGAGCTTCACGCGATGGCGCTGGCGCCGTGCCATTGCCTGTTCCAGACGCATGTCGCCAACGGCAAGCTTAGCTTGCAGCTCTACCAGCGCTCGGCCGACATCTTCCTCGGCGTGCCGTTCAACATCGCGAGCTATGCCTTGCTCACGCACATGCTGGCGCAGCAATGCGGGCTGGAGCCGGGCGAGTTCATCTGGACCGGCGGTGATTGCCATCTCTATTCGAACCATCTCGAACAGGCGCGCGAGCAACTGACGCGCACGCCGGGCGAACTCCCGAAGCTCGAAATCCTGCGCAAGCCGCTCGCGATCGACGGTTACGAACATGAGGACTTCCGCCTCGTCGGCTACGAGGCGCAAGCGCACATCAAGGCGCCGGTGGCGGTGTGATCACCCTGATTCTCGCCCGCGCCGACAACGGGGTGATCGGGCGCGATGGTGGATTGCCGTGGCACCTGCCGGCCGACCTGAAGCACTTCAAGGCGCTGACCATGCGCAAGCCGATGATCATGGGGCGCAAGACCTTCGAGAGCTTTCCCGCGCCCTTGCCGGGGCGGCGGCACATCGTGGTGACGCGCGATCGGGATTGGCATGCGGAGGGCGCGGAGATGGCACATTCCGTCGAGGATGCGCTGGCGTTGGCCGGGGAGGGCGAGGTCGCGGTGATCGGCGGGGCGGAGATCTTCGCGTTGTTCGCCGATCGCGCCGACCGCATCGAACTGACCGAGGTGCATCTCGACGCAGAGGGCGACGTTACCGTCCCGCCCTTCACCGGCTGGCGCGAGACGGCGCGCGAGGATCATCCCGCCGTCGATGGCTGCCCGGCCTACAGCTTCGTCACGCTGACACGCTAGATGAGAGCTCGCATCCAATTTAGTCATCCCCGCGAAAGCGGGGACCCATCTCCCTCGGGTGCGCGGAACACGACGGTTGTGATTGCGGCGCGTTGACGAGATGGGTCCCCGCTTTCGCGGGGATGACTATAAGGGAATGGAAAGAAGCGAGGCCTTCCACCCTTCCCGTGCCACCCCTATAGGCACCCGCATGGAGCGGCTGGACGGCAGCTCGGCGTTGGCCGCTCATCTGCGCGGCGGGATCGTCGCGCTGGGCAATTTCGACGGATTTCACCTCGGACACCAGGCGGTGGTCGGCCGCGCGGTCGAGCGCGCGCGCGCCGAGGGCCGGCCGGCGCTGGTCGCGACCTTCGATCCGCACCCGATGCGCTTCTTCCGCCCCGACAGCCCGTGGTTCCGCCTGACCACGCTGGAGCAGCGCGAGGCGTTGATGCAGGCGGCGGGGGTCGATGCCTTGCTCGTCTTCACCTTCGATGCCGATCTCGCCGGCCTAAGCGCCAACGATTTCGTCGCGCAGCGGCTGATCGGCGAGCTCGGCGTGGCGGGCGTGGCGACGGGTGAGGATTTCACCTTCGGCCAGGGCCGCACCGGCAGCGTGACGCTGCTCAACGAACTGGGCCTGCGCAACGGCTTCTCGGTCGATACCGTGCCGCCGGTGGCTCTCGACGGCGAGATCGTCTCGTCCACGCGCATCCGCACGGCGCTGCGCGACGGCAATCCGCGCGAGGCGGCGCGGCTGCTCACCCGGCCCTATACGATCGCCGGCATTGTGCAGCATGGTGACAAGGTGGGGCGCACGATCGGCTATCCCACCGCCAATATCGACATGGCGAATTATCTGCGGCCGGCGTACGGCATCTATGCGGTGCGTGGGCGTCTGGCCGACGGCATGGTGCTGAACGGGGCTGCGAACCTCGGCATCCGCCCGACCTTCGATCCGCCCAAGGAATTGCTCGAGCCCTATTTCTTCGATTTCTCGGGCGACCTGTACGGGCAGGCGATCGACGTGGAACTGATCGAATATCTGCGCCCCGAGGCGAAGTTCGACGGGTTGGAGACACTCAAGGCGCAAATGGCCGAGGATGTGGCGCGGGCGCGGGTAATCCTCGCCGCCTAACGTCACCCCAGCGAAAGCTGGGGTCTCACGGTGAGGTTCAGGATAGGAGCCGCTTGAGATCCCAGCTTTCGCTGGGATGACGGAAGTAGAAGCTGGTGACGCGCGTGAAATCCCACGCTAAGCCCCGCGCCAAATGACCGACGACACCACACCAGATTATCGCGACACCGTCTTCCTGCCGAAGACCGAGTTTCCCATGAAGGCCGGCCTTGCGCAGAAGGAGCCGGCGATCCTCGCGCGCTGGGCGGAGATCGGCGTCTACGATCGCCTGCGCGAGCAGCGCAAGGGGCGCGAGCGCTGGATCCTGCATGACGGCCCGCCCTACGCCAATGGCGACATTCATATGGGCCATGCGATGAACAAGGTGCTGAAGGACATCATCGTCCGCAGCCAGACCTTGATGGGCAAGGACGCGCCCTATGTGCCCGGCTGGGATTGCCACGGCCTGCCGATCGAATGGAAGGTCGAGGAAGCCTATCGCGCCAAGAAGCTGGATAAAGATCAGGTGCCGGTCGATCAGTTCCGCGCCGAATGCCGCGCTTATGCCGAGAAATGGGTCGCGGTGCAGCGCGCGCAGTTCGAGCGGCTGGGCGTGATGGGCGATTGGGACGATCCCTATCTCACCATGAAATACGCGGCCGAGGCGGCGATCGTCGGCGAGTTGCTGAAATTCGCCGAAAGCGGCCAGCTCTATCGCGGCGCCAAACCGGTGATGTGGTCGCCGGTCGAGAAGACCGCGCTGGCCGAGGCCGAGGTCGAATATGAGGACGTCATCTCGACGCAGATCGATGTGGCGTTCGAGATCATCGAGGCGCCCAACGCGCCCGAACTGGTCGGCGCGTACGCGGTGATCTGGACGACCACGCCGTGGACGATCCCGGTGAACCAGGCTTTGGCCTATGGGCCGGAGGTTGAGTACGGCGTTTATTCGCTGCGCTGGTGGCCGGACGGAAATACGCGCTTCATCATCGCAACGTCGCTTTTCGAGGCCTTCCGTAAGCGCGCCGTTTGGCTCGCTCCGGACTTCGAGTTTGTGCCCGAAGCGATCATCACTGGAGCGCAGCTCGCCGGCGCCGTCGCGCGGCATCCGATGCACGAACTCGGCGGGTTCTTCGCGAAGCCGCGGCCGTTCCTGCCCGGCGATTTCGTCACCACCGATGCCGGCACCGGCCTCGTCCATATGGCGCCCGATCATGGCGAGGACGATTTCGAGCTGTGCAAGGCGCACGGCTTGGATCCGGTGTTCGCGGTCGATGCGGCGGGCTTCTACCGGCCCGACTGGGCGTGGCTCGGCGGGCAGGGCAGCGTGATCAACAAGAAGTTCGTCGCGAGCGACGGACCGATCTGTTCGGACCTGCGCGAGGCAGGGGCGCTGCTCGCGGCGTCGGACGATTTCGCGCACAGCTATCCGCACAGCTGGCGCTCGAAGGCGAAGGTGATCTTCCGCTGCACGCCGCAATGGTTCATTCCGATGGATTCTTCTTCTCCCTCTCCCCCCCGGGGAGAGGGTCGGGGAGAGGGGCAGTCAGAGGCGGTGTCGCACAGCCCCTCTCCCGACCTCGCTGCGCTCGGCCACCCTCTCCCCGGAGGGGAGAGGGAGAGCAACGGCCCCACCCTCCGCGAAATCGCGCTCGACGCGATCGAGCGGACGCGCTGGGTGCCGGCGCGCTCGCAGAACCGCATCCGCTCGATGGTCGAGGGGCGGCCCGACTGGGTCATCAGCCGCCAGCGCGCCTGGGGCGTGCCGATCGCGCTGTATGTCAACCGCCAGACCGGCGCGTATCTCAACGATCCCGCCGTCAACGCGCGGATCGTCGCGGCCTTCCAGGCGGGCGGCGCGGATGCGTGGTTCACCGCCGATCACCAGACGTTGCTCGGCCCGGACTATAACCTCGCCGATTACGAGCCGCAGAACGACATCCTCGACGTGTGGTTCGACAGCGGCTCGACGCACGCCTTCGTGATCGAGCAGCGTTACGGCGAAGGCACGCGCGCCAACCTCTATCTGGAAGGCTCCGATCAGCATCGCGGCTGGTTCCAGTCGTCACTGCTCGAAAGCTGCGGTACGCGCGGGCGTGCGCCCTATGACGCGGTGCTGACGCACGGCTTCGCGCTCGACGGCAACGGGCGCAAGATGTCGAAGAGCCTCGGCAACGTCGTCGATCCGCTGAAGATCATCGGCGAGAGCGGCGCGGACATATTGCGCATGTGGGTCGCCTCGACCGATTATTTCGAGGACGTGCGGATCGGGAAGGAAATCCTCTCCGGCACCTCGGACGCGTATCGCAAGCTGCGCAACACTTTCCGCTACCTGCTCGGCGCGCTCGACGGGTTCGAGGATCACGAGAAGGTCGATGTGAAGGGCATGCCGCAGCTGGAGCTGTACGTGCTCCATCTGCTCGGCAAGCTCGATGTCGAATTGCGCGCCGCGGCGGAGGCGTTCGAGTTCAACCGCTACCTCCGGCTACTGACCGATTTCGCCAATGACGATCTCTCGGCGTTCTTCTTCGATATCCGCAAGGATTCGCTCTATTGCGATGCGCCGGGCGATGCGAAGCGGCGGGCCTATCGCACGGTGCTCGACATCCTGTTCCATGCTCTGGTGCGCTGGGCGGCGCCGATCATCCCGTTCACCGCCGAGGAAGTGTGGCAGGCGCGCTATCCGACCGCTGACGGTTCGGTGCATTTCGCCGACTGGCCGGAACTGCCCGCCCTCCCCGGCGACGATGCGATCTCCACCGAATGGGCGGAGGTCCGCGCGCTGCGCGCGGCCGTGACCGAGGCGATCGAGCCGCTGCGCCGCGAGAAGATCGTGCGCTCCAGCCTCGAGGCCGAAGTGACCGTGCCCGAGCTGCCGCTCCCGGCCGGCGATCTCGCCGAGATCTTCATCGTCGCCAAGGTGGCGAAGGGCGATGCCGTCACCGTCTCGCGCACCGATTTCCACAAATGCGGCCGCTGCTGGCGCCATCTGCCCGACGTGGCGGAGGATGGCGCACTGGACGCGCGCTGCGCTAAGGTAGTCGGCGCATGACCATGAACCGCATTCCCGTCTTCGGCCTCGTCACCGGCTTCGTGTTCTTCGCGATCGACCAGCTGGTGAAGTTCGCGATCACCGGCCCGCTCGGCATGATCGAGGGGGACCGGCGCGAGCTGCTGCCGATCTTCGCGCTGAACTTCGTCAAGAATCACGGCGTCTCGCTCGGGCTGCTGCATGCGACCAACGAGCCGATGCGCTGGGCGCTGGTCGCGCTCACCGTTGCGATCGCGATCGGCGTGCTGGTGTGGATGTGGCGCGAGGAGAACCGGCAGGAACAGTTCGCGCTGGCGCTCGTGCTGGGCGGCGCGCTCGGCAATATCTGCGATCGCGTGCGGCTCGGCTATGTGGTCGACTACGCCGATTTGCATTTCGGGGACTTCCGCCCTTTTTTGGTCTTCAATCTGGGCGATGCCTTCATTACGGTAGGCGTGCTCGTTCTGCTCGCGCGCGCGCTTCTGGTGCGCGAGAAGCCCCGGGCCGAACGAGCTTCAGTGGAGAATACACATGCGTAAGTTGGTGCCGGTCGTGATGGGGCTGAGCGTCGTCGCCCTGCTGTCGGGCTGTGCCCATCGCCGGATCGGCGCGAACGGCGGCCCCGACGAGTTCGCGGTGGCGCGCGCGCAGCCGCTGATCGTGCCGCCCGATTTCTCGCTGAAACCGCCCGCGCCCGGCGCGGCGCCGGCGCAGGGCAGCACGTTGCAGCAGCAGACGCTGGCGGCGATGTTCGGCGGCCCGGCGCAGCGCAGCGCGTCCGAGAATGCGACGCTCGGCGCGGCAGGCACCGACAGCGCCGAGGATGGCATCCGCTCCGATGCGGGCGATCCCGACACCGACGTGATCGACAAGGAAGGCAGGACCCGCGACATCGTCGCCGCGCCGGAAGGCGACGGCCAGGATGCGAGCGCTTCGACGCCGAAGTAAGCGGCGCGAAATCAGCCGAAACAGAAAAGGGGACGGCCGCGGCCGTCCCCTTTTCTGTTTCGGGACGTAGTCTCGAATCCGTTTCGATGAAGAGCCGTTCTCCCGCGAAAGCGGGAGTCCAGAATCCCGAAGGTCGTCGCCGGTGGCTCTGGACCCCCGCCTGCGCGGGGGAACAGAGTCTTACGAACCCGTCCGTCTAGAAGCTCGCGCCGAGCGAGACGACCACGCCGCCCTTGGTGATGTTGCGCAGGCGCAAGTGCTGGTCGATGATGAACGTGTTCTTGTTCGTATCGACATAGTTCACGCCGAGCGTGAGGTGGTTCCAGGTGTAGCTAGCGCCCAGGCCCCAATCGGTATAGCCCTGATCGATCGAGATGTAGCTCTGCCCGAATGTGTGGCCGAGATGCGCCGAGACGCTGAATGGTGTCTTGGGGATGCCCGCGGACAGATCGCCGGCGAGGTAGAAATTGTCTTCCTTGTGCACGCCGTCGAGCGTCAGCGCGGCCTGCTTGGGCGCGTAGTTCGCGGTCACCTTCGCGGTCACCGGACCGAGCGTGCCCGATACGTCGACGTAAGGCTCGACGAAGTCGGTATTGGCGTGGCCGCCGCCCGGATAGTAATAATAGAGCACGCCGCCATCGAGCTTGATGCCGCTCTTGAACGTGTGCGAATAGCCCGCGATCAGATCGATCTCCTGATCGCTGCCATTGGCGACGTAATCGTCGATCGAGGATCCCCAGGTCGAGACGTAGAAACCCGACGAATGGGTGACGGTCAGTGTGCCTTGCAGCGCGGCCTTGAGGTCGCTCTGCGATACGCCGCGAAAGCGATAGTCCGACACGACCGTGGCACCGCCGTTGACGGTGAAGGCCGAAGGCGGCGCGGTGTCGTCGGCGAACGCCGGGGCGGTGGTGGCGAGCAAAAGCGCGCCGAAGGAGAGAGTGGTGAAGCGCATCGTTTCCCTTTCTGAACCGAGAATGCGATGTCCCCGCCTGCATGCTCCGGGTGTCGCGTCTGTCGGAGCCTGAGGCTCCTGGCCGCGCGATCTGAACCGTCGCAAGAGGAAGACTGCGCCTTCCTGCTGCATCGCACAACAGGTTTTCGCGATAAAACGCCATATCGGTTGCCGCGCTGTTGCGGTGGCGCAACAGTGACGGGCCGCGTTCAGCGTTCGGGCGGGGCCTCCGGCCAGCTCACGACATGAAGGTCGCGCTGCCACAATCGGGCGATTGCCGGGCCGAGCAGCTTCCGCGCGAGCACGCCGAGCGCGAGCGACAGCAGGATCAGCCCGCCGGTGATGGCTGCGTGACGCGGTGGATCGGCGGAATGTTCTCGAGCCCGATGCTCTGCAGCCAGGCGTTGATCTCGTTCAAAGTGCGGCCCGGAAGCGATCGAGTCCTTGGGCGAGATCGGCGATCAGATCGTCGGGATCTTCCAGGCCGATCTGCAGGCGGACCACCGGACCGGGGAAATCGGGCTTCGCGACGCTGCGGATGCGCTCGATATCGACGGGTATGGCAAGGCTCTCGAACCCGCCCCAGCTGTAGCCGATGCCGAACAGCTCGAGCGCATCGATCAGCGCCGCGCGCTCGACCTCGCCACCACCGCTCAGCACGAACGAGAAGAGGCCCGACGAGCCGCTGAAATCGCGCGTGAAGATGTCGTGACCGGGGCAATCGGGCAGCGCCGGATGCAGCACCGCCGCGACCTCGGAGCGGGTCTTCAGCCACTGCGCAACCTTGAGTGCGCTCGCTTGATGCTGGGCGAGCCGCACCGCCATCGTGCGCAAGCCCCGCGAGCCGAGCCACGCATCGTCGGGGCTGGCGATCTGGCCGAGCTGGAAGCTGGTGTCGCGCAGCTTCGCGAAATGGCCCGGCGCGGCGGTGACCGATCCCAGCATCACATCCGAATGCCCGACGACATATTTGGTGCAGGCGAGGATCGAGAGATCGACGCCGTGCGCGATCGCGGGGAAGAAGAGCGGCGTCGCCCAGGTGTTGTCGATCAGCGTCGTCACGCCGCGCGCTTTCGCCGCCGCGACGATGGCGGGAACGTCCTGTACCTCGAAGGTGAGGCTGCCGGGGCTCTCCATGAAGATCGCGCGCGTCTTGTCGCCGATCAGATCGGCGATGCCGGCGCCGAGCAGCGGATCGTAGAAGCGCATGGTGATGCCCATGCGCTGGAGCAGCCCGGTCGCCATCGCACGGGTCGGATCATAGGCCGAATCGACCAATAGCAGTTCGTCGCCCGGCGACAGCACCGAGAGCAAAGCGGCGGCGATCGCCGCGACACCCGAGCCGTAGAGGAACGTACCCTCCGCGCCGGGCTCCAGTTCCGTCAGCGCATCGGCGAGCGCCCATTGCGTCGGCGTTCCGCGGCGGCCGTAAAACAACTTGTGATGCGTGTCCCCGACGCGCCCACGCAGCTCGGCGACCGAATCGTAGAGGATCGTCGAGGCGCGCCACACCGGCGGGTTGACGATCCCCTGCGTCCATTCCTTGCGCCGACCGGCCGAGACGATCCGGGTGCCCGGTGCGCGATCCTTGCCCGAGCCGCTCATGCCTCCCCCGTCGCTTTGGGGGTGGCGGGATCGGCGCCCCATTCGGACCAGCTGCCGTCATAGACCGCCGCCTCGGCGCCGAGCAGGTGTGCGGCGAAAGCGAGGCTGGAGGCGGTGATCCCCGAGCCGCAGGTCATCGTCACCGGCCGTGCGAGATCGATCCCGGCATTCGCGAATTCGGCCGCCAGTTCGGGTTTCGGCTTGTAGGTGCCGCCGGGCGCGATCAGCCGCGAATAGCGCAGGTTGCGCGAGCCGGGGATGTGGCCGGCCGCGGTGGCGGGGCGCGGATCGGGTTCGGCACCGGTGAAGCGCGATTCGGAGCGGGCGTCGAGCACCTGCTCGGCTCGTGACGCCAGATTGGCCTGCATCGCCGCCAGCGTGCGCAGCCGTTCCGGATGCGGGGTCGCGGTCAGCGCGCGCTGCGCGGGGTTTTCGCGTCCGGTGGCGAGCGGCCGGCCCTCTTCACGCCATTTGCGCAAGCCACCGTCGAGGATCGCCACGGTCTCGACGCCAAAGTAGCGGAACAGCCACCACGCGCGCGCAGAGGTGTGATGCGGGGCGTCGTCGTAGAAGACGATGCGGTCTCCGTCGCCGATCCCGAGCGCGCCGGCATGCGCGGCGAACTGGTCGGGAGAAGGCACCATCGCAGGCAGGGGACTGGCCTTGTCCGCGAGATTGCCGAGATCGAGGAATACTGCGCCGGGGATATGGGCCGTCTCATATTCGGCGGCGGCGTTCCGTTTCGGCTCGCCGGGCAGATCGGGAAAATAGGTCGCATCGACGATGCGCAGATCGGTCGCGCCGATCGCATCCGCGAGCCAGTCCGTCGTTACCAATGAATCCATGCGCCCGTTTTCCGTCAGATGTTCGTGCCTTCCTAGCCAGCGATGCAGGGAGCGTCGAGGGAAGGCGGTTGCCGCCGGGCCACCTTTGACGATCACCCGCAACCAATTGGCGACAACAAAGCAACGCGTTCGAGGCTCGCTCTGGCCATTTTCGATCTTCCCAAGACCGGATTGTTACCCTTTAATGTCGTTATCGTGACGTCGGACAACCGGCTTCGGCCGTGCGGATGCGATAGCGGCTTCGGTGATCGCCGGGGCATACCGGGGGTAAGTGCATGCACCTGACGACTGTCGCGGTCGCCATGATGTGGGTCGGTACGGCGCCCGACGTCGGCACGGTCGGTGTCTCAACGCTCGCCATTCCGGCCGGGGAAGCTGCCAAAGACGAACAGAAGTCGGCGCAAAGCGTGCCATCCGCCACTCCCGAGGCGTCCTCGGGCGTGCCTGCGGCCACCACGCAGGCGGCCGCCGCCCCGCCGGCCCCGACCGAGACTGTTCCCGCACCGGCCGCACAACCTTTGGGAATAGAGCCCGGGCAAGCCAATGCGGAGAACATCGTCGATCAGGATATTCTCGTCACCGCGCGGCGGCGTTCGCCGATCGATCCGATGGAAAAGGTCAATGTCGAATCGTACAAGGCGATTCAGGCGTTCGACAAGATTCTGGTCGGCCCGGTTTCGGAAGGATACAAGAAGGGCGTGCCCAGGCCGGTGCGCCAAGGCGTGCACAATTTCCTCGACAACGTGCACGAGCCGATCGTCTTCCTGAACTATCTGCTGCAGCTGAAGCCGGGCAAGGCGTTCGAGACGCTGGCGCGCTTCACGATCAACTCGACGGTCGGCGTGGGCGGCGTGTTCGACATCGCCAAGCGCAAGCCGTTCAAATTGCCACACCGGCCGAACAGCCTGGCGGACACGCTCGGTTATTACGGCGTGAAGCCGGGGCCGTATTTCTTCGTGCCGCTGATTGGCCCGACCTCGCTGCGCGACCTGTTCGGGATCATCGTTGATCGCTCGCTGATCCCGGTCGCGGTCGGCAAGCCTTTCACCTCGCCCGAATATACGCTCACCACCGACGTGCTCGGCTCGCTCGATTACCGTGTGGCGTCGGACGAGCGGCTGACCAAGCTGCACACCGCCAACGATCCCTATGCCGCGACGCGCGACGATTATTTCCGCAAGCGCAATTCCGAGATAGACCGGCTGCACGACGCGAAATGGCGTGCGCGCCATGCCTTGCCGGTGGTCATGCCGCCGGCGCCGGTACCGGGCAGCACGACCGACGCGCCGCCGCCGGGATTGTCGGCGCCGACTGCGCCCGCCCCGGCTCCGGATCCCGCTGTGCCAGTGCCGGCCACGGCTACGCCCTGACGGATCGCAAGGCAGAGAGGATGACGGTCGGCATGTGCGCGCCTATATCGCGCGCATGACCCCGACCCATCTCGGCAAGCCCAGCGCGCTACCCGCCTCGCCCGAAGAGGCGATCCTCGATTACGTGCCCAATCCGCGGCGCGGCCGGCCCTATCTGGTGCGTTTCACCGCGCCCGAATTCACCTCGCTCTGCCCGGTGACCGCGCAGCCCGATTTCGCGCATCTGGTGATCGACTACGCGCCCGACGAGACGATCGTCGAATCCAAATCGCTGAAGCTGTTCCTGGGCTCCTTCCGCAATCATCAGGCGTTCCACGAGGATTGCACGGTGGGCATCGGCGAGCGGCTGTTCGCGGAAATGAAGCCGCACTGGCTCAGGATCGGCGGATATTGGTACCCGCGCGGCGGCATCCCGATCGACGTATTCTGGCAATCGGGTGAGCCGCCCGCCGGTCTGTGGCTGCCGTCGCAGGACGTGCCGGGCTATCGCGGGCGCGGCTAAGCTCCGCTTCATCCCGGATTAATCTCGATCAGCCGGAATCTTTTTGTTGCAGCGCAACATCGTTGCAACCATATTGAATTTGCGTCGTTCGGAGGAAATTGCGCGCAAGGCCGCGAAGACAATATTGCATTGCGAAGGAAGTACGATGGCAGCCGTGCCGCATGACGACCGGATCGAACATCTTGCCCTGATCGGCAACTTCCTGCCGCGCAAGTGCGGCATCGCGACCTATACGACGGATACTTACAACGCACTCAGGACGCGTTTCCCGGACTTGAAGATCGACGTCTATGCGATGGACGATCATCCCGGCCGCTATGCTTATCCGCCCGAGGTGACGCATGCGATCCCCCAGAAGGAGCGCATGGCCTATCTCGACGCCGCGCGCGCGATCGAAGCGAGCGGCGCGCAGGCGATCTGGCTGCAGCACGAATATGGCATTTTCGGCGGCGTCGCCGGCGAGCACATCCTGGCGCTGCTCGATCGCACCACCTTGCCGCTGATCGTCACGCTCCACACGGTGCTGGAGCACCCCGGCGTCGAAGAGCGCCGCGTGATGGAGGCGCTGCTGCGCCGCGCCGCGCGCGTCGTCGTGATGGCCGAGCGCGGGCGCGAGATCCTGCAGCGGGTTTATGGCGCCAATGCGCGCTCGATCGCGATGATCCCGCACGGCGTGCCCGATCGCGCTTTCGCCGATCCGAACGATTTCAAGGGCCGCTTCGGCTGGGAAGGGCGCAGGGTCGTGCTGACCTTTGGCCTGCTCGCGCCGAACAAGGGCATCGAGACGATGATCGCGGCGCTGCCCGAAGTGGCGGCGGCCAATCCCGATCTGCTCTACGTCGTGCTTGGCGCGACGCATCCCAACCTCGTCGCGCATGAGGGTGAAGCGTATCGCGAACGCCTGATCGCGCAGGCCGCCGAGTTGGGCGTCGCGCAGCACATCCAGTTCATCGACGCGTTCGTCGAGCATGACGAGTTGATCGATTATCTCCAGGCGGCCGACGTTTACGTCACGCCCTACAGCAATCCGGCGCAGATCACCTCGGGCACGCTGTCCTATGCGGTGGGCGTGGGCAAGGCGGTGGTTTCCACACCCTATGTCCATGCGACCGAGATCCTGGCCGACGGCCACGGCGTGCTGGTCGATTTCGGCGACAGCGCCGCCTTCGCGCGCGAGATCAACGCGCTGCTCGGCAGCGAACGCAACCGCGTGCGCTTGTCGGAGCGCGCCTATGCGCGTGGCCGCACCATGACCTGGGCGCGCTTCGCCGAGCGTGCGATGGCCGAACTGACCGCGATGGTCGCCGCGCGTCCGCGCCGCCTCGCCGCATCCGCGCGCTTCGCCGCGCTGGCGCCCGATATCGCGGCGGTCGAACGGATGAGCGATGCGACCGGCATGTTCCAGCATGCGATCCTCTCGGTGCCCGATCGCCGCCACGGCTATTGCATCGACGACAATGTCCGCGCGCTGATGCTGATGACGGCGATCGACGAGATGGACGAAGCGGTCCGCGACAAGTGGATGACGGTCTATGCCGCGTTCGTGCAATATGCCTGGAACCCGGACGTCCGCCGGTTCCGCAACTTCATGAATTTCGACCGCTCCTGGTGCGAGGATTTCGGGTCCGAGGATTCGAACGGCCGCACGCTCTGGGCGCTGGGCGTCACCGCCAAGCGCGCGCAGGCGGCCAAGCATCGCGACTGGGCACGCCGCCTGTTCGACGAGACGGCAAGCCTGGCGCTGGAGCTGAACAGCCCGCGCGCGCAGGCCTTCGCCATGCTCGGCGCGGCGGCGATGCTCGGAGCGCATTCCGGCCACGAACTGTCGCGTACCATCCTCGAACGCTTCTCCAGCGACCTGATGACGCTGCTCGAAGAAGCGCGCCGCCCTGAATGGGAATGGTTCGAGATCGTGCTCGCGTACGACAATGCCCGCCTGCCCGAAGCGATGATCCGCGCCGGCATGGCGCTCGGTCGCGACGATCTGCTGCAATGCGGCCTGAAGACGCTCGACTGGATCGTCGCGCAGCAGACCTCGCCCGACGGCCGCTTCCGCGCGGTGGGCACCGAGAGCTTCGGCCGCGCCTATGAAGCGCCGCTGGCCTTCGACCAGCAGCCGCTCGAGGCGCAGGCGACGATCGATGCCTGCGCCGCGGCGTTCAAGGCGACGCGCAATCCCAAGTGGATAGAGGAAGCGAGCCGCGCCTATCGCTGGTATCTCGGCCAGAACGATCTCGAACTGCCGCTGGCAACTGCGCAGGACGGCGGCTGTTTCGATGGCTTGATGCCGGGTGGGCTGAACCGGAATCAGGGCGCGGAGTCGATTTTGGCGCTGCAACTCGCATCCTGCGCCATTTCTGGGCTTTCAAAGCAGGTCGAAAGCGTGGCAGGGGCGGACCGCGTCGCCGCGTAGCCTCGCTCGCACGGCGGCGCTTTGGCTTCCAATCCCGGGGGCGAGGCGATCACCGTGCTCGAATTGTTCAATCACCGCTTGCGTCTCCGTGCCGATCCGTCGCGCGTCGTGGTGCGTCCCTTCCATCTTGCCTGGGCCGGTAACGGTGGCACCCGCACCGAGCGGCTGGTCGGCGAAGTGTTGCGCATGACCACGCAGGAAACGCGCGCCGAGCTGGAGGTCGTGCTCAAGGATTTCGAGGCGCGCCACTGGCAGACGCGCCGCGTCTTCATGACGCGCTACGACGAGATCGAGGCGCAGCTCGGGCTCGACGGGACCGAGATCGGCGACGAGAAGCGCCAGTTGATCGGCGCCTATTTCTGCCATGAATACAGCTATGCCGCCGCGGCGCTGATGAATCCCAGCGCGGTGCCGCATTTCGATCAGTCGGGCATGCCCAAGGGATCGATGCGCATCCTGATGTCGATGCGCTCGGTGGGTGAGGGGCACATCTCCTCGATCGCCTTCCGCGAAGGCATCATCACGACGAAGAACGAGCTGAAGCTGGCCCCCGAGCCGCCCTTTGCCACAGCCGCCGATGTCGAGGGTGTGGACGAGGAGGAAATTCCCGAAGGTCCGGTGACGGTGTATCGCCACCGCGATTCCACGCTCTCGGGCACGGTGATCTTCCCCATCACCAAGGCGCAGTCGAAAGGGTTGGAGGATCTACGCCTCGTCCATTTCGACCATGGCGACGGCGATTACGAATGGCTCGGCACCTATACCGCCTATAACGGCGCGGCGATCCACTCCGAGCTGATGCGCACGCGCGATTTCCGGGCATTCGATCTGGTACCGATGTCCGGCCCCGCCGCGCGCAACAAGGGCATGGCGCTGTTCCCGCGCAAGATCGGCGGGAAATACATGATGATGGGGCGGCAGGACGGCGAGAACCTGTTCCTGCTCGAATCCGACAATCTGCTGCATTGGGAAGAAGGGCAGAAGCTGCTCAGCCCGAAATATCCGTGGGAGCTGGTGCAGATCGGCAATTGCGGATCGCCGATCGAGCTCGACGAGGGCTGGCTGATGCTCACCCACGGCGTCGGCGCGATGCGCAAATATGCGATCGGCGCGGTTTTGCTGGACAAGCATGATCCGTCGAAGGTGATCGGCCGAACCAAGGACCCGATCCTCGCCGCCGCCGACCAGGATCGCGAAGGCTATGTGCCCAACGTGGTCTATACCTGCGGCGCATTGCGCCACGGCGACGGGCTGTTCATTCCTTATGGCGTTGCCGACAGCTCGATCGCCTTCGCGTTCGTGCCGATCAGCGGGCTGCTGGACGCGATGCGCTGAGGCTCGCCCTCGCATAACGGTAGAGCAGGGCGGCGAGCGCGAGGAACAGGATCGTTCCGCCGATCAGCGCCTCTGTCTCGAAGCCCTTGCCGATCAGGGCGAGTGGCGCGTCCTTGTTGGTCAGCCAGACGATCAGCGCGAAGGCGACGCCCCACAGGCTCTCGCCGACGATCATGCCGGTCGCGGTCAGCGTGCCCATCCGCTCGGCGACTTCCGGATTCGCGCTGCGCCGCGCCCAGCGATCGTAGAACCAGCCGACCACCGAGCCGAGCACGGTCGGCAGGATCACCGCCATCGGCAGATAGATGCCGAGCGCCACGCCGAGCGGCGGCAGGCGCAGCAGCTTGAGCATGCCCATCACCTCATCGAGGACGATGAGCGCCACGCCGGCGAGCGCGCCATAGCTCAGCATCGTCCAGTTGGCGTCGCCCGACAGCACGCCCTTGGCGAGCGCCGAGATCAGCCCGGCCTGCGGGGCGGCAAGCGCGTTCGGTCCAGCGCCCGGCGCCCCGACGAAGCCCAGCCCGGTGTTGAGCACGTTCAGCACCGGCGGGATGAGGATCGATCCGAACACCACGCCGATCACCAGCGCGGCCTGCTGCTTCCACGGCGTCGCACCGACCAGCTGGCCGGTCTTCAGGTCCTGAAGGTTGTCGTTGGAAATCGTCGCGACGCCGAACACGATGCCGGTGACGATCAGCGAATAGGCGATCAGCGCACTCGTGGTATCCGCGCCGGGATGCTGGCCGAACAGGCCGACCAGCATCAGCGACGAACCGAGCACGGAAAGGATGCCGATGCCCGAGACCGGCGAGTTCGATGCGCCGATCAGGCCCGCCATATAGCCGGTCACCGCGGCGATCAGCATGCCGATCACGATCACGAACACCAGCGCGCCGGCGATCAGCGCCATCGCCGATCCGGCGAGCGGTCCGCCGCGCACCACATCCCACAACAGCCAGGCGATCGGCAGCAGGGTGAGCAAAGAGGCGCCCGCGACCCACTGGATCGGCAAGTCGCGCTCTTCGAGCGCCAGCGCCTCGCCCTTGTTGCGGGCGGCACTTGCCGCGAGCGCCGAGCGGACGCCGCCGATCACCGGTCCCGCGATCTTGAGCAAGGTCCAGATCGCCGCCACGCCGATCACGCCCGCGCCGAAGAAGCGCACGTCCTTCGAGAAGATCGCGTCGACCCAGTCGGAAATCGCGCCCGGCATCGGCTGATGCGCGGTCAGGATCGGCGTCAGCACGAACCAGCCGATCACCAGCCCCAGCCCCATCGCCGCGCCGACCGAGATGCCGACGAGATGCCCGACGCCGAGCAGCGCGAAGGAGAGGCTCCCCGAGATGCTCGTCGCGCCCGCGCCGACGCGGAAGCTGGTCGCGGCGGTGTCGACGATGATCTTGGTCTGGGTGAAGATCGCGAAGCCGGCGGAGGCGATACTGTTCCACACCAGCACCATCAGCCCGCGCTTGCTCTCTTCCTCGCCCTCGCGCGATCCCGCGCCGACTTCCAGCACCTCGGCGGCGGCGACGCCTTCCGGGTAGGGCAGGTCGGTATCGACCACCAGCGCACGCCGCAGCGGCACCGAGAACATCACGCCGAGGATGCCGCCCGTCGCGGTGATCATCGCCGTCTGGACATAGGGGAAGCCCTGCCACCAGCCGATCATCACGAGGCCGGGCAGCACGAAGATGATCGCCGCCAGCGTGCCCGCGGCGGACGCGACCGTCTGGACGATGTTGTTCTCGAGGATCGTCGCGCCCTTGAAGTAGCGCAGGATCGCCATCGAGATCACCGCCGCCGGGATCGAGGTGGCGAAGGTGAGGCCGACCTTCAGGCCGAGATAGACGTTGGCTGCTGTAAACAGCAGGGTGATCACCCCGCCGAGGATCACCCCGCGCAAGGTGAGTTCGGCGATCGGGGCGGCTGGGGCGGTGTCTGCGCGTGCGTCGGTCATGCGCAAAAGCGTGGCACAAAAAGCGGGCGCGGGAATAGCCCCTTCGTCATGCAGGACTTGTTCCGGCACCCACCGTGCCCGCTAAAGCCCATTGCGATATGTCCGCGGCGCGATGGGCTCGGACCAAATCCGGGGTGACGGGATGGTCAGTCGAACCCGCGCTCGAGAAACCGCGTCGCCATCGCGCAGTGCATCGCGACGCCGCGCGCCATCACGTCTTCCTGGATCGTCATCAGCGTGTTGTGCAGCGGCGGGTTGGTGCGCGGGTCGCTGCCCTCGGGGGCGACGCCGACGAAGGCCATCGCGCCGGGCACCTCGCGCAGCACGTAGGAGAAATCCTCCGCGCCCATCATCGGCGCGGGCATCGGCATCCAGCCTTTCCCGGCATCGAAGCCGATCGCCGCCTCGCGCATCATCTCGGTCGCGCGCGGATCGTTCATCGTCACGGGATAACCGTGATCGATATGCGCCTCGCCGGTCGCGCCGTGCGCGGCGGCAACGTGCTCGACGATGCGCTTGAACGCTTCCTGCGCCCTGGCGCGCGTGGTCTCGGAGAGCGTGCGCAGCGTGCCGAGCAACTCCACCTTGCCGGGAATGATGTTGTGCGCCGTGCCCGCCTCGATCCTGGTGATCGACAGCACCGCCGGATCGCTCACCGGCACCTGGCGCGCGATCCACGACTGGAAGGCGAGGACGACCTCGCATGCCACCGGCACCGGATCGAGACATTCGTGCGGCATAGCGGCGTGGCCGCCACGCCCGGTGATCGTCGCGCTCAGCGTATCGGCGGAGGCGAGCAGCGCGCCGGGGCGGCTGACGAAGGTGCCGGCCGGAGCGTTCGGGGAGATATGCAGCGCGAACGCGGCTTCGGGCTTGGGATCGTCGAGCAGCCCGTCCTCGATCATGTAGCGCGCGCCGTGATAGCCTTCCTCGCCGGGCTGGAACATGAAGACCACGGTGCCGGGCAGCTCGCTCTTGCGCGCTGAGAGCGCACGGGCGGCGCCGACCAGCATCGCGGTATGCGCGTCGTGCCCGCAGGCGTGCATCGCGCCGGGCACCCGGCTGGCGAAGGGCAGGCCGGTCTCCTCCTGCATAGGCAGCGCGTCATGATCGCCGCGCAGCAGCACGGTGCGGCCGTTGCCGCCGCCGCCGCGCAGGATCGCGACGAAACCGGTGGTCGAGGTGCCTTCGCGAATCTCCAGCGGCAGGCCCTTCAGCGCGGCCTTGATCTTCTCGGTGGTGCGCGGGCAGTGCAGCCCGATCTCCGGATCGGCGTGGATCGCGCGGCGCAGTTCGATCACGTCGGGCAGCTCGGCCTCGCCCACCGCGGTCCAGTCGGTCGTCGCATCGTAGGGCAAGGCTCAGCTCCTCGTTTCGTGTCTTGTCGTCGATCCTAGGCGCTTGGCCGTGTTTTTGCCAACCGCCCCGGAGCCATGGCGCGCGCCGCCGGTTCCTGTTGCGAAACAGGAGGAAAAGCATGGCGACGACGCTGGAACGCGAGCCCGAACTGCGGCCCGAACCCAAAGACCCGACCGCGAAATATCCCAAGCCGCCGTTTGCACGGCAGGAGCAGCCCTGGCCCGGGCTGGCGCGAGATATGAACCCCAAGCCCGATCATGGCGAGACGAGCTATGTCGGATCGGGGCGGCTCGCCGGGCGCCGCGCGCTGATCACCGGCGGCGATTCGGGCATGGGCCGCGCCGCCGCGATCGCCTTCGCGCGCGAGGGCGCCGACGTCGCGATCAACTATCTGCCGGCCGAGCAGCCCGACGCGGACGAGGTCTGCGACCTGATCCGCGCCGAGGGGCGCATCTCGGCGGGCATCCCCGGCGACATCCGCGACGAGGATTTCTGCCAGCGGCTGGTCGAGGACGCGGTCGCCAAGCTCGGCGGGCTCGACATCCTGGTCAACAACGCCGCGCGCCAGCAGCAGGCGCAATCGCTGAGCGACATCTCCAGCGAGAGTTTCGACGCCACGATCAAGACCAACATCTACGCGCCGTTCTGGATCACGCGCGCCGCGCTCGATCACCTCGATGCCGGGGATGCGATCATCTTCACTACCTCTGAGCAGGCATACGATCCATCGCCCGATCTGGTCGATTACGCGATGACCAAGGCGGCGATGATGAACATCGTGAAGAGCCTGGCCAAGCAGCTCGGCCCCAAGGGCATCCGCGTCAACGGTGTCGCGCCGGGGCCGATCTGGACGCCGCTGCAGGTGTCGGGCGGCGCGACGATGGAGAAGCTCGAGCAGTTCGGCGGCTATACGCCGCTCGGAAGGCCGGGCCAGCCCGCCGAACTGGCTTCGATCTATGTCCAACTCGCAGCGCGCGATGCCAGCTATGCGACCGGGCAGGTGTACGGATCCGCGGGCGGAAGCGGCCAGCCTTAGGGCAGATCGACATTCGGCGCAGGGCGGGTGACCGACGCCAAGACCCCCGTGCTCCTGCGAAGGCAGGAGCCCAGAGTTACGGGCGATACGGCTTGAGGCCCTGGGCTCCTGCTTTCGCAGGAGCACGGAGAGCTTGAATGTCGATCCGTCCTAGGCGTCGGCGCCACCTATTGCTGGGGAATGGACGCGTTCGCGTGCGCGTCATATCATGACCGGGGTCCACAAAGGGGAACTGGTCATGACCGACAACACACCGAACGGCGACGTCGATGTCACCAAGGCCTGGCGCGCGTCGCAGGGGCAGAAGTCCACCGCGACGCGGCTGCGCATCTTCGCCGCGATCGCCTGGGTCGTCGCGATCGGCGGCGAGATCGCCGGCATCGTCATGCTGCGCCAGCACAAGTTCGATCATGGCAATATGGGGCTGCTGATCGGCATTCTCGTCGGCATCGCGATCTTCGCCATCGCCGGCAATCTGATGTGGAAATCGGCCAACAAGCAGGATCCGGCCAGCAAGGCGGATCCTGCGAAATTCTTCTTCCAGAATCAGCTCGGCGCGATCGTCACGCTGATCGCCTTCCTGCCGCTGATCGTGCTGATCTTCATGGACAAGGACATGGATCCGAAGAACAAGAAGATCGCGGGCGGTGTCGGGGTGGTACTCGCCGCGCTCGCGACCTTGGTCGGGGTCAGCTTCAAGCCGCCGTCGGTCGAGCAATATACGCAGGACATGAACCAGTGCGCAGCGCAGATCGAGGCCAAGCAGCCGACCACGGCATGCTCGCCCGAGGTCGCCGCGCAGGCGCAGGCCATCGCTCAGGATTCCGCCGCGGTGGCCGAGGCGACGAAGGACGCCGCGCACCCCGCCGGTCAGGACGTCGTGTACTGGATCGCGCCGGAGAACGGCGCCAAGACCTCATCGACGCCTCACGTGTTCCACATCTGCGAAGGCGTCAGCCCGCTGCGCGGCAAGACGGTGAACCACGGCTCGGTGACCGAAGCCTATGCCCAGAACGCCACCCGCATCACCAAGCAGATGGCGATGGAGCAGAAGCAGTGCGGATTCATTGGTGCGAAGTGAGCCGATAGCGCGACTCAGCCAGTCACACGGATCAAGTCCGAGATCACGATCAAGCCTTTCCACTCAAATAGAAGCTTTGCGCCATTGAGGCAGCGCGGCACTTGGTTGGGCTTGGTGCCAATCAGAGGGAGCGGTATTAACAGACTGCGCGAACGAGAGAATTTCGTCCATCGCGATGACGTCTAGCTTTCGTGCGACCAAGCAGGAGTTGGATATGAAAAGAGAAAACTCATTTTAGAGCGTGATGATATTAGGTGCGGTCATACCCTGAGTTGGTGAAGTAGTTGGCGCATTCGTCTGAGGTGAAGGCGTCGAGGAGTTCGCCGATCGCGGTGCAGACAGCTTCCTGGGTTCGCGC
>Ga0153956_1000303_pt1 | contig 59587 bp, 54 predicted proteins | sample TSFL040MetaG_FD_104704 | JGI IMG/M metagenome (GOLD analysis project Ga0153956, IMG submission 104704) | Attine ant fungus gardens microbial communities from Florida, USA - TSFL040 MetaG | ecosystem: Host-associated > Fungi > Mycelium > Unclassified | place: USA: Florida, Wekiwa Springs...
GACGTGATTGACCCAGTCGATGCCGAAACGTGACTTCTTATACAGACCATTGGCAGCAAACAAGGAGATATCCGGTTCAGATTCAATCAGATTGCGCGTTTGATCAGTCGAGCCATTATCAATAATTATAAAGTGATCCATTCCCATACGACGATAGTATGAGAACAAATACGGCAAGCGGTCCGCTTCATTGTAGACAACCATAATGGCGACGTGAGAAGCCGCTTTTAGTGTAGGCGCAATTTTCACGACTGCGACTTCATGGGTTTTCCACAAGCGGCGAAAATGGGCTTTTGCAAAATCGCTAAGAGTTCTCATCCTTTGGGTGTCCAGAATATGCGGTTCCAAGCTGGGTACAGGGCATCAAATCAGGCTGGTTTGCTTCAAAAAAAGCGTATTAGGTATCAGTTAGCAATTCGCTTATTATGTCGCATGGTAAGTTGAATGTTCCGACAAAAATCTACGAAACATGTAATCAAATTATTACGCAACAATTCGATTGCAGGGATTATGCCAGCTATAAGCGGAATATGTCTTGCATACTTTCACCATAGCATATTCAAAAGAAACTAATTGGTGAGAATCGGACTGAATCTGACCGTATGGCAGGCGCGGCGGGTTGTCAAAAGAGGCTCGCGTGCGGCGCGTATGGATGGCAAGTTCAGGTATGAGCAAGCCTGTGATTATTGATATCAAAGACAAGAATCCGGTCGACCTGCATGTCGGCAGCGTGTCCATTTGCGGCGCAAGTTCCTGGGTCTGAGCCAGGAGGCCTGGGCAACGCGCTGGGCCTAACCTTCCAGCAGGTACAGAAGTACGAGCGCGGACCAACCGCATCAACGCCTCGAAGCGCCACGAAATGGCGCGTTTTCTGAACGTGCCGGTGGCTTATTTCTTCGAAGGCGTCGGTGTGGATCAAGAGGACTTCGTCGAATCCGATTCCGAACGTTCGGTATATGACTTCTTGGCCTACGCCGAGGGCGGTGAACTGGCGGAAGCGTTCTCGCGCATCCGCAGCGCTAATTGTCGCCGCAAGCTGCTGGAACTGGTCAAGGCGCTCAGCGAATAATACCGCAGCCAACTGTCGCCCCCCGGTGCCTCGTGTTATGGTTCTGAAAAGAGAACATACTTGGAGGATACCATGTGGAGTCGCAGGTCGGCTTTAAGAGGCGGTGTGGCTGCGGCGGTGGCTTTCGCCCTGGAGCCTTTGGCCTCGGCGCAGGCCGTACCGCGTTCCACGGTGACCGTCGGACCTGAGGTTATCGTTGAAATCGCCGATGGCCGCCTGCGTGGCGGGCATAGCCGCGGCGCCTTGGCCTTTAAGGGCATTCCTTATGCCGGGCCAGTGACGGGCGTCGCCCGTTTCCGCGAAGCACCGCCGGTCGTGCCGTGGAGCGGCGTGCGCGACGCCACGCATCTGGGTGCGCCGTCGCTGCAAAAGGCCAATTCCACCTATGGCGAGCAGGAACCGGCTTATGCCGAGGACTGCCTGGTGCTCAATGTCTGGACCCCGGCGGTGAATGACGGCAGGAAACGGCCGGTCATGTTCTATTGCCATGGCGGCGGCTTCGCCACTGGCTCGGGCGGATCGACGGCGCAGGACGGTGCGCGTCTGGCGGCGGTTTATGATGTGGTGGTGGTCGCCACCAATCACCGGCTGGGGCTTCTGGGCTATCTTTATCTTGGTGAGATCGGCGGCGCGGACTGGGCCGCCTCCGGCAATCAGGGAATGCTCGATATCGTGGCCGGTCTGCGCTGGGTGAAGGCCAATATCGCGGCCTTCGGTGGTGATCCGGACAATGTGATGATCTTCGGTGAATCCGGCGGTGGCTTCAAGGTCGGCACGCTTCTGGCCATGCCGGCGGCCAGGGGGCTGTTTCACAAGGCCAGCATCGAAAGCGGCGCGGCCCTGACCCGGATGCCCAGGGCGATGGCGACCGAAACGGCGCGGCGCGTGCTGAAGGGCCTCGGCATCGCGCCGGACGAACTGCACAGGCTGGCGGATGTGCCCGCCGAACAGATTCTCGCCATCCAGCTGGCGGGCGAACAGGGGCAGGGGGCGCTGACCCTGCCTTCGGATGGTTCGCCGCCCGTGCCGCGCGATGGCCGGTTGCACAAGGCGGGCTTCTGGACGCCGGGCGGCTATGGGCCAGTGGTGGATGGCGAAGTCCTGCCGGCTGATCCGTTCGATCCCGCGGCTTCGCCGCTGATGGCCGATGTGCCGCTGATCGTCGGCCATAATCGTGACGAGGCGACCTTCTTCAATATGGGCCGGCCCGAAACCTTCACGCTTGACGAAGCGGGCCTGAGTTCGCGCCTGGCGGCGGAATTCGGCGATGACGCCGGCAAGCTCCTGACCGTATATCGCGCCACCTATCCGAAGGCGACGCCCGCCGAACTCTATATCGCCATCGCCTCCTCACGCTGGTTCGGCGTGGATTCGGCCACCACGGCCGACCGCAAATCGCTACAGGCCGCGCCGGTCTATCGCTATCGCTACGATTATGCCTCGAACTTTCCGGTGAAAGGCACGAACGCGACGCTCAGGGCCGGGCACGCCACGGAAATCGCCGCCATGTTTCTCAATACCGATCAGCCGGGCCTTGAAGGTGACGGTCCCGGCCTTTGGGAAGCGGCGAAAGCTATGAGCGCTTTCTGGGCCAGTTTCGCGCGTGACGGCAAGCCCTCCGCGCCGGGCCAGCCGGACTGGCCGCGTTATACCATCGCTGACCGGTCCGTCATGCTGATCAATACAGCCTGCCGCGTCGAAAACGATCCGGAGGGCGCCGCGCGCAAGGTCTGGCAGGAAGAGATCGCGGATTGAGCCGCCAGATACTGCCTCGATCAGGCAGGGGTTGCAGAGCTTTGCGCCTGTTTCCCCTGTCGTCTGATGCGCACTTTTGCCAGTATCTCCGGCGCGAGTGAAACCATCAGGCCGGTGACGAGCGAAGTCACGACGACCAGCGGCATTGACCAGACAGGCAGGGCGTTAGAGCCGTGTGCAAGCCCCACCAGCGCGGCCTTCAAAACGAGGCCGTGGAGGATATAGATATAGAAACTGGCGCCCGCGATGGCGGAAAGCAGCAGCGCCAAAAGCGAGCCAACCGTAAGTTTGCGCACAAAGATCAGGATCGGCACCGCCACGGCCATGAACAGGATTTCATTGATATTATTGCCATGAAACAGATACAGGGTCAGCAGGGCGCCAGCCAGCAGCAGTCCGAGCTTTTCAAGTGGTGTCTTGAGCTTCTCGATTAACCATCCGAACATGAACAGAGGCGCCGCCGACATGGCGGTATAGTCATGGAATATGCCCGCATTGCTGTATGGTTGGGCTACAAGCGCGGCGACAACGGCGGCGATGAAGCCGCCAATCGCTGTTGTTTTGGGGCGATTTCGGACGAAAGCGCGAACCTGAGGCACAAGGAATAACAGGCTCAGGGCAATGATGAAGTTAAGATAGACTTCCAGGAACCAGTACAGGGTGAACCGGCGTTCCCCGTTAAATATCAGGCCGTGTGTGAAATTGCTGTACAGCAGAAACTGCGGCCAGAAGATCTGACGGATCACGATGGAGTACAGGATCAGCACCGCAAAATACGGGACGACGACTTTAAACAGGGTTGTGCGCAGAATCTGTGCCGTTCCGCCCATTTCGAGGCGCGGCAACTGGAACCTGGCGAAATTCATGCCGACGACCAGCATCAGTACATTCGTGGCGCCGCTGAAAAAGCTGCTAACATCATGGGTAAGGACAACCATGATGATGGCGATCGCCCGCAATACGGCGCTGCTTTCAAGAACATCCAGTTGCCGGCCACGGCGAATGCCGCCATCCTCGGAATTGGCGGATGCGCGCGCAAGCTCTTCAAGCCGGATGAAGGGTAAATGCTCCCAGCCGTCGGGAATGCCGCCGATGCTGGATTCGAGAAGCAGGGATGCACGGATATAATTCAGGGAATCGCCGCCCAGACCAATGAATGTATCCGTATCCTTGATCACTTTCGCGCCGAGCAATGCGGCCATTTCACTGCGAAGATCACCGTTGGCGGCGTCTGGCGGCACAATCGCTTCAACAGTCTGGGCGGGTTCTGAAACCGAAGCATTGCGGTATTCCTCAGCCAGTCCTTGCCGGTCAAGCTTGCCATTCGGCCCGATCGGCATGGTTTCACGCCAGTGAATGGCCTTGGGCTGCATGAAGTTCGGCAATTGCTGCATGAGGGAATGCGGTAACACCGCCTCGGCATCGGAAGCGCCGGGAAGCGCGCGGACAACCAGGTGCACGGCATGGCCCAGTCTCTGATCCGGAATGCCGAGCGCTACCGCTTCCGCGACCACGCCGCTGGCCACGGCGGCTTCCTCGATTTCCTGAGGGCTGATCCGGTTGCCGGAGCTTTTAATCATCGCATCGCGGCGTCCCACGAAATAAAGCAACCCGTCGGCATCACGCCTGACGCGATCGCCCGACCATACCGATATGCCGCCGTATTGCGATTGTTCCGGCGCCGGTTTGAAGCGCTCGGACGTGCGTTCGGCATCCTGCCAGTAACCCTGTGCCACCAATGGTCCGCAATGAACGAGTTCACCTTCCTCGTTATCCGCCGTAATCTGCCCGTCATCGCCGATGACCAGAATCTCCGCGAAAGGAATGGCTTTCCCCATCGAACTCGGATGGGTATCGATCAGGGCCGGATCGAGGAAGGTCGAGCGGAAGGCTTCGGTCAGGCCGTACATGGCGAACAGGCGGGCCTGCGGAAAAATGGTTCGCAGGCGGCTGACGAGATCGGGTGTCAGGGCGCCGCCACTATTGGTCAGCCGCCTCAGTTTTGCGGATGTCGCCTGTGGCCAGTCCAGTTCGGCGAGTTGTACCCAAAGCGGCGGGACAGCCGCCAAAGTCGTGATGTCGTAACGTTCGATGGCCTTCATCACATCTGTCGCCGCCAGGTAGTCGAGCGGAACGACGCTTGCTCCGGCATACCAACTCGAAAGCAACTGGTTCTGGCCATAATCGAACGATAACGGCAAGACGGCTAAGGTTCGGTCATCGGCCTTTATGCCGAGGTAGGTGGCGACACTGACCGCGCCGAGCCACATATTGGTATGGCTCAGCATCACGCCCTTGGGACGCCCTGTCGAACCGCTGGTGTAAAGAATAGCGGCCAGTTCATCCGGATTGGCTGTCGAGGGTGGCAGTTCCTGGCCGAGCGCCGCGGCCTGAGTCAGAGCATCGCTCTCATTCAATGGCTGGCAATCTTCCGGTATGTCGCCGGTTTCAAGGGTCGCTATGCGCGCCGGCGCGCCGATCAGCAGGCGCGCGCCGCTATCGGCAAGGATATGGGCGACCTGCGCACGTTTCAGCAATGGATTGATGGGCACGTGCACCAGTCCGGCCCGTGCGGCCGCGAGCGGAAGCAGGCAGGTCAGTTCCCCCTTGGTGGCCCAACTGGCGATCCGCGCCCCCTCTTGAGGCACACAATGTTTCAGCCAGCCGCTCAGGGCGGCGATCCGTTTGCGCAGATCCTTGAAAGTCAGGATATTATCGCGCAGAAACAGCGCCGGCGCGTCATCTTGACCATTCAGTATGAGATGATCCAGTGGCCTGGTTGTGGAACCCGGCATAGCTTGGATCTCATCTAGCATAGTTCCCCCAATATCCCTTGCCGATAATGGCGATAGTTTAACACCATGGCCGGTATGCCCGCCCCTCAACGCTTCGATATATTTAAAAACTGGAATTGCAATCCTAATGTTACATTTTGGGATCGCGGGCATGTTTCTGTGTAAGTTCAAGCACGATTCACACCATCACGGTTCATGCCATGAAGGTGGCAGCGAACATCCATGAGCTGATTTTACAAAGACGCCGCCCCGAAGCGATGTGGCTTAAAAAAACGGAACGGAAATGGGAACGACTTAGAACGGTGTTTTGATGAAATCAGAACGCCGCTCTAAGTCTTTGTTTATGTTGTGGTCTATCTAAAAAAGTGGCGCTCGCTTTATTGGGTTGCGCATTAAGCCGCCAGCATATTGCCGATGCCGATAATTACGGTCGAGATGATCAGGGTGCCGATGCCGAGCCAGACGAGGAACTGTGTCCGGTTGGCTGTGCCCTTCCATTCCTTGAGCGCGAAGCCCCACAAGGTCGAGAACAGGATGATCGACGCCATGTGCAGGGTCCAGGAGGAGAAACCGAACCTGCCCATCTGGCTTTCGCCCATGGTATAGAAGAAGAACTGGAAGTACCACAGGGTGCCGCCGAGCGCCGCCAGCAGGTAGTTGGCCAGCAAGGGCGTCTTGATATCGGAAATGGCGGCGGTCTTGCCGGTCCATTCGCCGGCCGATTTGTTCTTGAGGATCAGGTACAGGCACCAGATGAAGTTGGTGGTGAAGCCGCCGGCCAGCACCACGCACAACACCGGCAAACCGACCCACAGTGGACCGGTGCCGGCGGCGGCGGTAGCTTCGCGGATCGGATCACCAGCCGCCAGACCGAAGGCGAAGAAGGATGACATGACGCCGGAAAAGATGGCGATCAGTATGCCCTTCTTCAGGTCGAATTCTCCGCGATCGGGAATATTGGCGTCACCAGACACATTGGCGAGCTGCTTTTCCTTGGCGCCGCCGGCCATGGCGACGACGACGATGCCGATAATCACCACGGCGATACCGATGAAGGTATACTGACTGCCGGATTTGGCGATCAGCTCGCCGAAGGTGATCTGCGATACCGGCGGCCCGATCAGCGGCGGCCCGACCGTGCCGATCACCGTGGTCAGGCCGAGTGCCACGGCCATGCCGAGCGACAGGCCGAGATAGCGCATGGTCAGACCGAAGGTCAGCCCGCCCAGGCCCCAGGCGGCGCCGCACAGATAGCAGATCAGCAGGGTGTGGGAGGGGGTGGCGGCGAGCACGCCGAGCAAATCCTTGCTGCCGATAAAGGCGCCGATCCATGGGGCGATTACCCAGGAAAAGATGCCGCCGGTCAGCCAGAAAATTTCCCACGACCATAATTTGATGCGTTTATAGGGCACATAGAAGCTGGCGGAGGACAGACCGCCCAGCCAGTGGAAAAAGACGCCTAAGAGGGGATTGGGGTTCATCTGCGTTTCCTGAATGGGTTTTGTTGTTATATTTTATAGAGGCGCTCGGCTGTCCCGGCGAACAGGGCGTCCCGTTCACCGGCGCTGAAGTCTTTTGTTATGTCGTCGTAGGCGTCGAGCGCCTGGGTATAGCTGTTGAACAGCTTGTCGGTCGGGAAGTCACTGGCAAAGGCGCAACGCTCCGGTCCGAAGGTTTCGATGGTTTGCAGGATAAGCGGGCGCACCGATTCCATTGTCCACTGGCGGTCTATGAAGCCCATGCCGGAAATCTTGACCGCCGCATGGGGCAGGGGGGCTAGCGCCTGTAAGCCTTCGTGCCATTCCGTCAGGTCAGCATCAACCGGCATGCCCATATGGTTGAGGATGACGGGAATATCCGGGTGCTTCGCGGCCAGCGCGGCGGCCTGTTTCATCTGGCCGGGATAGATTTGCAGGTCGAACGACAGGTTATATTTTGCCAGCAGACCAAAGCCTTTCGCAAAGGCGTCGTCCTCTAGCAGGTTGCGCGGTGTATAGGTCCGCTTCGGATCGGCGTGCCAGTTGATGATATGGCGGATGCCGCGGACATTCAGGTGTTCGGAATGCGCCGCCAGCAAGCGTTCGACATCCGGATCATTGAGCGGCGCGAAAGCCACGATGGCGTTGGGCTTGCCGCCCTCATCGGCCAGGGATTGCAGCCATTTCGTTTCCGCCAGCGCGTCATCACCATGGGCGCCGGCATCGATATGAACGATCTTCTCGACCGGATACCCGGCGGCGTCGGCGAAATAGTCACTCAGGGTATAGTCCCTGGCGATCGCCTCGACGCTGCCATTGGGGCCATCATCGGCAAAGGGCGGGGTCAGCCACGGGTAGCGTAGCTGCTTCAGTTGCCAGAGGTGGACATGGGCGTCCACAAATCGCTTTATGGCCATGCCCTGTCTCCATTAATAAGTCGTTCGACCGCCCGATGTGTCGAAAACCGAGGCGGTGGTGAAGGAACATTCTTCCGAAGCCATGAAGGTGACCATGGCGGCGGATTCATCGACGATACCCAAACGGCCCATGGGAATCTTGCCGCGCATGTAATCGACCTGGCTTTGCGGCAGTTGAGCGAGGATCGGACTTTCAAATGTGGCCGGGGTCAGGGCGTTGACGATCACGCCCTTCTGCGCCAGTTCCTTGCCGAGCGATTTGGTCAGGCCGATTACGCCGGCCTTGGACGCCGAATAGGCCGAGGCGTTGGGATTGCCTTCCTTGCCGGCCACCGAGGCGACATTGACGATGCGGCCGTAACCGTTATCGAGCATGAAAGGGATGACCTCGCGGCAGCAGTAGAACAGGCCGTTGAGATTGATATCCATCACCTTCAGCCAGCTATCGACGGGGAATTCCCAGACCGGCACGGTGGCGCCGGTGATGCCGGCCGAATTGATCAGGATATCGATCTTGCCGAGGGCGTCCTTGCTGCCCCTGGCGGCGGCGGCCACGGCGGCCTGATCCGAGACATCCAGTGCGAAAACGGCAGTGGCACCGGTGTCAGCCTTGGCGGCCTCCAGGGCTTCGGCATTGAGGTCCCACAGGACGACCTTGCCGCCTTCAGCGACGATGCGGGCGGCGGCGGCCTTGCCGAGGCCGGAAGCGGCCCCGGTGACAATGGCCGTGCGGCTCTTAAAACGATCGGGGTACATTACTCAATAATCTCCAGGCCTTCGAGGCTGAACGGGATGACGGTCTGCTTTTGCTCACCGAGCTTGGAAACACCGAGGTGCATGGTATCGCCGTGTTGCAGGTAGATCGGATCGGGCTTCTTGCCTTCACCGACGCCCGGCGGGGTGCCGGTGATGACCAGATCGCCCGGCTGGAGCGTCACGAAACGGCTGATATAGGCCAAGGCTTCGGCGACTGGGAAGATCATGGTCTTCGTATTGCCGGTCTGCATGCGCTGGCCATTGACATCGAGGAACATGTCGAGGGTTTGCGGATCGCCCAGTTCATCGGCGGTGACCAGCCACGGACCGGTGGGGCAGAAGGTATCGCAACCCTTGCCCTTGACCCATTGTGAGCCGCGCTCCTTCTGGAAGGCGCGCTCGGACACATCATTGACCAGCACATAGCCGGCGACATGATCGAGGGCGTCCCTGACGTCGATATAACGGCAGGTCTTGCCGATGATGACGCCGAGTTCGACTTCCCAATCCATCTTGGTCGAATCGAGCGGCTTCATGACGTCATCGTTCGGGCCGGTGAGGGAGGAGGTCGCCTTGGTGAAATAGATCGGTTCCGGGGGCACCGGCAGGTTGGATTCGGCGGCGTGGTCGGCATAGTTGAGGCCGACGGCGATAATCTTGCCGATATTGGCCACGGGCACGCCGTAGCGTGGCTGACCTTCGACAACCGGCAGGGCGTTCAGGTCAGCAGCTTTTAGTTTCGCCAGTTGCGACAGGCGCACTTCGTTGGCGGTAATGTCGCCGACCAGGGAGGAGAGGTCGCGGATGCGGCCGTCGGCATCGACGACGCCGGGTTTTTCCTGGCCCTTGGGACCGTAGCGGCAGAGTTTCATGGGGTAGTCCTTATATTTAAAGTGGTCACGAAACTTCCCCCTCTCCCCATGACAATGGGGAGAGGACGAGGAGCAAGGCGAAGCCGCCGATCCTCGGGTGAGGGGCTGTCGGACAACTGTGCTCAATCGGCAAACAGCCCCTCACCCGATCGCTTTCGCCTAACGGCTCGGCTCTCGTCCTCTCCCCATTGTCATGGGGGAGAGGGGACAGGAGGCTGGTTTCGTGTCTTTTCGTGACCTTTCTTGGTTTAAATTTTAATGCGTGTATGGGCGGAAGAGCTTGACATCGGGGTTCAGTTCGACGCCAAAGCCCGGTTTATCCAGTTTGTTGACATTCAATCGGCCATTCTCCGGCACCGGTTCACCCAGCAATTGCGGGTGGAACATCGGCGCGACATGATCGGCCTTGGGCGCCATCATCAGGAATTCGGCAAAGGGCGAATTGTGGCGCGTGATGACGAAGTGATACGAATAGACGCTGCTGCCGTGCGGCACGACCATGATGCCGCGTGAATCCGCCATGGCCGATATTTTCAGCAATTCAGTGACGCCGCCGCACCAGCCGACATCGGGCTGGATCAGGTCGCAGCAATCCATCTCCATCAGCATCCGGAAGCCCCAACGGGTGGCTTCGTGCTCGCCGGTGGTGACCAGCATTCCCGGCGGGACGTTTTTCTTCAGTTGCTGATAGCCCCAGTAATCGTCAGGGCTGATCGCTTCCTCGATCCATTTCAGGCCGTGCGGCGCGCAGGCATGGGCGAGGCGCGTGGCGTAATTGACGTCGAGCGCCATCCAGCAATCCCACATCAGCCAGAAATCGTCGCCGCACTTGCTGCGCATATCGGCCAGCATGTCGACATTCTTCTTCAGGCCTTCGTCGCCTTCGATCGGCCCGTGGAGCAGGGGCATCTTGCCGCCGATAAAGCCCATCTGCTTGGCCAGATCGGGCCGCGCGCCGGTGGCGTAAAACTGAAGTTCATTACGCACCGCGCCACCGAGCATGTGATAGACCGGCTCGCCGCGTAGGCGGCCCATCAGATCCCACAAGGCGAGGTCGACACCGGAAATGGCGTTCACCACCAGGCCCTTGCGGCCGTAATATTGCGAGGCGAAGTACATCTGGTCCCAGATGGTTTCGTAATCGAACGGGTCGCGGCCTTCGAGGAAGCGGGCGAAGTGCTTTTCGACCATATAGGCGGCCGGCTCACCGCCGGTAGTGACGGCGAAACCGGTGGTGCCGTCCTCGCATTCGATCTCGACCACCAGGGTGCCGAGGACATTGATGCCGAACGACTTGCGGCTCTGGCGGTATTCAGGATAACGGCCCATCGAGGTGGCGATATGGTTGTCGATCCAGTGGCCTTCGCCCTGATCGTGGTAGTCGGCGCCACCGCCGCCTTCGCCGCCCTTGATGACGCTGGCGCGAACCTGTTTGATTTTGGAATGTTTCGGCATTAGTCTCACCATTTGGGACGATGAGTCACATCTCGTTGTCCCTGCACTGATTTTGGGCGGAATGGCTTGAATTCATCCCACACTTTAGATATGAGCATTAAATAATGAAACAAACCGCGTCAATGAATAATTTGGGCGATGAAGCAGGGGTGGGCAAGTCGCTCGCCGGCGCGCAGACGCTTGTGCGCGGCCTCGATGTCATGATGGCAGTGGCCGGCAATGCGCGCAGCCTGCCGCAGCTTTCCGAGGCGCTCGGTCTGACGCGTTCGACAACACACCGTCTGGCCACCACGCTGGTGGAGCAGCGCTTCCTCAACTTCACCCCGCGTGTCGGTTATTCGCTGGGGCCGAAGCTGCTCGAACTCGGCCATCTCGCCTCGCGTCAGATGAACCTGCCGCGCATCGCCCACGATCATTTGCTGGCCCTGTCGCTGGATACCGGCGATACCGTCCACCTCGGCATTCTCGATGGTGAACGCGCGCTCTATCTCGACAAGGTGCAGGGCAGCCGGCGGATCGAGATCAGTTCGCGCATCGGCGAACGCCAGCCCCTGCGCTCGACCGGCATCGGCAAGGCGCTTTTACTCGACGCCACCGAGGATGAAATGGCGGCGGTCTATATGCGCGAAAGCCGCGAATGGCCGGGTTATCGCGTCGATTTCGAAACATGGATGAACCGGATGCGCGATTACGCGGCGCAAGGCTACGCCTACGATCTGGAGGAAAACGAGGACCGCATCCGCTGCGTCGCCGCCCCGATCCGCGACGCCGGCAACAAGATCATCGGCTCGATCAGCGTCTCCTCGGCCGCGCAATATATGGATGACGCCCGCATGACGGCGCTTACAGAACAGGTGCTCGCCACCGTCCACGCCATTTCACACGAATTCGGCTGGAGCGAAAACAACCTCAAGTCATAGGAAACAAGATGCTTTTACAGGGACAACGGATTCTGATCACGGGCGGGTCGCGCGGCATTGGCCGGGGCACGGCCATCGAGTGCGCGAAACATGGCGCCGATATCGCCATCAACGCGTCCGCGCCGTCGGAGTCCGTCGATAGTCTTGTGAAGGAAATCGAAGGCCTGGGCCGCAAGGCGGTCGTCTATATCGGCGATGTGTCCCTGCCGGAAAGCGCGCCGGCCTTTATCGAGGCGGCGGTGAAGGGGCTTGGCGGGGTCGATCACATGGTCGCCAATGCCGGTATCTGCCCGTTCCACAGCTTCCTCGACATGCCGGTCGAGGTCGTGAAGCGCACGGTCGATGTCAACCTGATGGGCAGCTACTATATGTGTCAGGCGGCGGCCAACCAGATGGTGAAGCAGGGCACCGGTGGGTCGCTGATCGCGGTCAGCTCGATCTCGGCGCTCGTCGGCGGTGAGATGCAGACCCACTACACCCCCACCAAGGCCGGGATGCACTCGCTGATGCAATCGACCGCCATTGCGCTGGGCCGTTACGGTATCCGCTGCAATTCGGTCCTGCCAGGCACGATTGAAACGGACATCAACAAGGAAGACCTCGCCGACGTTGCCAAGCGCGACTACATGGAAAAGCGTATCCCGCTCGGCCGCTTGGGCGAGCCGGCCGATATCGGCAAGGTGGTGGTGTTTTTGGCTTCCGATCTGGCGGGCTATATGACGGGCGCCCATGTGCTGGTCGATGGCGGTCTGTTCGTCAATCTGCAATAGCTAAAAGAGGCTGGTTTTCGGGCAATGGAAATCAGCCTCGCAACGGGCCGCCATTGAAAATCAGACTTAATAGTTTTGAACGGGCCACAATAAGGTAGACGGCCCACGAGCAGGCGAATGTTGCCACGGTCGTCAGAATAAAGGACACTGGCAGACTCAGGTGTAAGTGCAGGCAGATGCCGCCGAACAGCAGCAGGAACGTCATGTGCCAAAGATAGATGACATAAGAGGAGTCTATCAGCCTGGTGACCAGGGGATGAGGATGAGCGGCAAAATGCTTCATTAACATCAGAAGCAATTGAGTGCCGAGCATACCGCTGGGAATCCAGCAGGCATGTTCCATGATCTTGCCGATAAGTGTTCCCGAATTGTAAGTCGCAACGAAAATGGTCATGAAAGCCAGGCTCGTGACGATGTTGATCGGGGTTGGTTTCAGGTAACGCTCAAACCATTTGGGTTTCAACAGCATCGTGGCGCCGACAAAAAATGCTGGCGCAAAATAGAAAATCGAGAAGGGGTCATAGATGGTGGTGGCAAGGCTCCACCGGGCGGTGACCCAATGATGGATGGCTGATAATGCCATTCCGGCCGGGATCAGGCCCGTCAGGAATATAATCCAGACGGCTACAGTATATTGGTCGCAAATGGCGAAGAAACGGTCCGGCAATTTTCCAAACCGACCGTTACGATTAAGGGTAACGATCAAGGCCAGAATTATCGCCAGGCCCAGCAGGGTGACCAGAAACCATCTATGATTAAGCCATTGTCCGCCGATTGTGGTCATACCGGTTATCCAATGGTCCAGCGGTGTCTTGCCAAGCGCTTCGGGGCTGATGGATGCGCTGGCAATTTCGAGTGGCGCCAGCACAATGCTGCCTAATAGGGCGGGCACACCCAGGCGGATGGCTTGTCTGCGCAGCCACCGGCTTGCTTTTGCCCGTCTGAGCAAAAGCATGGAAAAGTAACCGCTGATAAAAAAGAAGGCCGACATCCTGAAGCTATGAAATGTGGATGACATCAGGGTAGCGCCCAGGGAGCGGAAGGGGGCGGCTATGCCCACGCCAGGCGGCGCAATGAACAGCATGATCGTGTGATAAGGTATGCCGATCAACAATAACAGAACGCGGCTGGCATTGAGATAGTGGAGACGCTCTGCCGCGGCGGTTTCCTTACTGCCGCCGCGCAGTTTTTCCAGTGCGCTGACGGACATGGTTTCCCAATCGGCCGGCAGGAACCCGAGATACGCCTCGATGGCCAGCGATGTCACGACATAGGACAGGGAATCGCCGGCAAGCGTCAGAAACGTACTGTCCTTATCTACTGTGCGGGTGCCGGTGAATGACGTGAAGATGGCTTGGATGCTGTCCCATTTTCCATTTCCGGAAACGGGCAGGGCGGGTTGCGGAGCCGGTTCATCCAGTGGAGCCAAACGCAGGATGGTCTGATAATCGATCTTGCCGTTCGCCAGCAAGGGCATGGCTTTCACGGAAATGACCGTGATCATGAATGCCGGAAGATTGTAGGTTTCGGCCAGCCACTGAATAAGGGCCGGATTGTCAGCCTTCGTGTCTTCCGGAATGGTGACAACCAGTTGCGCATCGCTGCCTGTGCAGACAGCGCCCGCCGCCCGCTGACGGATCTGTACCTGAAGCTCGTCGAGATTGACACGCACGCCGAAGGGCTTGATGAAACGTGAACTGCGGCCGACGATACGGTACAACCCTTCCGCTGTTCGTACGGCTATGTCGCCGGTCTTCAGACAGGGCGGTGTTTCATCCAGGCTCAGGTCTGCGGTATTTTCCGCGTAGCCCATCATGATGTTCGGGCCGGCATACACCAGTTCGCCGGGTGTTTCCGCCCCGGTGACGATCGCACCCTCCTCATCGATAATCGAAAATGCGCCGCCGGGGATGGCGCGACCGATGCAGTCAGGGTGGTCGATGGTCTGCTCGGGCGGCAAATAAGCCATGCGCGGGGCTGCTTCGGTCTGGCCGTACATGACGAAGAAGCGCCAGTTGTTCTGCCGTCCCAATTCGCCCATGTGGCGGACGATTTCAGGCGCCAGTCTGCCACCGGCTTGCGTCACATAACGCAGGCCTGGTATCTCGGCCCACTCTTTTGTCTTTTGCAATATCTCGAATGTATAGGGGACGCCCGCGAAGCTGGTTGCCCCTTGGGCGCTGAACAGGGACCAGAAATCCGGTGTCATAACGGAGATGTCGGTCAGAACCACGGATGCGCCGCAGGCCAGGTGCGAATGGATAATCGACAAACCGTAGGAATAGTTGAACCTGAGGGCTGTAATGGCGCGTTCGGTGTGGTTCAGGCCGAGATATTCAACAATGGCGAGCGCATTCGAGGTAATGTTTTTTCTGGAAAGCTTGACGAACTTCGGTGAACCGGTCGAACCGGAGGTCGAGAGCAGGACAGCCAGATCGGGATGCAGCGCAATCGGGGCCTCATGCAGGCGTTCGATGGTCCGGCCGGTTTCAGCATGACGTATAATCAGGTTGGGACGATAAGTGTCTGCAAGTGCCTGCAAGCGGGCTTCATCGCCTTCACCGAACAGATACACGACATGCCCACCGCGCAGGCAACCGATATAGGCCGTGACGGCTTCAATCGTATTGCGGGCTTCCAGAAAGACGAGAAGACGTTGGGTGCCCAGTGGTGCGGAAAAAGCGTCTGCATCATGCAGGAGTTCGGCATAACTAACGCGCTTGTCATGCTCAATCAATGCCACCTGCTCGCAGAACCGGTCAAGCTGATCGAAAAAGGGAAACTCATTATGAAGCATACTAACGCCTTGTCGTCGCTTGCTTGTTCAATGTATTGGGAATTTACGTCTCATTCGAAACCTGAGCGATTATTGTACTGCCACCGCCAGGTGTCTTCGCACATGTCCTGCATTGAATATTGTGCTTTCCAGCCAATTTCCCGTGCGGCCAAAGCGCAATCGGCATAACTTACAGCCACATCTCCCTGACGCCGCGGACCGATCTGATATGGTATTGGGTTTTGACTTGTACGTTCAAACGCTTCGCGCAATTGCAACACGCTATAGCCGGTGCCGGTGCCGAGATTGAGGATTAGCATAGCGGGCTTCGTTTGCAACGTCTGCAATGCCTTGACGTGTCCGCGCGCGAGATCGACAACATGAATGAAATCTCGAATGCCGGTGCCGTCCGGCGTACCGAAATCGTTGCCATGAACCGTGAGTGTCTGTAAACGCCCCACAGCCACTTGTGCGAGATATGGCATCAGATTGGACGGCACATTTCTGGGGTCTTCACCAATCAAACCGCTTTTATGCGCACCAACCGGGTTAAAATAGCGCAGGATGACAATTGACCAGGAAGGGTCAGATTGCCAGAGATCGCGCGCAAACTCCTCGATCATCAGCTTGGAACGGCCGTAAGGATTATTCGGCGCTAAAACATGCGATTCCGTTACGGGCAGGAATTGCGGCTCACCATAAACGGTGGCTGAAGAACTGAAGATGAAAGTCTTTATCTCATTTCTGCTCATTGCACGCAGCAACGCAATACTGCCGCAAACATTATTATCGTAATATTTCAGTGGAACCTGGTTCGATTCGCTTACCGCTTTCAGGCCAGCGAAATGGATGACTCCGGCATAAGCCGTTTCTGACAGAAGTCGGTTCAGAAGCGCTTCATCACGAATATCGCCTTCAATGATCCGCAGGTCCTTGCCGGTAATTTTACGTACCCGGTCCAGTGATTTGGCAGAACTATTGGAAAAATTATCGATGACGGTGACACTGTAACCGGCTTCCAGCAATTCTACGCATGTATGCGAGCCAATATAGCCCGCGCCACCTGTTACAAAAATTTCAGCTTTGCTCACGTGAACTCCATAAGAGGTGCCTCTTTTTGTACTGCAGCAAAAGCCATGCCAAAGAAGGACGACGCTCCGGCTTTATGTTCAGGCTCGCAAAGGATAAACGGCTTGCAATCCGGCATCACGATCAGATTGTCGCATCTTCAGCTTTGTGATCAGTGGTCCGGCGATCACCCCTAGAAGAATATCACGCGCCAGCGATTTCATTCCGAACGACCATACGGCTGAGTTGCCATAAGCGGCCAGGGAGACCAGTTTGATAACGGCGTCTGCGCGACTGAATAGTGCAGGCGCCGTATAAGCTTGTGTCCGTAATGCGTAAAGTGACATCAGTATCCGCCAGCGCTCCGAGGCTTCTGAGGCACGTGCAGTCTCTACAGTCGATATTGCATCCGTGTCGGCGATATGGGCCATGATATCCGCGCTGATGCCGGCGGCCTGCGCCAACCTGCCGAAAACCGCTGAACGGTCTTCAATTTTCAGATGTATACGTTCCAGAAACGGCTGTTCGTTTTTTTCAGCTACGCCGAACGTGTTCAAATCATGTTGCCTGTAGTCCACAAGCGGTTCTTCGATGTATGCCTTTCGACCCAGGGCTGAGGCTAGAAACGTGACCCACTGATCATGCGCCAGAAGTTCTCCGGGGTGATAGGTATCCATTGAAAGTTCATGCAACGGTAGAAATTTCATCAATCTCGACCGGAACGAAGTCGTGAAACCGAAAGGCGACGTCCATGGTGAGCCATCCATGGGAGCGACAATTGGTGGAAAGGCATGAGCCGGATGCAGGTCACGAATGAAGTCGCCTTTGACATTCACGACTCGGGCATTGTGATGAACGAGTAGCGTTTCAGGAGACTGGAATGCCTGTTCGACAAGACTGAGTTTATTTGAATGCCAGATATCATCCTGGTCGCTGAAAGCCACGATCTCCGATGTGCATAGCGCGGCGGCCTTCAGGAAGTTCCGGCGAAAACCGAGCTTTGAGTCATTGGCATGAATATGTACCGGAAAGGGAGATGATTGGGCAAATAGACGTATTTTGTCGAGCGTATCATCGGTTGAGCCATCGTCGGTAACGACTAGTTCAGCCGGTAGCAGATCCTGATCTGCAAAGCTTTGCAATTGCCTCTCCACGAACCTTGAACCATTGTAGGTGGCAAGGGCGATAGATATTGATTGAGTGGGTGGTTTCAGCATTGTTTTGCTTTTACGGATCGGCGGACAGGAACAATAGAGAGGGGTAGAAAAGAGTTTTCACTAGGATGCCGGTTGGCCCTGCTTCATGGCCGTTTTCAAGAAGCCGACCGCATAAGCGTAACGCAGGCCGAACTCCTTGTAGTCAGGCGTTAGCAGGTTGAGAAGGGCTAGCGCCGGCGTAACGAAAAAAATCTTGGCGGTTGCCGCATACAAGGCTTTGGGATCCTGGAGGTGAAGTATCCGCGCGACGCTGACGCCTTCCCAGTAAGCACGCTTTCGTACCCAAGCCTTTGTTAGGCGTTCGGGTTCGATGACGTGCCCCACCTTCAGGCAGTCGGAGTGCCAGATGCGCCAACCGGCATCGATCAACCGGTTCAGCATTAGAACGTCCTCGCCGCTGAGCAGAGAGGCACCCGACCGGCCCAGGGTAGGGTCAAACCCACCAAGACTTTCAAGCGACTTTCGTCTGACGAGCGAATGTCCAAGCCCGCAAGCCAAATTGTCTGTCTGGTCGAATTCACCTTCATGATCGATCGTGCTGAGATAGGCCATCCATTTGGGACCGATCGCCGGCATCGCCCCTTCGGCGGCCACAGGCAGAACATTGCCGCCGCATACCGCGCAATCGTTCGGCAGGCGTGCGATCAACGCCCTGGCCAGTTCGACCCAATCGGCTGTCGGCAGTTCATCATCATCGATAAAGCCAATCCAGTCTGCCTTTACCGCCTTTACGCCCGCATTGCGTGCTAGGGAAAGACCTGGCACATCCAGGCGGATCAGCCGCATTCCGCCCTGACCCTCGATGAGTTCGCGTACGCGCGCGGCGGCAGCAGGCTGACTGGCGCTATCGACAACAATCACCTCGACCGGTTGTTCGGCTATTTGTGGCCGCAAAATGGCGAGCAACTGTTCGAGAGTCTCGGGTCGGTTGTGTGTACACACGATAATCGACAAGGCGAAAGGCTCTTTGTTTTCCATCACCTGATCATCCCCCGGATCGCATTAACGCAAAGCTTTCCGTCTGTTGGCGGCAAGCCGAAGCTCGAAAACCGCACGTCTTTAACAAACGGCGTTTGCCGTCGGCGCTCGGCTTAAAGATCAATTGGGCATATAATGCAAAGTCTTGCAGGAGAACATGATTTTTTTCTTATTATAGCAAAATTTCAGGAGGAATCTGACGCCATGAACGCCTATAGGGGTAACAAGGCTCATCAATCAGTATCAGCGCCTAAGCTTGAACGAGGTTACCGGCTGTGACTATACTCAGTTCAGGGGATCAAGCTTATAAGCGTTCGATCTGGCGCGCTAAGGATTAGCGCCTGTTATGGGGGAAGATTTGATGCTTGGCGGTTTTAGAAGAGATTTAACAAGCACTTTTTCTTTGGGGAAATGGCGTCCGTTTGTTTATCGGGCAACGTCCGTTAAACAAACCATCGCTCTCAGCTTTGACGATGGTCCCAGTCCGGAAACCACGCCGCGCGTGTTGGCGCTTCTGCGCAGTCATGGTGCGAAAGCAACATTCTTTCTTCTGGGCAATCGAGTTGTTGCCTGGCCTGAGCTTGTCGAGGATATGGTACGGGACGGGCATAGCGTTTATGCGCATGGATATAACCATATTCGTTTGGACGGATTGCCCGAGGACGAAGCCATAAAGGAACTAACGGATACCGAAACCATTCTGGCTCGTTTCAGGCCAACACCGTCGCCTTACCTGGTGCGATTGCCTTTTGGCGCCGGTCATCGCAATACCCGAATTCATCAGTTGGTATCCCGTTGGCAACCGGATTGTCAGTTCGCTCACTGGCGTTATGATTTCAAGGATTTCCGGCTGGCTGAAAACTGTGAGTCGATGGCGGAGTTGGAAAGACGATGTGATGCCGCAGTAGCGAAAGCCTTTGCCGACACCCGTTTTGTCGGTGGAGTTGCTCTTCTCCACGAAAACCCATTGGGCGCTTCGGGTTCGCTCGTGCCGGAAATCGCCTCAACGATTCTGAGCCGAATTCTGATTGAGGCCGACGCCCGAAACATTCAAATTACCGGCATGGCACCATATGCACAACCCCCTTGGTGGTCGCCTTATGTGCGGACGGTTGCCGTCGAATAGTACGTTTCAATTGTATGAGTATTGACTCCCGTGGCCGTATCATGATCGATAGGGCTATGGACACGCGCGGAAAGCGCGGTCAAAGGGAGTTGGATCATGTTGAAGTTTTCACGCCGAACGGCTTTGGCGTCAGTCGCCGGGGGCGCCGCGACCGCACTGGGCGGAAAGGCGCGGGCGCAGGCTGGAAACGACGTAGTGACGGTTACGCCGTTTCCGCTGTCGGCGGTGCGGTTGAAGCCCTCCCTGTTCCTGACCTCGATCGAGGCCAACCAACGCTATCTGCTATCGCTGGACCCAGACCGGTTCCTGCATAACTTCCGCCTCTATGCCGGGCTGGAACCGAAGGGCGCGCTTTATGGCGGTTGGGAGGCGCGCGGCATCGCGGGTCACAGTCTCGGCCATTACCAATCGGCGCTCAGCCTGATGTACGCCCAGACCGGCAAACCGGCATTCCGCGAGCGCGCGCTCTATATCACCCGTGAACTGGCTTTGGTTCAGGAGCGCAATGGGGATGGTTATGCGGGCGGCACGAATGTCGATCGTGATGGCAAGACGGTCGATGGCAAGGTCATTTTCGAGGAAATCCGCCGTGGCGATATCCGCACCCAGGGCTTCGATCTAAACGGTGGCTGGGTGCCGATCTATACCTATCACAAGGTACTGGCCGGCACGCTTGACGCCCACCACTATTGCGATGATCCGGCCTCGCTTGAGGTTGCTTTGGGGCTGGCGGACTATCTCGGCCGCATTTTCGAGGGCCTGTCAGATGCGCAGGTCCAGGAAATCCTTCGCGCCGAACATGGCGGCATCAATGAGTGCTATGCCGAGCTATATGCCCGCACCGGAGACAAGCGCTGGCTTAAGCTTTCCGAGCGTATCCGCCACCGCGCCGTGCTTGATCCACTGGCGGAAGGCCGTGACGAACTGGCCGGCAAACACGCCAATACGCAGATTCCCAAGGTGATCGGGCTGGCGCGGCTTTACGAGGTGGCGCCGACCGACCGGCATCGTCAGGATAGCGCGAAGGCGGCGCTGTTTTTCTGGGAGACGGTGACGAAGGATCATTCCTATGTCATCGGCGGCAATTCGGAATACGAGCATTTCGGCGAGCCGCGCAAACTGGCCAAACGCCTCGGCCAGCAGACCTGCGAAGCCTGCAACAGCTACAACATGCTGAAACTGACGCGGCACCTTTATGGTTGGTCGGGCGATGCGCGCTATTTCGATTTCTACGAACGTGCGCATCTTAATCACATCCTGTCGCAGCAGGACCCGCAAACCGGCATGTTCACCTATTTCACGCCGTTGGCTTCCGGTTTCGGGCGGGTGCATTCCTCGCCGGAAAATGATTTCTGGTGCTGCGTCGGTTCGGGCATGGAAAGCCATTCCAAGCATGGCGAAAGCATCTGGTGGCGCAAGGGCGACCGCGTGATTGCCAACCTCTACTATGCCTCAACGCTCGACTGGGCGGAAAAGGGCGTAAGGCTCGACATGGATACGGCTTTTCCGCTGAAGGAACAGGTCACCTTGCGCGTTATCCAGGCCAGATCGCCGTTTGAACTGGCGCTGCGCGTACCGGTCTGGTGTGCTGCGCCGAAACTGACGGTCAACGGCAAGGTAGTGATGAGTCAACCGCAAGATGGCTATCTCGTGCTGAAATCGCTCAAGGCGGGCGATGTTGTTGGGCTTACCCTGCCGATGGCGGTCCATGCCGAAACCATGCCCGATGATGACCGGCTGGTGGCTTTCCTTAATGGCCCGCTGATGCTGGCCGCCGATCTGGGGCCGACGGACAAGCCGTGGGAAGGCTTCGACCCGGCGGTGGTTGCCGACAGAAATGACGGTATATTGGTGCGGACCGGCGAAACCTTTTCCCTGGGCGCGCATGGCCAGCCTGGAAAGCTCGTGCTCAGGCCTTTCTATGGTCAGCAACATAACCGCACCGCCGTTTATTTCCGCCGTTTCACGCCCGCCGAATGGCCGCAGGCAGAGGCCGGCTATCGCGCCGCTGCCGCCGAAAAGGCCGACATTCTGCGCCGCACCGTTGATTCTATCCGTCTGGGCGAGCAGCAGCCGGAAACCGATCACGCCTTCGAGGGCACGCCCAATACCGCCGCCATCAGCCATATCGCGGAGCGCGGACGGTTGATCAACAAGGGCTATTTCCAGTTTGAGCTGGCGGTCAGGCCGGGGCCGCTCGACCTTCAGGTCAGCTATAATGGCAGCGATCACAACAAGGATTTCAATATCCTGATTGACGGCCAGGTGCTGGCGCACGAAACCCTGCCGGGTGAGGTTACGGTGGCGCGTACTGTGAAAACCTATCCACTGCCTGATCCGACCGGCAAGGATAAGGTTACCATTCGCTTCGAGGCCGCCGCCGATCAATGGACGACGGCCTATGAATGCCGGGTGATCGCGCGGAATCAGGTTTTGTGATAGGCGGCGACGCGCTCGACTTCTTCGCGTGATCCCAGTACGACACCGACCCGCTGGTGCAGGGCTTCGGGCCGGATATCGAGGATCGGATTAAGGCCGTCGGTCGCCGCGCCCCCGGCCTGTTCGATCAGGAAGGCGATGGGATTGGCCTCGTACATCAGGCGCAGCTTGCCGATGCCTTTTCGCGCATCCACCGGATACATGAAAATGCCGCCGCGCGTCAGGACGCGATGAACGTCGCCGACCATCGAGGCCAGCCAGCGCATGTTGAAATCGGCCGCGCGCGTACCGGTCTTGCCGGCCAGGCATTCGTCGATATAGCGGCGGACCGGCGGCATCCAATGGCGGTGGTTCGACATGTTGATGGCGAATTCGCGTGTGCTGGCGGGGATTGTCATTTGCGGTACGGTCATCAGCCAGTTGCCGGTTGTCTGGTCGAGCGAGAAGGCGGAAACCCCGGCGCCCAGGGTCAGGACCAGGGTCGTCTGCGGGCCGTAAATGGCATAGCCCGCCGCCAGTTGTTTGCGGCCGGGTTGCAGTACATCCGCCGCGCTCACGGGACCGATTGGTGCTCTCAGGATGGAGAAAATGGTGCCGACCACGCCGTTGACATCGACATTGCTGGAGCCGTCGATCGGATCGAAGACCAGCAGGTATTCGCCGCCGGCAAGCGGGTAAATCTCTTCCATTTCTTCCGACACGAGCGCGGAAACATGTCCGCCCCAGCGCCGGGCGTCCAGCATCATGTCGTTGGCGATGACATCGAGCTTTTTCTGCACCTCACCCTGGACATTCTCCTGTTCGAGTGCGCCGGTCAGGCCGTCGATGGCGCTGGTATTGACCGCATGGCCGATATCTTGGCAGGCATTGGCGACGGCTGCGATCAGTTGGCACAGGGAATTGGCAGCGGATTGTTCGGCAAGGAATTGGGAGAGGGATTTAAGCATGGCATCCAATGTGGCTTGTTATGATTGCCGCGCACCATAGCGAAGTTCAGCAATCCCGCCAGTCCCGTTTGCGGGCATTAAGGTTAACCTTTTCTTTCTTTAGGCGTATTCCACAAAAAATTTTAACCTGTTGTTAATATAGAATGGCGAGGCGCCCTGAATCCTGATTACCTGACGGCTGTCATCAGGAGGCAGCCATGCTGGCCAGGATCAAGCGTCTCGCACCCTATTTTCTCCTCGGCCCCGTCAGCGGGCCGCTGGTGGCCGGCATCGTGCATAATTTCCGCGGCGGCCGCCCGGTTCTGGGCGCCATGTATGCGGTGCTGCTGCTGGAATTCATTTATCTGCTGCCGGTCCTTTCGGCGAAATATCTGCCTACGCTCGCTCATTAACCTCAGCCCGGCTTGCCGGAAACGGCGGGACGTATCACAGTGGCCCTCTCTGATTCTTCCGGGAGACAGCGCGTCGATCTGATTGCATCAGATCGACGCGCTGAATTTTTGTTTTGGCGCACTTTTTAATCCAAAAAGTGCGTTACACTTTTTGGAAAGTGCTGTGCATGGCCTTGCGTGACCTGACCGGCGTGGTCGATTTCGGCCATCTTGAAGCCTATACCCTGAATGACGCCGTGGTGATGGAGGAGGTGCTGCGCATCTTCGAGCAGCAATGCGACCTGTGGTCCCCCTTACTGACGACGGATCACCCCGGCTGGCGCGATGCCGCTCACACCATAAAAGGCGCGGCGGCGGGCATCGGTGCGGGCCTGCTGGCGGCGGCGGCGGAATCGGCCGAACGCGGCGATGTGGAAGGGGCTGATTTCCGGCTGGAAAAGGTCAGATCGGCCATGAACGCCGCCCGGCATGATGTCGCGGCCTATCTCCACGAACTGCAACTCAGGTCCTTGCGCAGTTAAGTATAGCTGACTTATGAGGACGGCATTTAAGGCTTGGCATTTTCAGACCGGCTCTTTAAACGCACACCCAAGACCTTATCTTGTGTGAAACAGAGAGCCGGCATGAGCGACGAAGACCTGCATATCATCTGCACCGACCGCGAAGGCGTGGTCCATACCCTGCCGGCGTTGGAAGGCTGGCGGATCATGGAGATCATTCGTGACAATGGCCTGCCGATCAAGGCCGAGTGCGGCGGCTGCCTGGAATGCGCCACCTGTCATGTTTATGTCGCCGATGCGTGGCAGGACAAACTGGTGCCGAAATCCGACGAGGAAGACGAAAAGCTCGATGAAGCCTTCAATGTGAAGCGCAATTCGCGTCTCTCCTGCCAGATTCTGATGCGCGATGATCTAAACGGGCTTCAGGTCACTTTGGCGCCAGAAACGGATTAGCAACGGATTAGGTAATTGACTTTCCGGGGTGTTTGAAAGGGGCAGGATATGCGTTTAAAGACTCTGGCAGCGTCTGTGGTTCTGGGAGCGGTCATCGCCGGAACGGCCTGGGGATGGGGTGCGACCGGTCACCGCCTTCTGGCTGAAGAAGCCATGCGCGCCTTGCCCGGCTATGTGCCTTATTTCCTGCGCAGCCCGGCGGGCATCGCCGATGCCGGCGAATATGCCCGCGAACCGGATCGCTGGAAGGGGGCTGGCAATGTGCATGATTCCGAACGTACGCCGGCCCACTTTATCGATCTGGATGACGACGGCCTGACCCTGGCCGGGCAATCGCTCGATGACCTGCCGAAGACGCGTTCCGATTTCGAGGCGTCGCTGCGCGCCAAAAGCATTGATCCGGCGAAATCCGGCTATCTGCCTTATGCCACGATTGACGCCTGGCAGCAGGTGGTCAAGGACATGGCCTACTGGCGCGTGCTGACCCTGATGGAAGGCCGCGAAACCGACCGGACGAGGAAGGCATGGTATCGCGCCGACCGTCTCCGCCGCGAGGCGCTGACCCTGCGCGATATCGGTGTTATGGCGCATTATATCGGCGATGCCACCCAGCCCCTACACCTGAGCATCCACTATAATGGCTGGGGCAATTTCCCTAATCCGGAAGGCTATACCAATGCGCGGATTCACGGGGCGGTGGAGGGGGCTTTTGTCCAGGCCAACATAACCGCCGTCGATATCCGGGACCATATGGAGGCCTATGTGCCCTGCACCCATGCTGTCGAGGCCTGTGTCGGGGCGCGGATCAAACGCCATTTCGCGCAGGTGACGCCGCTTTACGCGCTTGAAAAGGCCGGCGGTTTCCAGGATGGCGATCCGCGCGGCAAGGCCTTTATCGCCGAACGGCTGGGTGAGGGCGCCAGCGATGTGCGCGACGCCGTGCTCGATGCCTGGCGTGAATCCAAGACGATGCCGGTCGGCTATCCGGCGGCGTCCTATGATGATTTCCTCGGCGGCAAGGTCGCCGATCCTTATGCGAGCTTGTATGGCAATGATTAAGCAGTTCGGCACGCCTGACCCAAACCTGATCTACAAGCCGCGTACCGCTGGTTACGGCATACTGGCGCGGGACGGTCTGATCGCCTGTGTCCGCATCGGCTATGACAATTACAGCTATGATTTCCCCGGCGGGGCGGCGGATGGCGATGAGACTCCGGCGCAGGCAGTGGTGCGTGAGTTCGGTGAGGAAACCGGTCTGGTGGTCGAGGTGGTACGGCCGGTCGCCGATCTGATGCACTACATCATCCACGAGAACGGCACGCCCTATAACAATCACAGCCATATTTTCGAGGTCCGGCAGACCGGCATCGACCCGGCGCTGAAATGCGAGGCCGATCACGAACTGGTCTGGCTCAACCCGCTGCAGGTAATTACCCGCCTGAAACATGAAGGCTATGCCTGGCCGCTGGTTCTGTGGTTGCGTAATCAATAAAATTTATCGAACGATTTTATTCATTCAATCCATTAGATCGAATGAATATGAACATGTAGAAGTTGACTATCAGACAAACTGAAAGCCGACTTCATGACCGACATCGCCACCCGACAACCGGCCCGCCTGCCAGACATTTTTCCGGGTGTCGTTATCGCGGTGCTGATCGGCGGGCTGGCCTTCTGGCTCCATAGATTGCCGCATATGAACGCGATATCGCCGGCCATCCTGGCGGCGGTTATCGGTCTGTTTATGGTCCACGCGGTGAAGCTATCGGAACGCATGGAGGCGGGCATCGCCTTTTCCTCACGCAGCCTGTTGCGCTGGGCGGTTGCTTTGCTGGGTTTGCAGGTCAGTTTCGGGCAGATCGTGGCCATCGGTTGGGCGGGATTTGCGATAGTCGCCGCCGGACTGGCGGTCAGTTTTTTGACGATCCGCGCGCTGGGGCGCGTGCTTGGCGTGGCGCCAAAGCTGGCCGAGTTGATCGCGGCGGGCACCAGCATCTGCGGCGCTTCGGCGGTGGCGGGCGTCAATACGGTAACCGGCGCGGAAGATGAAGATGTCGCCTATGCGGTGGCCATGGTCACCCTGTTCGGCACGGCGGCCATGCTGCTCTATCCCCTGATCGATCACTTGCTGCTATTGGATGCGCGCCGCTATGGCCTGTGGGCCGGGGCCTCGATCCATGAGGTGGCGCAGGTGGTCGGAGCCACGGCGCAGGTCGGGCCGGACGCCACGCAGTCGGGCACGGTTGCCAAGCTGACGCGCATCCTGATGCTGGCGCCGCTGGTGATAAGCCTCAGGCTCGGACGGCGACATGAGGCGAAGGGAAGCGCCGGACTCGGTATGCCATTATTTGTCATAGGTTTTCTGGCTTTGGTAGCGGTAAACAGCCTGTTCGCCCTGCCGCGTGAAGTGACGGCGCTCGCCGGGCAGATATCGGGCTTCCTGCTGGCCATGGCGTTAGGTGCAATGGGTTTGAAAACGCATATCGACGCCCTGAAAGCGAAGGGTTGGGCGCCGCTTTTGCTCGGCGCACTGGGGACGCTGTTCATCTCGCTTTTTACACTGGGCCTCACCCTGGCTTTCGCTTAAACAAAGGCATGACCCTTGAGCAATTGCGCATCTTTATCGCCGTCGCTGAGCGCGAGCACCTGACCCGTGCCTCGGAAGCGCTTAATCTGACGCAATCGGCGGTCAGTTCGGCCATCGCGGCGCTGGAGGCCCGTTACGGCACGAAACTGTTCGACCGCATCGGACGCGGCATCGCGCTCACCGAAGCGGGGCGTCTGTTCCTGCCGGAAGCGCGGGCGGTGCTGGCGCGGGCGCGGGAGGCCGAGCAGACCCTGCATGAGGTTACCGGCGGCCTGCGTGGGACGCTGAAACTTGCCGCTAGTCAGACGGTCGCCAATTTCTGGCTGCCCGAACGGCTGGCGCGGTTTCACGCCACTTATCCCGGCCTCACCCTGGGGCTTGAGATCGGTAATACCGGCCGGGCGGTGGCGCAGGTTCTGGCTGGCGAAGCGAATATCGCCGTGGTGGAAGGCCGGGCCGACGATCCGCGCCTGGCCATAAGCCCGCTGACCGGCGACCGGCTGGTGCTGATCGCGCCGCTTGATCTGGCCCTGCCGGAGACACTGACCCAGGCGGATTGGACGGGTTTTCGCTTTATCGTGCGTGAAGCGGGGTCCGGCACGCGGCATATTCTGGAAGATTACCTCGCCACGATGGATTTAAAACTGGATGACGGTAATATCGTCATGGAACTGCCGTCGAACGAGGCGGTGCGGGGTGTCGTCGAGGTCGGACTGGGTGTCTCGCTGCAATCCGAACTGGTGGCCCGGCGGGCGATCCGCGCCGGGTTGTTGCAAGGCAGGGACATCGGTCTGCCGCCACGGTCTTTCTACCTGATCCGCCTGAAGGAACGATCCGGCACACGGGCGGAAAAAGCGTTTATCGATATCTGCAAGGCTTAAGGCTGGCGACTCAGGATAAATTCGTCATCGAGCGTTTTGCCGACAGGAAAGCGATATTCACCCACCCGCTCGAAACCGTAAGCCCCATACAAGCCTTGTGCCTTGTGGTTCTGACTCCAGACACCGATCCATTGCGGATTTGCGCCGTATGTGGCGGTCATCCACTCCATGGTGATGGCCATCAGTTGCTTGCCAAGTCCTTTGCCCTGCTGGCTGGAATGGACATAGAGACGTTTCAACTCGCCTTCATAGGCTGGGTCGGCTTCCGGGTGAGGCAGGCCGACCGGGCCGCATTGCAGATAGGCCACGGCTTTATCGCTGTCATAAACGATGCGCCAGAACTGCGCCGGATCGGCAATATCTGACGCCAGTTGCTCAGGCGCGTAGGATTTTTCCAGAAAGGCGCTGAGGTCTTCCGGCGAATAGAGATGACCGAAAGTCTCGACGAAAGTATCTGTCGCCAGTTGCGACAGATCGGGGACATGGTGGGTTTCGACAGGCAGGATACGCATGGCCGTTTGATAGACGCCCATGCGCCTGTTCGCAAGGATCAGAACGACGCCTTGTTGGCCTCGAAGAAGGCGCGCAGGGTTTCGGGCTTGCGGCTGGTCAGTTTTTCGACATCGCCGGTCAGGATATCGAAACCGCCTTGGCGGGTATTGGTATCGAACGAAACGAGCATAGGGATGATGGCTTCCGGCACGCCCGCCGCCTTCATGCCGCCGGCCAGTTGTTCGTCGCTCAGGTCAACCACGGCCAGCGGCTTGCCGGTGACTTCGGAGACGAGGGCGGCGATCTGTCCGGTGGTCAGCCGTTCCGGACCGGTAAGGGTCAGGATTTCGTTGGTCGAGGGCTTGCTGAGGGCCGCTACCGCCGAACGGGCGACATCGGCATGGGAGACGTGCGCCTGTCTGCCTTCGCCGGCGGAGGTATAGAGCGTACCCGAAGCGAAAGCGCCCGGCAGGTTCATCAGCAGGTTTTCCTGATACCAGGCGTCACGCAGGATGGTGTAAGGTCGGCCGCTGGCGATGACGGCCTGTTCCGTGCCGAGATGGTCCGGCGCGAAGATGACGGCGGAACCATCCGGCTTGGGCATGGAGGTATAGACGATTTCCGCGCCGGCGTCCGCAGCGGCTTTGACGGCGGCGAGATGCTGTTGCAACCGCTGGCCGGAACCGAGCGCATCGGTCGAGATGATCAGTACGCGGTCGGCGCCTTTGAAGGCCGCGGCCAGCGAAGCCGGATCATCGAAATCGGCGCGGCGGGTTTCGGCCCCCTTCGCGGCCAGATCGGCCAGTTTGGCGGTATCGCGCGAGGCGGCGATGATATGGTCCTTGCCGGTTTCCAGCAACAGGGAGACGACGTGACGGCCGAGCTTGCCATTGGCGCCGGTAACGAGCAGATTGGACATGATGGTTCCTTTATGATATTTAGTTACTAAATGAGACTATTGAAAGATAATCTCTATTTCGGGTCTGTAAAGACGGCAGTTTGACGGGAGATAGTTACCTTGAGGGAACCAGTCATTACGCCGGCCCTGCGGGACGCCATGCGCGCCGTGATGGTCGAGGTTGAAGGCAAGATCGACAGCAGCAAGTGCCCGGTGCGCGATGTGCTCGATCATATCGGCGACAAGTGGTCGAGCCTCCTGATGGTGGCGCTGGGCACCCGCCCACACCGCTTCGGCGAACTGAAACGCGCCGTGCCGGATATCTCGCAACGCATGTTGACCCAGACCCTGCGTGATTTGCAGCGCGACGGACTGGTCAGCCGCCATGTCTTCCCGACCGTGCCGCCTTCGGTGGAATACCGCCTGACGCCGCTGGGCGAATCGATGATGCCGCCCCTGATGGGCCTGATGAAATGGGCCGCCGATCATCACGACCAGATCCGGCGGGCGCGGCTGGCCTATGTGGAGGCGCAAACCGAAGCCGCCTGATAACCGTTTTGCCTGGCAAAGCGGTAACACTTTGAATTTTTATTTTTCAAAGCCTACGCTGATATAGTTCATTTTGAAACGAGTTTCGACAGCCCGTTGGACCGCCGAAACCAGCGGAGGGTACAATGGCTGGATTATTGTCGAAAGTGGAGGCGGGCTGGCCCGCGAAAGTGCTGGGGGTGGTGCTGGCGGTGATCGGGGTGATCCTGATTGTTGGCGGCGTCCAGTTGGCGATGCTGGGGGGCAGTTGGTATTATCTGCTGGTCGGTCTGGCGCTGGCGGTGTCCGGCGGGTTGATTTTCACCGGCCGGGTGCTCGGCGCCTGGGTCTATATCGCCACCTTTATACTGACGGTTTTGTGGGCTTTCAGTGAATCCGGCTTCAATGGCTGGGCGCTGGTGCCGCGTGTCGTCGCGCCGCTGGTCCTGCTGCTGTTCGTGGTCGGTATCCTGCCATCGCTGCTGCCGGTCGATGGAGAAAAACGCCGCTGGCAGGGCTTTGCCGGCATCGCCGCCTTTGTCGTTCTGCTCGGCATTGCTGTCGGTATTGCCAACCGGTCGGGTGTGCAGTCTCCGGTGGCCGATGCCGGCAATACGCTGGCTTTCGATACTGCGGCGGCGGCGGGTACGGAATGGCCGGCCTACGGTGGCGGCCCAAGCGCCCAGCGCTATGCCGATCTCAACCAGATCAATGCCGATAATGTCAAGAACCTGAAGATCGCCTGGACTTACCGCACCGGCAACCAGCCCGACAAATGGGGCGCCGAAACCACGCCCATCAAGGTTGGCGATACGCTTTATGGCTGCACCGGCATGAACGAGATGTACGCGCTCGACCCCGCCACCGGCAAGAAGCGCTGGAGTTTCGATCCGAAAGTGCCGGATGACGCCATCCCCTATACCGCCGCCTGCCGGGGCGTCACCTATTACAAGGTGCCTGCCGCCGCCATCGGCAGCGTGTGCGCCGAGCGTATCTTCGAGGGCACGCTCGATGGCCGCGTCATTGCTGTGGATGCCAGGAACGGCCAGCCCTGTCAGGACTTCGGCACCGGTGGTCAGGTGAAGATTACCGACGGTATGGGCAAGGTCATCCCGTCCATGGTCGCCATCACCGCCGCGCCCGCCATCGTCCACGGCATTGTCATTACAGGCCATCAGGTGCAGGACGGCCAATACAAGTGGGCGCCTTCCGGGGTGATCCAGGGCTATGACGCCATTACCGGCCAACTGCGTTTCGCGTGGGACATGATGCGCCCGGACCGCACCGGCGCGCCGCCGCCGGGTGAAACCTACACGCCGGGAACGCCGAATATGTGGACGACCGCGACGGGCGACGAGGCGCTGGGTCAGGTTTACCTGCCGATGGGCAATTCGGCGGCGGACTATCTCAGCGGTCAGCGCCGGCCTGAGGAAAAGATGTATTCATCCGGTCTGGTGGCGCTGAATGTGGATACCGGCAAACCGGCCTGGGTTTTCCACACGGCGATAAACGATGTCTGGGATTATGATCAGGGTTCGCAGGTTTCGCTGGTCAATTTTCCGGTAAATGGCCAGATGGTGCCGGCGATCCTGCTGCCGACCAAGCAGGGGGATTTCTATGTGCTTGACCGCCGCACCGGCCAGCCGCTGACCGAGGTGGGACAGATGAAGGCCGAGGTCGGTGGTGTCGAGCCGCAGGAACGCAGTCCGGTCCAGCCTTACTCGAAATATCAGAATGTCCGCGAGAAGGACATGACCGAGGCGTCGATGTGGGGCATGTCGCCGATCGACCAGATGATCTGCCGCATCCAGTTCCGCAAGGCGAGCTATAAAGGCCCCTATACCGCGCCGCAGCTTGACCGGCCCTATATCCAGTATCCCGGCTATAACGGCGGATCGGACTGGGGCAGCGTGGCCATCGATCCACGCCGGGGCGTGGTAATCGCCAACTATAACCTGACGCCGAACTATGACCAGTTGATGACCCGCAAGCAGGCGGATGATAAGGGAATCTTCCCGGTCGGCGATCCGCGCCGCTCGAACAAGGGCGGCGCCGAAGGGGCGGGGCCGCAGACCGGCGCGCCCTTCGCCATCAATGTCAATGCCGGTTGGCTGATGCCTGTCACGGGCATGTTGTGCAAGCAGCCGCCCTACGGAGGCATTCGCGCCTTCGATCTGAAAACTGGCAAGACCCTGTGGGATCATGCCTTTGGCGACGCCCGCCGCAATGGGCCTTTCGGTCTTCCGTCCTTGCTGCCCATCACTATTGGCACACCGAACAATGGTGGTCCGGCGGTGACGGCCGGCGGGCTGATCTTTATCGCCGCCACCACGGACAACCAGTTCCGCGCCATCGATATCAGGACCGGCAAGACCCTGTGGCAGGACACCCTGCCGGCGGGCGGGCAGGCCAATCCGATGGTCTATGAGCAGAATGGGCGGCAGTATGTGGTGATCATGGCTGGCGGACACCATTTTATGAAGACCCCGGAAGGCGACTATCTGATCGCCTATGCCCTGCCGGAAAAGAAGTAGGCTCAAGCCGCCCGCCTGAAGCTGATGGTTTCAGGCGGGCGCCCTGGTTAATAAAGAAAGGCGTGGTGTTTACTACGTCTCATTTCAATTATTTAAACATATGATGCCAGACTGCCGGCGGGCGTAATTCTCACGGGGCCAGTCATGTCTGTACAATCCGGGCTGTGGAACAGGTTCCAGAGCCATAAGGGCGGAAACGTCGCCATCATCTTTGGTTTGAGCGCCTTGTTCCTGGTCGCTATAACCGGTGGGGCCATCGATTTTTCACGTATCAACGATGCGCGCAACAAGATGCAGGACGCCGCCGATATCGCCGTCCTGCGCGGCGCTCTGACGGCCAGCCAGGGAGACAAGATATCCCAGGCGGCGGCGCAGCAGGCTTTTGACGATAATTTCGATGACAGCGATATCGCTCTGGGTGAGCACAGTCTCAAGAAAACGGTCATCAATAATGTCTCGAAACTGAACTATACGGCGACGGCGACGATCAAGCCGATCTTCCTTGGCCTGGTCGGCCTGGGCACCCAGACCCTGACGGTCAGTTCCGTTGCCCAGTCCGAGGTCAATCCGTTTGAACTGGCGCTGGTGCTCGACGTGACCGGTTCGATGAACCAGAGCAGCAAGCTGACCAATCTGAAATCGAGCGTCACTTCGGTGCTGAACTCATTGCTTGACGCCAATGGCAAGAACAGTTCGGACGTCAAGGTCGGCGTTGTGCCGTTCAATACGCAGGTGCGTATGAAGACGGATACGACCTATTCTTTTGTTGATTACACTAAGTGTTCTACGAGTGAGGGCAGCGCTAAGGTCACCAATTTTTATTATGCCTGTCAGACAGCGTATCGGGTATACAGCAGCGTTTGTAATGATGCCTCATCGGCAAATCTTTCGTCTTGTTTGAGCAAGGCGAAATCAAAAATGTATTATAGAATATATAATTCTGGGGGCGTAACCTATTATTCTGCGCAGGCAATGGGATATGAGACAAAAAATTCTAAAAACTATTTTTATACGCGGATTATAACAACCTATATCGACTCAACTACGCATAAGATGATTGAGTATGAAAATACGCCTACAAGCAGTAATACGCAATCGTCCAAAACATCTACTTACGACAATTATGCACCTTCTAATTACAGTAAATTTTCGTCTTCTTATATATTGCCGACATATGCAAGTAGCTGGGGCGGGTGTTTAGAGGATCGGGGACAGCCTTACGATGTGTCCGCGGATGCCTATAATGCTGAAAGTCCCGACAGTGCCTACCCTGCTATTGATTGCAGCAGCACGCCTCCCGCCGTTATCCAGGATATGACGACCAGCATCAGCGACACCAAAACCTACGTCAATGCCCTGACTGCCGGTGGAAATACAAATATTACTATCGGCGTGCAGATGGGTATGGAGATCCTGTCGCCTGAAGCGCCTTATTCGCAAGGTGTCGTCTGGGGTGATCCGGATATGGACAAGTATATGATCGTCGTTACCGATGGTGATAATACGGAAAACCGCTGGAGCAGTAAAACCTCTGACATCGACACCCGTACGGCCCTAGCCTGTCAGGCGGCGAAGGATAAGGGGATCACTGTCTTCGTGGTGCGCGTGATGGAGGGCAACTCAAGCATGTTGCAGAAGTGTGCCAGCAAGACGATCTATTACTATGACCTCAAGACGGCTTCACAACTGAGCGCGGCGATGTCGGATATCTTCATGCGGATCGGCAAACTTAGGATCGTGCAGTAGGTGAAATCACAAAACAAAAACCGCCGGAAGCGATTGGCTTCCGGCGGTTTTTTATGCCTTGTGCAGGTTTTCCCATCCTTCGATGAAAGCGCGGGCCTTCCTGTAGACGATTTCAGGCGTGTCGCCCGGCTTGAAGACCGCCGAGCCGATGCCGAAACCGGCGGCGCCGGCGCCAATGAAGTCGCCCATATTGTCCGGATTGACGCCGCCGACCGGAAAGACCGGAACATGTTTCGGCAATACGGCCTTCATGGCTTTCAGGCCCGTGGTGCCGGCCAGTTCGGCGGGGAACAGTTTGATGGCGTCGGCGCCGGCATCGATGGCCGAAAAGGCTTCGGTGGGGGTAAAGAAGGCCGGGAAGGAAATCAGCCCCAGCGCCTTGGCGCGGCGGATAACGTCCGGGTTGGCGTTGGGCGAGATGCAGATCTGACCGCCGACCGCATGGAGCGTTTCGACATCGGCGACATTGAGCACCGTGCCCGCACCGACAATGGCGCGCTTGCCAAGCGCCTGCACGAGCAGCTTGATGGAGTCAAACGGGTCGGGCGAATTGAGCGGCACCTCGACGATGCGGAAACCGGCCTCGACCAGCACCTCGCCAACGCCAAGCGCCTCGTCAGGCCGCAGGCCCCGCAGGATCGCCACCAGCGGCAAGGTTTTCAGGGCGTCCTGCCACTGTTCCATCAAGGTCATAATACGAGCTTCCCTTCGTGGGCGATGGCCCACAGACCCGCCGCCGCCGCCGCGTCGCCATCATGGATGGTGACATCGGTGAAGCCGGTATGGGTGAGGGCGCGTTTGTAGAGATTGCTGAGAGTGCCGTCGCCGACAATCCCGACGGGGCGGATGCCATGACGGATGCTCTCGGCGCGGATTTCCGAGCCGATCAACAGGCCGGAGAGATAGGAAGACAGGCTTTCCGGCTTGATATTTCCAAACAGGCCCTCGGTACGGGCGGAAAAGACGAGCGACAGGAAGGACTTGTCGGCCATGGCGCGATCGACGCCCAGGGTGAAGGCGGCTTCGTCGTCCTTGTCGTTGTCCATCAGGTCGCCCAGGATGGAGTGGCGCTTCAACACCTGGAACATTTCGCCGGTCATGTAGGAGCTGAAACCTTCGATGACATTGTTTTCCACCACGGCCCACTTGGAATGGGTGCCGGGCAGGACGAACACGCCGTCACCCAGGCCGAAAAGCTGGGTTTCCTCGCCGCGCATGACATTGAGCAGGCCTTCGTGATCCGCCGGTGCGCACAGGCCGGGCACGATCTTGACCTTGAGGCGCGAAGACGGGGCATCGACCAGATGCGTGGCGATGTCCTTCAGGCTCGACGGGCAGGCCTGATAAGGGGCTTCCACCCAGCCGGTGCGCGACCCCACCATGCCGGACAGCAGGATCGGCAGGTCCGGCCGGTCGAAATCGCCCTTCATGACCGACAGCAGGGCCTGCTCGAACGACAGGACACCGAGGTTTTTCAGGCCGATATTGGCCGTATGCTTGGCGATGATCCCGCCATCGGTGCCGAAGAGGAACAGGCGGAAATTGGTGGTGCCCCAATCGGCGGCGAGCAGGGCGGGCGCGGCGTAGGTCATGTGATCAATCTTCATGGAATCTGATATTTACGCGGCGGGTTTAGCACCACGCGGGCGCCTTATCCACCGGAGTTTTACCACGGGGACGCAGGTGCGTTCAGAAGGTGTTGCAATCCATGTCCGCGGCTCACGATCGCCCCCTGAATTACCCGCCGAACTTCTGCGGCTCCAGCCCGGTATGGCCACGCAGCAGCGGCGCGGGAATCTCGAACAGGGTGCCGCCTTCGCGGTCTTCCGGCAGGTTTTCCGCCGCCGAAGTGACGAAAACGCGATCCAGATTATCACCGGCGAAGCACAGGCTGGTGATCTGTTTGGCGGGCAGGTCAATGGAGAAATCGACCGTGGCGTCCGGGTTGAAGCGCGTCACCTTGCCGGGACCCCAGTGGGCGATCCAGATGCCGCCCTGCGCATCGGTGGTCATGCCGTCCGGGCCGCCCCAGTCTTCCGGAAAGGTCAGCCACAAGGTCTTGTTGGCCAGTTCGCCGTCGATGACATCGAAGACGTAGATTTCATTCCTGCCGGTATCGGTGTGGTAGACGCGGGCATGATCAGCGGAGAAGGTCGGGCCGTTGGCGATCTTGTAGGGGCCGTCGACTTCCTGCCAGCTCAGGTCGGTATTCAGGCGGTAGAAGGCGCCGGAAACCTTGGTAATCGGCTTGTGCATCGAGCCGGCCCAGATGCGGCCGCGATCGTCGGCCTTGGCGTCGTTCAGGCGGTTTTCCGGCTCGTGGGGGTAGGGGGTGGCGATGTGCTTGATGGTCAGCGGTTCGAGCGTCACCTTGGCGAAGCCCGACATCAGGCCGGCGATGAAGCCACCTTGCTCACGCTCGATCACCCAGCCGATCGGTTCGGGGAAATGCCAGGTCTTGCTTTCGCCGCTGAGGTAATAGGCGTGGAGGTTGTGCGACAGGATATCGACCCAGTAGACGCATTGATCGCGCTTCGACCATAGTGGGCCTTCGCCAAGGATAGCACCGGGGGCGGAACGGCGGAGAATGGCGGTCATGGTTTCCTGATCCTGTTTTTGTCTGAGTTAAGGCGTTTTAGGGTAAGCGATTGAAAAAGAAAAGCAAGACACCCCACCACCACATCTCAGCGCCTGCGGCGCTTCGTGCGGTCCCCCTCCCCGAACAAGTCGGGGAGGTACAAGAAAGGCAATTTATACCTCCCCATCTCTGATGGGGAGGGGGACCGCGCCTGAAAGGCGTGGTGGTGGGGTATCTTACTTAACCTACCACTCTCTCACATAGCCATCCGTTCCGCGCCAAGCCGGATTGCGCCAGGGCGGGCAGTCCTTCGCCATTTCGCGCACCTTGTCCTCATCGATCTCGACACCGAGGCCGGGGCCTTGCAGCGCCTCGACATAGCCGTCTTTCACATCGAACACTTCCGGGTTCTTCATGTAGAACAGCAGGTCGTGGCCGTTGGTGTTGTAGTGGATGCCGAGCGACATCTCCTGAATGACATGGTTCGGCGTGGAAATGCCGATCTGGAAACAGGCGGCCATGGCCAGCGGACCGAGCGGGCAGTGCGGCGCGATGGCGACATCATAGGCCTCGGCCATGGCGGCGATGCGCTTCACTTCGGAAATGCCGCCGGCGTGGCTGAGATCGGGCTGGATGATATCGACGCAGGCGCGCTCGAAGAAGGGTTTGAAATCCCAGCGCGAATAGAGGCGCTCGCCCAGGGCCACCGGGGTGGAGGTCAGGTTGGCGAATTGTTCGATGGCTTCCGGGTGTTCGGAGAGCAGCGGTTCCTCGATGAACAGCGGGCGCAACGGTTCCAGCGCGTGGGCGATCTGCTTGGCCATCGGCTTGTGGACGCGGCCGTGGAAATCCAGTCCGACATCGAGTCCCAGGGCCTGCACCGAGGTCAGGCGGTCGCAGACGCCATCGATCACCTTGGGCGAATCAAGCCAGCCCATGTCTTCCGAGGCATTCATCTTGACGGCCTTGAAACCCTGCGCCAGACGCGCCTTGCCGGCATCGACCACATCGGACGGGCGATCGCCGCCGATCCAGGCATAGACCTGAACGCGGTCACGCACCTGGCCGCCGAGCAACTGCCACACCGGCACGCCGAGGCGGCGGGCCTTCAGATCCCACAGCGCCTGATCGAAACCGGAGAGGGCCGACATCAGCACCGGCCCGCCGCGATAAAAACCAAGGCGGTAAAAGACTTGCCACATATCCTCGATACGTTCGGCGTCATGGCCGATGAAGCGTTCGCGGATTTCGGCGAAGGCGGCCTGTGTCGCTTCGGTATGGCCTTCCAGCGAGGCTTCGCCCCAGCCCACCGCGCCGTCCTCGGTTTCGACGCGCACAAACAGCCAGCGCGGCGGTACGGCGAAGGTTTCTATCTTGCGCAGTTTGGTCTGGACTGCGACAGTCGAAAGGGAGGCGGCGGTATCCATGAAGTGGTTCCTGTAATTATCTTATAAATGACCTAATCGTTTGATGCGCATAGGTCAAGATATTGTATTATAATTAGATGGATGAACGGGTATTTTCCGCCGGGTATTGTGGAATATTTTTACCGCTTATCTTGACGTTCGCGTAAACAAAGCGCATCTATGCCTGACCAGAAAATGCCCCGGAAACAGAGGAGCCGTTTATGCCCAGCCCTGAAAATTCAGCCTATATCTATGATCATGTGCGGTCGCCGCGCGGCAAGGGCAAGAAGGATGGCTCCCTGCACCAGATCACGGCGCTCGACCTCTCGGCGCAGGTGCTGCGCCATCTGGCGGAACGCAATAATCTAGATACGGCGATCGTCGATGACGTGTCGTGGGGCTGCGTGACGCCGATCGGCGAACAGGGCGGGGATATCGGCCGCGCCGCGGTTCTGGCTGCCGGTTACGCCGAAACAGTGGCGGGTGCGCAGGTCAACCGGTTTTGCGCTTCGGGTCTGGAGGCCGTCAATATCGCCGCCGCCAAGGTGGTTTCCGGCGAGGCGGTCATGGCCATCGGCGGTGGGGTCGAGTGCATGAGCCGTGTGCCGATGGGGTCGGATGGCGGCGCCTGGGCTATCGATGTGGCGGCGGCCTTCCCGACTCATTTCGTGCCGCAGGGCGTTTCGGCGGACATGATCGCTACCAAATGGGGCTTTTCGCGCACCGATGTTGACGCTTATTCGGTCGAGAGCCATAAGCGCGCCGCCAGATCATGGAGCGAGGGGCGCTTCGGGAATGCCATCGTGCCGATCAAGGATCAGATGGGCATCATCGCGCTCGATCACGATGAGACGATCCGCCCCAATACCGATATGCAGATTCTGGGCGGCCTGAATCCCTCCTTTGCCGGGCTGGGGGAAATGGCCTTCGATTCGGTCATCAACCAGCGCTATCCGGAGGTCGAGACAGTCAATCACGTCCATACGCCGGGCAATTCGTCCTCGATCGTCGATGGTTCAGGTGCGGTGCTGGTCGGCTCGCAGGAAGCCGGCAGGATCACCGGCCTGAAACCGAAGGCGCGTATCCTCGGCACGGCCTCCATTGGTTCGGAACCCTCGATCATGCTCACTGGTCCCTCTTACGTCACCGAAAAGCTGCTGAAGCGGCTTGGCATGAAGACGACCGATATCGATCTTTACGAACTGAACGAAGCCTTCGCGGCGGTGGTGTTGCGTTACATGCAGGCGCTCGATATCCCGCACGACAAGATCAATGTCTGCGGCGGCGCCATCGCCATGGGCCATCCGCTGGGCGCGACCGGCGCCATGATCCTCGGCACACTGGCCGACGAACTGGAGCGCTCAGGCAAATCGACGGGCCTGGCGGTCCTCTGCGTCGGCGGCGGCATGGCCACGGCGACCGTGATCGAGCGCGTATAGGAAAGGACAGGGACAATGGAAAATTTCAAAACAGACCTCGATGCCGACGGCATCCTGCTCTGCACCTTCGATGTGCCCGGCAAGTCGATGAACACCTTCACCAAGGGCGCGCTGGCCGATCTGGCCGCCATCGCCGAACAGGCCAAAAGCGACGCGGCCGTCAAGGGCGTGGTGCTGACCTCCGGCAAGACCACCGGCTTCTGCGCCGGCGCCGACCTTGAGGAAATGCTTTCGGGCGCGTGGGAAGCTGAGGGCGTGGCGCAGGATGAGCAATCGATCCTGAAGGCCAATTTCGACGCGGCCTTCGAGATGAACCGCGTTTACCGGCTGCTGGAAACCTGCGGCAAGCCGGTGGCTGTGGCCATCAACGGTCTGGCGCTCGGCGGCGGGCTGGAAGTCTCGCTCGCCTGTCATTACCGTGTGCTGTCGAATGGGTCGAAGGTTCAGGTCGGCCTGCCGGAAGTCAAGATCGGGCTTTTCCCCGGTGGCGGCGGCTCGCAACGCCTGCCGCGCCTGATCGGCGTGCAGGCGGCGCTGATGGCGATGAGCGAGGGCAAGTCGTTCAAGCCGCAGGAGGCCCTGGCCGCCGGTATCGTCGATGAAGTGACGGATGATGACAAGGTGGTCGAGGCCGCGAAAAATTGGATCAAGACCAAGGGCGATCCGGTCGCGCGCTGGGACAAGAAGGATTACAAGATCCCCGGCGGCGGTCCTTACCATCCGGCGGGCGCGCAGATCTTCATCATGGGCAATGCCCTGTTGCGCAAGCAGTCCTACGGCAACTATCCGGCGGTCATCAACCTGATGCACAGCGTTTATGAAGGCTTGCAGGTGCCTTTCGATACCGCCATCCGGATCGAGAGCCGCTTCTTCTGCAAAACCTTGGCGACGACGCAGGCCAAGGCGATGATCCGCACCTTCTTCATGTCGATGCAGGCCATCGGCAAGGGTTCCGGTCGTCCTGCCGGTGTGCCTAAGACGGACGTGACGCAGGTGGCTGTGATCGGCGCCGGCATGATGGGGGCGGGCATCGCCTATGTCAGCGCCCTGGCCGGGATTAAGACCATCCTGCTCGACCGCGATCAGGCCTCCGCCGACAAGGGCAAGGCGCATTGCGAGGATTTGCTGAAGAAATCCGTCTCGCGCGGCAAGATGACCCAGGACAAGGCGCAGGGTATTCTCGACCTGATCACCGCCACGCCGGACTATGCCGCCATCGCCGGTTCCGACCTGGTGGTCGAGGCCGTGTTCGAAAACACCGACCTCAAGGAACAGGTGACGAAACAGGCCGAGGCGCCGCTTTACGCCAATGGCAAGCCAGGTGCTCAGAATGGGCCGATTTTCGGCACCAATACCTCGACCATTCCGATCTCGCTGCTGGCCACCGCCTCGTCGCATGCCGAAAACTATATCGGCATCCACTTCTTCTCGCCGGTCGACAAGATGATGCTGGTCGAGATCATCCGCGGCGACAAGACCTCGGACGCCACAGTCGCCAAGGCCATCGACTATGCGCTCAAGATCAAGAAGACGCCGGTGGTGGTCAACGATTCGCGCTTCTTCTTCGCCAACCGCTGCTTCATTCCCTTCACTGCCGAGGGCATGATCATGTGGTCGGAAGGTGTGGCCCCGGCGCTGATCGACAATGCCGGCCGCATGACCGGGATGCCGCGCGGGCCGTTGGAAATGATGGACGATGTGGCGCTCGACCTGCTGACCAAGATCACCTCCGAAACCGCGAAGGCGATGGGCGATGCCTACCAGCCGATCCCCGGCGAAAAGGAAGTGGCCCAGATGGTCGCCGATGGCCGCCTCGGCCGCAAGAACGGCAAGGGTTTCTACGACTATCCCGAAACCAAGGGCGCGCCCAAGACCCTGTGGCAGGGGACGCTTGACATGTTCCCGCTGAAGGTGGCCGAAGCCAACCCGGCCGAGGTCGAAGAACTGAAGAAGCGCCTGCTTTACGTCCAGGCCGTGACGGCGGCGCGTTGTTTCGAGGAAGGGGTGATCACCAACCCGCGCGAGGCCGATGTCGGTTCGATCCTGGGCTGGGGCTTCGCGCCATGGTCGGGCGGGATTATCTCGCTGATGGACTCGATCGGTATTGCGAAATTCGTCGAGGAACTGGATCGCATGACGAAGCTCTACGGTGAACGCTTCGCCCCACCGCAATTGCTGCGCGACATGGCGGCCAAGGGCGAAACCTTCTATGGCCGTTTCGACAAAAAGGCGGCGAAAGCAGCATAAATAAAAGCGGGCGTCCTGTGACGGCGCCTGTTTTCAATTGAGCAGATGGCGCTGAAAATCTTTCAGGCGGTTCTGGGTGGCCAGTTTTGTTTTGTTATCCAAGCCGGCTTCCAGTGCCAGCCGTTTGCCCGCGGCAGTCAGGTCGCCTCGGCTGGCGGCGATTGAATACCAGAAATAGGCCTCGTCCATGCTGACCGGCCGGCCGATACCGTCGCGGTAGATATCTCCCAGAAATGTTTGAATATGCGTCTGTGTCTTTTTCGCCTGATCGGTCGCGCCTTGAGAGTTTTTTGCGGCGAGCAGGTAGTAATGCGCAGCGTCATCGGGTTTGCTACCGGCATATAGTATATGCGCGGCCTTGTGTTGGGAAACGAAATCACCAAGGTCGGCCGCCTTTTTGTAATTCTCAAAAGCGACTTTCATGTTTTCTTTGCCGCCCCAGCCGTTTTCGTTGAGGATGCCCAGATTACGGTAAGCGTCGACGGTCTTGTGTTCGGTCTTTTCGGTATAGAGAAGGCGTGAACGATAATAATGTTTTTCGTAGACCTTCGCCAACCGGCCAGGGAACAGAAGGAAATAAAAACGCAGCGGCCATTTCAGGCCGCGTTTTTGACGATACATTTCCCCCAGCATGAAGCAGGCGAACGGATCGTGACGGGTTGCCTGCATAGCGAATAATCGCTGCGCTTTCCTGTAGTATTTGCGGCTTAGTCTCTTTTCACGTCCGGTAAGCGGCACTTTTTTCAGCCAAAGCTCACCCATCTGATAACAGGCGAGAGCATCGCCGGCCTTGGCGATTTTCAGCAGTTTGTCGAATGTATCAGGGTATGAATAGGGTGGCCGTTCTCGCCAGCCGAGCGCGTATACAAGCATTTTTAAAAATGCCCATGCGGCAAAAACAATTACACCAGCCAGCGTGAAAACCGTCAGTCCGGTGACAATTTTTGCATAGAGGGGTAACTGCTCATACGCCCTGGCGATAAGCTCCCCTGACGAACTGGATTCTAATAACAGCATGGCCCCCGCCTGCGGCCATTTGACCGCCCTCTGCCGTTAACTATGATGCCTAAACCGTAAATAGTCAAAGTACGGATCACTTTTTATCCGTCGAACATAACAGCGGTCAGGGAAACTGATTCTAATCGCCAATTCTTATGGCTTGCGTCGACCGGCGTTTCGCGGTTGAAGAGAATCGTATACCGCCGCCTTTCCGAGTGCCTGACATGCCGAATGCCCCCAAAGAAACCACCCGCCTGACCAGCGCCACGCTTGGCCGTCAGAATTCCCGCCGCGCCGTCAATACGGCGGTGGAGCGCGGTTCGACCGTGCTGTTTGAAAGCGCGGAGATGCTCTACAACGATGACATCAAGCCGACCTATGGCACTGACGGCCTCTCGACACAGAACGAACTTTGCCGGTTGATCGCCGAACTGGAGGGGGCGCGGGAAGCGTTTATCCTGCCGTCCGGCCTGGCGGCGCTGACCCTGCCGATCTTCGCTTTCCTTGCGGCGGGCGATGAAATTCTGGTGGTCAATTCCTGCTATCGCCCGGTGCGCCGCTTCCTCGAAACGCAGATGAAGCGGTTCGGCGTCGTCACGCGCTATTACGAGCCGCGTTTGACACCGGAAGAGGTGCTGGCTCTGGCCACGCCGGCCACGAAAATGATCTATGTCGAAAGCCCTGGCTCGCTGACCTTCGATATTCAGGATATTCCCGGTATCGCCAGACTGGCAAAGGCGCGCGGCATCCTGACCCTGTGCGACAATACATATGGCGCCGGCGTCCTCTTCAAACCGCTGGCGCATGAAGTCGATCTCTCCATGCAGGCCCTGACCAAATATGTCGGCGGCCATTCCGATGTGCTGATCGGCTCGGTGTCGGTCAACGACCCGAAACTGGCCAAGGGGCTGCATGACGCCATCAAGGCCTGGGGCTTCTTTACCTCAGCCGATGAAAGCTATCTGGCCTCGCGCGGCATTCGTTCGCTGCATCTGCGCCTGAAACAATCCGGCGACAGCGCGCTTAAGGTCGCCAGGTGGTTGGAAGGCCGCCCGGAAGTATTGAAGGTGGTTCATCCGGCGCTGGAAAGCCATTCGGGGCACGAAATTTTCGCGCGCGATTTCACCGGCGCCAACGGTCTGTTCATGGCCCTGTTCAAAGGCGATGGCGACAAGGATTCGCAGGCTTTTCTGAATAAGCTCAAGCTGTTCGGTCTGGGCTTTAGCTGGGGCGGTTATGAGAGCCTGGCCACTAATTCCGAACCGCAGATCCGCGGTCGCGCGCGCCTGAGCGACGAGCCTGATCCGTATCTGCAAGGCTCAGCAGTGCGTTTCTATATCGGGCTGGAAGATCCGGATGATCTGATCGCCGATATCGAGCAGGCGCTTGCAGTTTTTGCCTAAAGCTTGCGATTGATCGAGATCGAGAAGGTCGGGTGGTCTTCGGCCCAATCGGCATAGGCGTGCCAGTTGTTTACGCTGGTCGAGACGCCGAGCTTGTCGGTCAACTGATACGCCACGCCGATATTGGTGTTGGTGTAATCGACGCTGCCGGTATTATGCTTGTGCGACACGCTGAGCCAGCCGTACATCCTGTTCAACAGGCCGCGGCCCAGTGAAAAATTCAGCCCATATGACTTGCGGATGGTCGTGTAGTCGGCATCGGTATATTCGACGCCGAGCGAGGTGTTCAGTCCCAGAAGATTGCGTGACGCGGTTACCTGATAATCGAACGCCTGATCGGTATATTGCGAGGGCGTGCCCGGATAGGTCTTGTAGGTCAGTTCCCAGCGCAGGGACACCGGTTTGAGTTGCTGATTGTAACCGACATAGAAGCGATTTTCAAAGTCGGTGCCGACATAGGATTCCGCTGTCTGGGCATGGGCGCCGAAATAGACGTCGCTCTTGCGGCCGCTCAGATCGAAGGCCAGTTGCGGCTTGCGGTTGATAACGCCGTTGATCACGCCGGAGGTGGAAGCGGAAATCTGTGCCTGCCAGTGCGCGGGCTGGTTCCAGACCGCGTTGGGATCGCCGTTCGATACATCCTTGTCGCCGGCATATGCCGCCAGCGGGCTAAAGATAAGCAGGGAAAACAGCCAATACCGCATAACCCGGTTATAGGGTATATGCCTTGCGCTTGTCATCAAAACAATTGAGAGCGCTACCAAATTCGCTGCGCAGGCGTGCGGCCAATTTAGCGACGGGCAGAATCTCATGGATCGAGCCGACGCCTTGGCCGGCCGACCAGATGGTTTTCCACGCCCTGGCGTCGCCATTCAGTTCGTGGGCCATGTCGATCTTATGATGGGGGTCTTTCGCCGCCGCCGGATCGAGGCCGTTCCGGATCAGCGAAGGCGTCAGGAAATTGGCGTTGATGCCGGAAATGGCGTCGGTATAGGTGATGTCCTTCGCGGTCGTCTCAATCAGCATTTCCTTGTAGGCGTCGGCCGCGAGCGCTTCTTCCGTGGCGATGAAGCGCGTACCCATATAGGCGAGGTCGGCGCCGGCCATCAGGGCGGCGGCCACATCTCCGCCGGTCGATATGGCGCCGGACAGCAGGATGGTACCGCTGAAAAACTGACGGATTTCATTGATCAGGGCGAAGGGATGCTGATTGCCGGCATGTCCCCCGGCGCCGGCTGAAACCAGGATCAGGCCATCGACACCGGCGTCTGCGGCCTTCCTGGCATGGCGGGCATTGATGACATCATGGAAAACCACGCCGCCATAGGCATGGACGCCATCGACGATATCCCGGACAGCTCCAAGCGAGGTGATGACCAGCGGCACCTTGTGCTCGGCTGTGATCGCCAGGTCGGCCATCAGGCGGGTATTGGTGTTATGGACGATCAGGTTGACGCCATATTGGGCGTCATCGGCGCCGAGCGCGGCCTTGATAGTGTCGAGCCATTCCGCGTAGCCTTCGCTGGTGCGCTGGTTGAGTGCCGGGAAGGTGCCGATCATCCCCGACTTGCAGGTAGCGATAACCAGTTCAGGCCCCGAAACGAGAAACATCGGCGCTGCCACGGCAGGAAAGCGCAGGTTTTTCGTAAGCGAAGCGGGGATGGCCATGGTGTTTCCTTTTGTTTACGACAACTCATCATAAATTGACGTTCGCGTAAAGTTGAAACTGTGAACATGGCGGTCTATATCCCGCATATGAGCCATTACACCGATAACCTGACCCAACTGGGCGGCGATGCCCGTCCTGTCGATGATCCCGCCAGGGCCGTGCTGGAGCGCGTGCCTAATCCGCATGCCGATGTCGATTATGTGGCGCGCTTTACGGCACCGGAATTCACTTCACTCTGCCCGGTGACCGGCCAGCCGGATTTCGCTCATCTGGTCATCGACTATGTGCCGGGCGAATGGCTGGTGGAATCGAAGTCATTGAAGCTTTTCCTGACCAGTTTCCGCAATCATGGCGCCTTCCATGAGGATTGCACGGTCTATATTGCCAAGCGCCTGAATGAATTGCTCGAACCGCGCTGGCTGCGCATCGGCGGTTTTTGGTATCCGCGCGGCGGCATCCCGATCGATGTCTTCTGGCAAACCGGTGAAGCGCCCAAAGGTGTTTACGTGCCGGACTTCGGCGTGCCGACCTATCGCGGGCGGGGATAGTCTATTGCGGCGAGTTGCACGCTTAAATCAGGTAGAGCCTTGCTAGCCGTTTCCCAAACCTGTTTCAGATCAATCTCAAAATAGCCGTGGGCGATACGGTTGCGCATACCACGCATATTGCGCCAGGGCATTTCGGGATGTGCGGAGGTAAATTCCGGGAAATCAGTCATGATCCGCGTTGCCGCCTCACCTATGATAACCAAGTTCATGATAACGGCTTGTTGTGTATGTTTGTCCGCCAGGAAGTCCCCTTTGTCTATGCCTGAAATGCGGCGCGCGATGGCGAAGACGATCGACCTGGGTCACAAGACGAGTGGAAAGCAGGGCCGAACGGCAAAAACGAACCTGGTCTGAGAAGGTGAGTCCAGACCGAATTAGCAGATACTTTGTCAATCTTCACATCTGGTTTGGCGAGCCGCATCAAGCGATGAGAGAGTTGTAAACGACATTCGGTTTTAAGAACGCTAATAGAAACAGTAAAAATGTTAATATGAAAATTACTAATACACAAATCTCGAAGACTCCAATTTGTAAATCCTTTACATTAAAGTTATACGCGTAGAAAATATTAAATAAAGCAATAAATACCGCGACGAATAGGTAGAGGGTGTCGAAAAAGTGTGGTCCAAGACCATTTACTCGTGAAACTGTTTCAAAGAAGAAATTTGCTAATAAGAGCTGATGAAATACGACAATGTACGCTGCATTAAAGGCAGAGGCCGTTTTGCTTTGACCCTTAAACCAGGGTGTCGTTCGCATTTTTGAAACTAAAGCAAAAATGCGATCATAAAATGGATATGGAATTTTCATTTAGCCCTCAAATCAATACATAAACATAGCCCGAAGCCAGACGTGCGCCTTCCTGCATATGGCGAAGATAGTCCTGAAGCTTTTCAGCCATCATATGGCGCGGGCCTCCGCCAGTACGGCGTCGCGGAAGGATAATGGGAGATCGCCGGGAGTCAGCAGATCGACAGGCACGCCCAATATTTCCTGCAACTCATCCTGAAGCCCGCCCAGGTCGAAAAGGGTTGTTTCCGGCAGGGGATCGACCATCAGATCAAGATCGCTGTCCTCTGTGTCTGTGCCATGCAGTGCCGAGCCAAAAACACGCGGATTCGACGCCCTGAAACGACTTGTCAGGGCGCGTATGGTGTCCCGATGGATATCAAGGGCAATTGATGGTTTCATGATATTTTCCAATCAGGTATCAGATTAGCTTAAATTCGGGAGAAACCAATCACCCTTCCCACCAGCTAACGCGGCTGTCGCAATCCGGGCGTTCGCGTTCCAGGGGCGGCTCTGACGGTGTGCCAAGCAGAATCCAGCCGGCGACGTTTTCACCCTCGATCAGTCCAAGCAGCGCCTTGGCTTCGTCGTCATAGGAGTACCAGTCGGTGATCCAGTTGGCGCCATAGCCCAAGGCGCCCGCGGCGATCAGCAGGGTCTGGCAGACCGCGGCGGCGGAAAGCTGCTGCTCCCAAAGCGGCTTCTTGTAGGGAAAGACCGGGCTGGAAATCACCAGCACGGCCTCGGGCGGGATAGAGAGTTTTTGCAGCGTGCCCACAGCCTTGCGGTCGTCACGGCTCTCGGCCAGGCTTTTCAGCTTTTCGACCAGCCTTGTCTTGCTTTCCGGTGTAAACCGGACGATCCGCCACGGTCCCAGCTTGCCGTGATCCGGCACGCGAAAGCCGATCTGGATCAGCAGGTCCATTTCTTCTTCGGATGGGGCGGGCAGTCCGAGCGTAGGGGCCGGTGCGCTGCGGCGGTGGAACAGGGCATCCAGTACTTCGGCGGATTTTTTCTGCGGCACGGGCTGGCCGAATTCGATCGGCGTCTGGTCAAAATCAACCGGAAAACGGGAAAGGGGCATAATGAGTCCTTGTATGATCTCAGTTTTATAACGGCTCGCAAGACCGCCTTTGAACCACGAATGCACACGAATGAACACGAAGAAAGACAGGCACCGGCTTCAATATTAGTGTTCATTCGTGTGCATTCGTGGTTCAAAAGCGGTTCAAGCCAATGATGAGCCAATGAATATAAGCCCTGATCTTCCCGCATGGGACAGCGAAGCCCGCGCAGCCAATCGCCCGCAATGGCAAAGCGCCGCTTCAAAAATAGTCTTCCAGAATCCATGGATTCGTGTCGAAAGCCATGATGTTATCGCCCCCACGGGCCATCCGGCGCATTATGGTCTGGTGAGGTTTGCCAACCGGGCCATCGCTGTCCTGCCGCTGCATGATGACGGCACGGTGTCGCTCGTCGGCCAGGCACGTTTTGCCGTCGATGCCTATAGCTGGGAACTGCCGGAAGGCGGCGGGCCACTCGACGAAGACCCGCGCGCCGCGGCCATTCGTGAACTGCGCGAGGAAACCGGATTGGTCGCGGCGGATCTGCGTGAAATTCTGGCGTTCGATATGTCCAATTCGGTGACCAACGAGGTAGCGGTGTGTTTTCTCGCCACCGGCCTGAGCCAGGGCGATCGCGCGCCTGACGAGACAGAGGTGTTTGAATATGCCCGTGTGCCGTTCAAAATGCTGCTCGATGCAGTAATAAGGGGGCAGATTCGGGATGGCTTAACCGTTGTCAGTGTATTGCGGGTGCACCATATGGCCGTCACGGGCGATTTGCTCCCGCATCTGCGAGATGCTATACTCGCTTAAAGCCTTTGGGCTGATTATTACTGGAGGTTCCCCATGGCTCAGGTATTCGAGGTCATCAACCCTGACGACAAGCCGATCTGGCTGTGCCTGCGTCAGGAGGCGTCCGACGCCCTGACCGCTGAGCCGAGCCTGGCTTCCATGCTCTATTCCACCATCCTGTCGCACGATGATCTGGCCAGCGCGCTCTCTTACCATATCGCCCGCAAGCTGGGCGATGACGCCATGCGCGGTATTACCGTGCGTGAAATGGTGCAGAAAATCTACGCTGATGATCCCAGCCTGGTCGAATTCGCCGAAGCGGATCTGCAAGCCGTTTATGAGCGTGACCCGGCCGCCAAGGGCTATATGCAGGCCTTCATGTATTTCAAGGGCTTTCTGTCGCTGCAAATTTACCGGGTGTCGCATCGTCTGTGGCAGCAGGGCCGTCAGACCATGGCGCACTTTCTCCAGAGCCGGGTATCGGAACTGTTCCAGATCGACATCAATCCGGCGGCGCGCATCGGCAAGGGCGTCTTCCTCGATCACGGTACCGGGATCGTCATCGGCGAAACCGCGGTGGTGGGCGATGATTGCTCGATCCTGCAAGGCGTGACCCTGGGCGGCACCGGCGCCGAGCGCGGCGACCGTCACCCCAAGGTCGGCAAGGGCGTGCTGCTGGGCGCCGGTGCCAATGTGCTGGGCAATATCACCATCGGCGATTACGCCAAGATCGCTTCGGGTTCGGTGGTCCTGAAGCCGGTACCGGCCCATTGCACGGCGGCGGGCGTCCCGGCGAAACTGATCAACTGCAAGACCTGTGAGGACCCGGCCCGCCAGATGGATCACACCATGCCGGATATCGATCTCGATTATTCGATCTAAGCCAGACAAGCGACATTGTGGAAAAGAGGCGGTTTGCGTTTGCACCCGCGGGTTCGGCGCTTTAAAGCTGGCCACACATAAAATTTATCCTCATATCCGGTGAATTGTGCTTAAGTTTGCGCATCATCCGGACGCGATGAGGATCGCAACGCCATTTAATCTGAGGCCTATCATGACCCCCGCCGAAATCGCCAAGGTTCAGGACTATCTCTTCAAGACCTTCAAGACCAAGGGGCTTGAGATCAAGCCGCGCAAACAGAAGGATTCGGCCGAGGTGTTTATCGATGACGAGTTCGTCGGTGTGGTCTATGTCGATGAGGATGAGGCCGGCTCCTATCTCTTCGAGATGGCCATTCTCAAGGAAGACCTCTGATATTCAAAAGCCCGGCGGATAATCGCCGGGCTTTTTCATTTTACATATCCGCGTACGGATCGTCGTTCTTCTTGCGGCGGCGCTTGGTCACCGGCACCACATCCGGCGGCGTGGGCGTGGCCGTGCGCTCATATTCCTGACGCGCCTTGCGCACCTTCGATTCCGCCCGGCGCACCTTGTGCAGCTTGAATTCCTCGGCCAGCGAACTGACGATCTGCGAGAACATCGGCAGGTATTGCGGGAAGCGGGTCGCCATGAAGCCGGCGACGATGGCGGCCACCGTGGCCAGAACCGGCGAGGTGGCCGACAGGCTGTCGATCAGGTTGGAGATGCTGCCGACGGTCGACTTGGAGAAGGCTTCGTCGATCAGCGACTGGCGGCGCTTCGCCCTGTTATGCGGCAGGGCCTTGATGATCAGATAGATGACGATCGGCAGCAGGAATACGGCGCCTAAAGCCAGCGGTCCCCACAGATCGCCCAGCAATTTCACCGCCAGACTGTAGAGGCCGATACTGACCCAGATCAGGCCGATAATAGCCGTGGCCAGCAGCAGGACAAGTCCGATCAATGCGGATTTCAGGTTTTCGATCTGACTGGAGAAATTGAACATCAGGCTTCCGGGGCGTTGTGAGTATGATCCGAATTAATGGCACATACATATAAAGGCACAATATGAATAAAGCACGCTTTGTTGTGTTCGGGGAGCCATGCTAGAGAGATTTCCTGTTCAAAAACAAGGGTGGAACATGCTCTTTCTTCAGGCCCTGTGGCATTCCGCAAAGGTGATATGCGCCGGACTTTACTGGTTGTTGTCGCTGGCTTTCCTATGGGGTGGCGTGACGCAGCTTGGCAAGGGCGGCGTGGCGGGACAGGTGTGCATCGCCTTCGTGGCCTGCTTGTTCCTGTTGCGTTTCGTGGTGGTGAAGCGCTTTGTTTCCTCGGGGGTTTTTAATGTGGCGGCAAGTGTGGCCTTCCTGGCGTTCATTGTTATCCTCGACGCCATGGGCCTGACGGGCGTGGCTTAGGCCTTCACGGTGAGGAAGCTTCAGGCCGTTTCCTTCAATGCGGCGCGGATTGTCTCGACCATCTGGTCGATATGCGCCTTTTCCAAAATCAGCGGCGGGGACAGGGCGATGATATCGCCGGTGACGCGGATCAGCAGGCCCTTGTCGAAACAGCGGTCGAAAACCTCCAGCGCGCGGGCGGTCGGTGCGCCGGGGCGGCTTTCCAGTTCGATGCCGCCGATCAGACCGAGATTGCGGATATCGATGACGTGCGCCGCATCGCGCAGGGAATGCACGGCGTCCTGCCAGTAGGGCGCCATGTCGTTGGCGCGTTTGAACAGGTCTTCCCCGGCATAAACGTCAAGCGTGGCGATGCCGGCGGCGCAGGCTAGGGGATGGCCGGAATAGGTGTAGCCGTGGAAAAGTTCGATCGGCGTATCGGCGGTCTGCATGAAGGTATCATAAATGCGGGTGGATACCGCGACCGCGCCCATCGGCACGGCGGCATTGGTCAGGCCCTTGGCCATGCACAGGATATCGGGAGTCACGCCGAAATAATCGGCGCCGAAAGCCGCACCGAGCCGGCCGAAACCGGTAATCACTTCGTCGAAAATCAGCAGGATATCGTGTTTGTCGCATAACGCGCGAAGGCGCTGGAGATAGCCCCTCGGTGGCACCAGCACGCCGGTGGAGCCGGCCACGGGTTCGACGATCACGGCGGCGATGGTCGAGGCGTCATGCAGTGCCACCAGCCGTTCGAGCGTGTCGGCCAGATCGGCGCCGTGTTCGGGTTCCCCTTTGGCGAACAGGTTGCCCCTCACACCATGCGTATGGGGCAGATGATCGACGCCGGTCAGCAGCGAACCGAAATACATGCGGTTGCGCACGATGCCGCCGACAGAAACGCCGCCGAAGCCGACCCCGTGATAGGCGCGTTCGCGGCCGATCAGGCGGCTCTTCGAGGCATGACCGCGGGTGCGCTGGTAGGCCAGCGCGATCTTCAGCGCCGTGTCGGCTGATTCCGAACCGGAATTGGTGTAGAAAACGCGCTTGAGGTCGCCCGGCAGGATGCCGGCCAGTTTTTCAGCGAACGCGAAAGCCAGCGGGTGCGCCATGTTGAAAGTGGGCGCGAAATCCATGATCGCCGCCTGCGTCTGGATCGCCTCGGTGATCTTTGTCCGGCCATGACCCGCATTGACGCACCACAAGCCGGCCGTGGCGTCGAGAATCTGGCGGCCGTGGGCGTCGGTATAGTGCATGTCCTTCGCGCTGACCAAAAGTTTGGGCGTGGCCTTGAAAGCACGGTTGGGCGTAAAGGGCATCCAGAAATTTTCAAGCGATGGCATCATGGCTGATCCGATTTGCACAGATATCGATGGTTCAGCCGCACAGTTTAATTACGGATTCGGGATGAACTGTGCTAGGCTGAGGTAAAGATTGCTGAAGTGTGATCACAAAAGCAGACCTCATGCAATGGGGCCGCAAAGAGGTTTTGGTGAAATGGTCGTCGTCAGTCTGGAAAGCGTATCCGGCGGGAGCCTGAATGAGGCGAAGATTCATGATCAGGTCTATGACGCCCTGTCCGAAGCCCTGATTCAGGGCAAGATTCCACCGCTCAAGCCGGTAAGCCTGCGCACGCTGGCACATAATCTGGGGGTTTCGCCCATGCCGGTGCGTGAGGCGGTGCGGCGGCTGATCGCCGAAAAGGCGCTGGAATTGCAGCCTTCCAACAAGCGCCTGCGCGTGCCGGACCTGACCGAGAAACGCCTGATGCAACTGATGACGGCGCGCCAGTGGGTCGAGCCGGAACTGGCCTATCTGGCCACGGCGCGGGTGACGAAGGAGGTCACCAGGCGCCTGCGCGAAGACGATGCGGCGGTGATGACGGCGCTCGGCAAGGGCGATGTCTCGGCCTATATGCAGGCCAACCAGGATTTTCACTTCTCGATCTATCGTCTGGCCGATGCCGATCTGTTTTACGATATGGCCCGGACCCTGTGGTTGCAGGTCGGGCCGTTCATGCGCGTGGTATTTGGCCGCATGGGCACGGTGCACCTGCCGAAGGATCACCATCAGGAGATGATCCGTGCGCTGGAGGAGGGCGATGCCGAAACGGTCAAGGCGTCCATGGCGGCCGATATTCACGAAGGCATGGAACTGATGCTGGATGCCATCAAGGCGCATGTCGCGCCGGAGCCGAAGCGAAAGCGGCGGGGCGCTTAGGATTACAAAACTGTGCCTTGACACCCACATTGAGGGCGGTGTCTAATTGTGATCACAAATGCCTGCCGAGGTGCGCCCCATGCCGATTTCCGCCCCGCAAACGCCTGCCGATACGCTGGACGGCGTGCTGGCCTCGATCAAGGCGCTGAGTCTGCCCGGCAAGGCCATCATCGACGGCGCGGAAGTGGCGTCCATTTCCGGCCGGACTTTCGATAATTATTCTTCGCGTGATGGCAAACTGATCAACACGATCGTGGCCTGCGACGCCGCCGATGTCGATTACGCCGTCATTGCCGCCCGCACGGCCTTCGAGGATGGCCGCTGGCGTAATCTGGCCCCCAGGGCGCGCAAAGCAATCCTGCACCGGCTGGCCGACCTGATGACCGAACACGCCGAAAATCTGGCCCTGCTGGAAAGCCTCGATACCGGCAAGCCGATCAGTGACGCCCGCACTGTCGATATCCCGCTGGCCATCAATACCACACGCTACTATGCCGAGGCGCTGGACAAGATTTATGGTGAGGTGGCGCCTTCGCCGGAGGATCGCCTGAGCTATGTCGTGCATGAACCGCTGGGGGTGATCGGCGCCATCGTGCCATGGAACTTCCCGCTGCATATGGCGATGTGGAAGGTGGCGCCGGCCCTGGCCATGGGTAATTCTGTCGTGCTCAAGCCCGCCGAACTGTCGTCCATGACCGCGCTCTATACCGCCCTGCTGGTGCTGGAAGCCGGTGTGCCGGCGGGTGTGTTCAATGTCGTCACGGGACTGGGCGGCGAGGCGGGCGATGCTTTGGCGCGGCATATGGATGTCGATATGATCGCCTTCACCGGTTCCGGCCCGGTGGGGCGGCAACTGATGCGCGCCTCGGCGGACAGCAACCTCAAGCGCGTCTCGCTCGAACTCGGCGGCAAGTCGCCACAGATTGTTTTCGCCGATTGCGATGACTTGGATGGGGCCGCCGCCAATGCCGCCTGGGGCGTTTTCTATAATCAGGGTCAGGTCTGCACGGCGGCTTCGCGGTTGCTGGTCGAGGATTCGATCAAGGATGAATTTGTCGCCAGGGTCATCGCCGTGGCGAAATCGATCAGGGTAGGCGATCCGTTCGACCCGCAGACGCAGTTCGGGGCCATGATTTCTCAGCGCCAGATGAATACGGCGCTCGATTATATCGAGAAGGGCCAGGCCGAAGGCGGCCAGCTTTTGCTGGGTGGCGAACAGGTACGGTCCGAAAGCGGCGGTTATTATGTCGAGCCGTCGCTGCTCGATATCGGACCGGGCAATATACTGGCGCAGGAAGAGGTTTTCGGGCCGGTGCTGTCGGTGCTGACTTTCAAGGATGAGGCGGATGCCTATCAGATCGCCAACAATACTATTTACGGTTTGGCTTCAGGCGTCTGGACCTCAAATATCGGCAAGGCGATGCGTGCCGCCAAGGCGTTGAAGGCCGGACTGGTCTGGGTCAACGGCTGGGACGCCTGCGATATCACTTCGCCGTTCGGGGGCGTCAAGCAGTCGGGCTTTGGACGCGATCGCTCGCTCCATGCCCTCTATAAATATGCCGACCTCAAGGCGGTCTCGATCAGTTTTAAGGCGTAGATTATGAAACTCAACGACACTCAGCGCTCGCTGCTCGGCGGGCTGATTTTCGATACGAAAGCCCCCGGCCGGTTCGCCGTCACCAATCCGGCCGATGGCTCGGTGCTCTGTTACGTGCCGGCGCATGGCGCGGCGGAAACGAAGGTGGCCATCGATGCGGCGGATGCGGCTTTTCCCGCCTGGTCGGGCCTGACCGCCAAGGCGCGCTCGATCATCCTGAAAAAATGGAACGATCTGGTCCTGGCCCATGCCGAGGACATGGCCCTGCTGGTGACCCTGGAGCAGGGGCGGCCGATCCGCGAAACGCGCGGCGAGGTAACCTACGGCGCCTCGTTCATCGAATGGTTCGCCGAGGAGGGCAAGCGCGCCTATGGCCGCACCATTCCGGCCACCGTGCCCGGTAAGCATTTGCAGACGATTAGGCAGCCGGTTGGTGTCTGCGCCGCCATCACGCCGTGGAATTTCCCGATCTCGATGATCACCCGCAAAGTGGCGCCCGCTTTAGCGGCGGGATGTACGGTGGTGATCAAGCCATCGGAAGAAACACCGCTGTCGGCGCTAGCTCTTTATGCCCTGGCGCGTCAGGCGGGTTTGCCCGATGGCGTGATCAGCATTATCACCTCGGTGAACGCGAAAGAGGTCGGCGAGGTGATGACCTCGGATAAACGGGTCAAGAAGCTGAGTTTCACCGGCTCTACCCCGGTCGGCAAGCTGCTCTATGCCCAGTGCGCCCCGACCATGAAGAAGGTCTCGATGGAACTGGGTGGCAATGCGCCGTTTATCGTGTTTGACGATGCCATTCTGGAAGACGCGATCGAGGGCGTTCTGGCGTCGAAATACCGCAATTCCGGCCAGACCTGTGTCTGTGCCAACCGTATTCTCGTGCAGGCCGGCATCTATGATCGCTTTACTACGGTGCTGGTCGAGAAGGTCAGGCAGATGAAACTGGAGCCGGGCTGGCTGGAAGAGGCGACGCTGGGGCCGCTGATCAACCAGAAGGCCATCGACAAGGTGGAACATCTGGTCGCGGACGCCGTGAAGCATGGTGCGAATGTCATCACTGGCGGGCAGGTCGATGCGCAGGGACCGTTGTTCTATCAGGCTTCCGTGCTGACCAATGTCACCGAGGATATGGAAATCTTCTCCACCGAAATCTTCGGGCCGGTGGCGCCGCTGTTCAAATTCGACACCGAAGAAGACGCCATCCGTATGGCCAATGATACGCCGTTCGGACTGGCGGCCTATGCCTATACCCGCGATATCGGCCGTGCCATGCGCGTGGCGGCAAAGCTGGAATACGGTATGGTCGGTATGAATGACGGCCTGATTTCGACCGAGGTGACGCCCTTCGGCGGTGTCAAGGAATCCGGTATCGGCCGTGAAGGCGCGGTTGAGGGGCTGGAGGAGTATCTCAGCGTGAAATATATCTCCTATGGCGGGCTGGGGGCGATTTGAGTTTTACCGTGGAAGAGGCCCCCTCCGTCGCGGACAAGCTGCGACACCTCCCCCGCTTTGCAGGGGAGGATGATACCGTCTTATCCTCCCCTGCAAAGCGGGGGAGGGGGACCCCGAAGGGGTGGAGGGGGCATTTTTGACCGATCTCCAGACTTTTCTTTCCAAACAGCGCGGGATCTTCATTGCCGCGCATCCGAAATCCCGTGAACTGGCCGGTCAGGCATCTGCATGGCGCGATGGCGTGCCGATGCACTGGATGCGCGATTGGGCGACGCCGTTTCCGCTTTATGTAGAAGCGGCCAAAGGCGCCAAACTGACGGTCGTTGACGGCTACGAATACGACGATTTCTGCCTGGGCGACACGCCCTCCATGTTCGGCCATGCGCGACCGGAACTGGCGGCGGCGATTGCGAAACAGGCCGGTGAGGGTGTCGGTTTCATGTTGCCGACTCCGCTGGCCAATACGGTTGGTGACCTGTTGCGTGAGCGTTTTTCAATGGCGCAATGGCAGGTGGCGACCACAGCATCCGACGCCAATCGCGCGGTCATCCGCTGGGCGCGCGCCATCACCAGACGCGATAAGATTTTGGTTTTCGATGGTTGCTACCATGGCATGGTCGATGATTGTCTTGTGGCTTTATATGACGGTGTGGCTGCCAATAAGGCCGGCCTGATCGGCCAAATCATCAATCAAGCGCGGACCACGAAAGTCATTCCATTCAATGATCCAGCGGTTCTGGCTAAAGCCTTGTCTGAAGGTGATGTCGCCGCCGTTCTGGCCGAGCCGGTGATGACCAATTGCGGCATGATCCAGCCGATCGAAGGCTTCCATGACCATCTGCGCGAACTGTGCACGCGGCATGGGACACTATTGATTCTCGATGAGACTCACACCCTGTCCTCCGGTCCATCGGGCTATGCCGGGGTACATGACCTGAAACCGAATATGTTCGTGGTCGGCAAGGCGATTGCGGGCGGCATTCCGGCGGCGGTCTGGGGCGTCACGGCCGAGATCGCGGCGCGCATGGATGCGGCGCAGGCCGAAATCGGGCCGGGGCAATCGGGCATAGGCACCACGCTGTCCGGCAATGCGCTGGTCATGGCGGCGATCAGGACCATGCTGACCGAGGTGATGACGGATGAGGCCTACAAGCACATGCTGCGCGGCGCCACCTATCTGGTGGCCGGTTTGCGCGATGTCATCAAACGCCACGACCTGCCGTGGACGGTCGTCCATGTCGGCGCGCGGGCGGAACTGATCTTCGCACCCGAACCACCGAAAAGTGCCGGGGACATGCGTCGGCATCTCGATCCCGATCTGATCGAAGCCTTCCATCTCTATCTGATCAATAAGGGCGTGCTGATTGCGCCTTTCCACAATATGATGCTTATCTCTCCGCAGACCGGCTTCGACGCCATCGACCGGCTGGTGTCGGCGGTGGCGGACTTTTCACAGGAATTGAACTCATGAGCACTTTCGGCAAGTCGAATGGCCCGGCGAAGGCGAAATCCGAGCGCGGTTTGCCGCCATCGCCACGCGTGGCGAAGGTGGAGGAGGCGCAGGCCTTTCTCGACGCCAATCCGCATATCAATTATTTCGAGATCCTGTTCACCTCGATGACCGGCGTGCCGCGCGGCAAGCGCCTGCGCCGACACGAACTGCTGCCGATCTATGAATATGGCCGCTTCCTGCCGGGATCGATTCTGGTGGTCGATACGCTTGGGGCCGATTGCGAGGAGACGGGCCTCGTCTGGGAAGACGGCGACGCCGACCGGGTGGCGCGACCGGTGCCGGGCACGCTGGTGCCGGCGCCGTGGCTGGGGGATGATGTCGGCCAGGTTATGCTGTCGCTCTACGAACTGGACGGCACACCCAACGATCTCGACCCGCGCCATGTGCTGCAAGGCGTGCTTGATCGCTATGCGAAAGATGGCCTGACCCCGGTGGTGGCGTGCGAACTGGAATATTACCTCGTCGATATCGAGCGCGGCCATAAGGGCGAACTGCTGCCGGCGACCGCGTTCAATACCGGCGAAAATCCGAAGGGCATTCAGGTCTATGGCCTGCCGGAAATCGAGGCGCACGGCGCGTTTTTCCGCCAGCTCTGGGAAACTGCCGACGCCCAGAATATCCCGCTGGAAGGGGCAATTTCTGAGTTTGCGCCGGGCCAGGTCGAACTGACGCTCAAGCACAAGCCGGATGCCTTGCGCGCTGCCGATGACGCGGTGATGTACAAGCGGCTGGCCAAGGGGGTGGCGCTGTCGCTCGGCATCGAGGCGACCTTCATGGCCAAGCCGTGGGCCGACCGCGCCGGTTCGGGTTTCCATGTCCATATTTCGGTGGCCGACCGGGACGGTAACAATCTGTGCGCCTCGGAAGACCCGCAAGGCTCGAAACTGCTGCACAACATGATCGGCGGCATGAAGGACCATTTGGCCGATGTCATGGGCATCCTCGCGCCGGGCGCCAACAGCTACAAGCGCTTCAAAGCCAATTCCTATGCGCCGGTCGGCCTGACCTGGGGCGTCAATAACCGCACGGTCAGCCTGCGCGTCACGGCCGGACCCGCCCATACCCGCCACGTCGAGCACCGCGTGGCCGGGGCGGACGCCAATCCGTATCTGGTGCTGGCTGCCATCCTGGCCTGCGCCCACCACGGCATCAGCCACAAGGCCAGTCCCGGCCCGGCGGTCGTCGGCAACGGTTACGCCGCGGCGGCTGAAAGCGGGGCCACCCTGCCGACCAACTGGTTCGCGGCCATAGACTACC
>Ga0153956_1000304_pt1 | contig 59457 bp, 59 predicted proteins | sample TSFL040MetaG_FD_104704 | JGI IMG/M metagenome (GOLD analysis project Ga0153956, IMG submission 104704) | Attine ant fungus gardens microbial communities from Florida, USA - TSFL040 MetaG | ecosystem: Host-associated > Fungi > Mycelium > Unclassified | place: USA: Florida, Wekiwa Springs...
GTCAGCCAGCTGCCGTCGACCATGCCCGAGCCCGGGGAGTCGGTCCGGCTCTCGCTCGACCACAAGGTGCAGGAGGCGGGGGAGGCCGCGCTCGCCTCGACCTACAAGTACGGCGCCTTCGTCGCGCTCGACGTCAACAACGGGCAGGTGCTGGGGCTCGGTTCCAGCCCGACCTTCGACCCGGACCTCTTCACCCACCCGCTGACTCAGAAGCAGGTCGACGACCTCTACGACGAGAACCTCGGCGCGCCGCTCTTCGACCGGGCGATCGGCGGTCAGTACGCGGTCGGTTCGACCTTCAAGCCGTTCACCGCGCTGGCCGCGCTGGACGGCGGCTACATCACGCCTTCGACCGTGGTCGACGATGCCGGTTCGATCACGATCGCCGACCAGGAATTCGACAACGCCGGCAAGCAGGCGCATGGGCCCGTCGACCTGCGCCGGGCCATCGAGGTCTCCTCGGACGTCTACTTCTACAAGCTGGGTGCCGAGATGAACAGGACCCGACAGCTGCAGACCTGGGCCGGCGACTTCGGTTTCGGCAAGGCGACGGGAATCGACGTTCCCGGTGAGACCGAGGGCTTGGTGCCGAGCCCGAAGTGGGTGAACGAGGCCCACAAGGAAGAGCCCAAGTATTACGACCCGTGGGCGATCGGCCAGAACATCCAGCTGGCGATCGGTCAGGGCTATCTCCAGGCCAGTCCGCTGCAGCTCGCCGTCGCCTACGCCGCCCTCGGCAACGGCGGCACCGTGCTGAAGCCGCAGCTCCTGCTCCAGACCCAGGACGCCGCTGGACGGGTGGTCAAGGAAGCCGAGCCCCAGGTAACCGGCCAGGTGGCCATCGATCCCGCCGCCCGGCAGGTGATCCTCGCGGGTCTCCACGATGCCGCGCAATCGCCGGAGGGCACCTCGTACCAGGTCTTTGGCGGATTCCCGGTCCCGGTGGCCGGAAAGACCGGTACCGCCGAGCGCACGAACGAAGCCGACCAGGCCTGGTACGCGGTGCTCGCCCCCTATCCGAACCCCAAGATCGCGGTCGTGGTCACGGTCGAGCAGGGCGGATTCGGCGCCGACACCGCCGCACCGGTCGCCCTGCAGATCCTCCAGGCCTACTTCCACAAGCAGGCCAAGGCCGTGTCCGGCAGCACGGGGAGCATCGAGTGATGGAATCGTCGCGGCTGACCCGCCATGAACCGAAGCCACGCTTCAACCTGCTCGAAAAGGCGGGCCTCGCGGGGATGGACGGCTGGCTGGCATTTTCCGCTCTCGGCCTGATCGCGTGCTCGCTTTTCACGCTCTACGAGGCATCCGGAACGTCGATCGCGGGGGCACCCCAGCAGTACGTCCAGCGGCAGGCTCTCTATGGTTTGGTCGGAATCATCGGAATGATTGCCGTATCCCGCATCGACTATTCCCGTTTCCGGGAACTACGTGTCGGTATCTACACGTTCCTGTGCGCCTCGATCTTCGCGGTGTTCACATTCGGCGTGGCCGCACGCGGGTCGACCAACCAACTCGAACTTCCCTTCTTCACCTTTCAGCCGGCCGAACTGGGCAAGCTTCTTCTGATCCTTGCCCTGGCCGGTTTCGTGATCGATGGAGCCCGCAGGGGCTCCGAAGGTCAGAGGACTGTCCGTATCCTCGCGCTCGGCCTCCTGCCGACTGGCCTGGTCCTGCTTCAGGATCTGGGCACGTCGCTGGTCTTCGGCGCGATCACCGTCGCGATCATGGTCGCGGCCGGCATCCGCTGGCTGCATCTGGCCTTGATCGGGATCGCCCTCGCAGCTTTTGTCGCCGTCGTCCTGATCGCCCTCCCGGCGGCCGGGCACCCGGTGCTCAAGGAGTATCAGACGGAACGACTGACTTCGTTCCTCAGCCCGTCGTCGAATATCGGCGACGCGGGCTACCAGCAGAACCAGGCCAAAGTTGGAATCGGTGCCGGTGGAACCACCGGCCGAGGCAACCAGGCCACCCAGTCCCGCTTCGGCTTCGTACCCGAGCGGCACACGGACTTCATTTTCGCCGTGGTCGCCGAACGTTACGGATTCGTGGGCGCGGCGCTGGTCTTATCCCTTTTCGCCCTGCTCTTCTGGCGGGCGCTGCGTCTGATGACGCTCTCGAAGAATTTCTACGGAACCCTGGTCGCGGCCGGCATAGCCACCGCGATCATCTTCCAGGTCTTCGTAAACGTGGGAATGAACCTCGGCATCATGCCGATCACCGGCATACCCTTGCCGCTGATGAGCTACGGGGGGTCGGCGATCATTTCGACCTTCCTGATGATCGGGGTCCTGCAGAGCATTCACATCGAGTCGCACGCCGCTCAGAGGAGCCGATGGATCGACTGAGAATCCATGGGCAACCAATCTGAACGGAAAACGACTTCCAAATGAAGAAAACCATTGTTGTATCGGCCGATCGCGGCGAGACCCGCGTGGCTGTGCTCGAGGCCAAGACCGTCAAGTCAAAGCGTGAGGTCGCCGAGGTCTACATCGAACGCCGGGGCGGCCGCTCCCTGGTCGGGAACATCTACCTGGGCAAGGTCGACAACGTCCTGCCCGGGATGGAAGCGGCCTTCGTCGACATCGGCCTGGAACGCAACGGGTTCCTCCACGTCGACGAGATCCTCTTGCCCGACGGCCAGCAGGCCCCGCGCCGCGGCCGCGGCCAGGGCCGCCGGATCGACGAGCTGATCAAGCCGAAGCAGGAGATCCTGGTCCAGGTGATCAAGGATCCGATCAAGTCGAAGGGCGCCCGCCTCTCGATGAACGTGACCATCGCCGGCCGTTACCTCGTCTACGCGCCGAGCGGCTCGGGCGTGGGGGTGAGCCGCCGGCTCGGTGACAAGGAGCGCGATCGCCTGCGCCGCATGGTCAGCCGCACCTACGACGGTCCGGGCGGGCTGATCGTCCGCACCGCCGCCCACGGCGCCAAGAAGGCCGACTTCACCCGTGAGATCTCCTACCTGCACCGGCTCAACGACGTGCTCGAGAAGCGCCAGAAGGACGTGAAGGCGCCCTCGCTCGTCTTCCAGGAGCAGGACCTTCCGGTCCGGGTGCTCAGGGACGTCTTCCTGAATGAGTTCGACAAGGCGATCATCGACGACGAGAAGCAGTACGAACGGGTGACCAGTTTCTTCCAGCGCACCGCGCCGGAGCTGGTCGAAGGCGTCGAGCGCTACAAGGGCAACAAGCCGCTGTTCGAGAAATGGGAGATCGAGAAGGCGATCCAGTCGACCCTGGGCCGTCGCATCGACCTGCCCTCCGGCGGCTACCTGATCATCGACTACACCGAGGCGCTCACCGTGATCGACGTCAACTCCGGCTCCTTCACGGGCCGCGGCAAGGGCGGCCTCGAGGAGACGATCACCAAGGTCAACACCGAGGCCGCGACCGAGGTCGTGCGCCAGCTCCGGCTGCGCGACATCGGCGGCATCATCGTCATCGACTTCATCGACATGGCGAAGGGCAAGAACCGCGACAAGGTGCTCGGCACCCTGCGCGACGCGCTCGACGCCGACAAGTCGAAGAGCTACCTGGTCGAGATCTCACCGCTCGGGCTGGTCGAGATGACCCGCCAGAACATCACCGACGGCGTGCGCGAGATCCTGACCGTGAAGTGCCCGACCTGCGACGGCGACGGTGTGGTTCTGTCGGCCGAGACGGTCGCGCTCGAAGGCCTGCGCAAGATGAAGGAGATCGCGGCGGACCACCAGGGCGAAGAGGCCTTTCTCATCCGGGTCAACCCGAAGGTGGCGGCTCTGCTCAACGATCCCGACTCCGGGCTGCTCGAGCTTGAGAAGGAGACCGGCAAGCAGTTCCACTTCGAGGGTGGCGAGGCGCTTCAGATCGACAACTTCGAGCTGATCGAGTCCGGCGCGCGCTCGATGATCGAGGAACGCGCTCTGCCGTTCCGGCCCGGGGAAGAGGTCTTCGTCAAGGTCGAAGAGCCGCACATGTACAACGCCGATGACGCGGTCGCCCGGATCGACTCGTACATCATCAGCATCACCGGGGCCGCGAATGTGGTCGGTGAGCGCAAGATGGTGCGGATCGAGTCGGTCGAGCGTGCTTCGGCCGTGGCCGAGCTCCTGCCGGAGGAAGCTCAGCCGGAAGAGGCCAAGAAGTCGACGCGAGCCAAGAAGAACGGTTCCGGGGGCGGCAGGAACAACCAGAAGAAGGACGCCCCGGAAGCGAAAGCAGAGACGCCCGTCGAGGGGAAGACCTCTGCCGGCAAAGGGAAGAATGACGGCAAATCCAATGCTGAAGCCGAATCCTCGCCGAAGAAAGACGAGGATGGTGAAAAAGAGGACAAACCGGTAAAATCCGGCCCGTTCGGCCTGAGGCGCGGACGACGCAGGCGTGGCCGCAAGAAGGCAGACGCCGGCAGTTGATCCTCAGACGCGCCGACTGAAGGCTGTGAGACTTAGGTCTTAGGAAGACCAGACAAGGATTCGAGTAAGACATGTACGCGGTTGTTGAAAGTGGTGGCAAGCAGTACCGGGTCGAGGAAGGCTCGGTCCTGGTCGTCGATCGCCTGAAGGCCGAAGAGGGTGACAAGGTCGCGCTCCGTCCGGTCATGTTCAGCGGCGACGAGGTAGTCGTCGATGCGAAGGGCCTGGAAAAGGTCAAGATCGAGGCCAAAGTCACCGAGCACCTGCGCGGCGACAAGATCAAGGTCTTCAAGTACAAGCCGAAGAAGGGTTACAGCCGTCGGGCCGGGCACCGGGCCGAGCTGACCAAGCTCGAGATCACCAAGCTCGGCGCCGGCGCGAAGAAGAAGGCGGCTCCGAAGAAGGAAGCTGCTCCGAAGCAGGCTGAAGAGACGGCCGCAGACAAGAAGGAGGACACCGATGGCGCATAAGAAAGGACTCGGATCCTCACGGAACGGTCGTGACTCGAACCCCAAGATGCTCGGGGTGAAGGTCTTCGCCGGCCAGGAAGTCACCGGCGGCGAGATCATCGTCCGCCAGCGCGGCACCAAGTTCTGGCCCGGTGAGGGAACCGGCCTCGGCCGTGACCACACCATCTTCGCCACCCGTCCGGGCACCGTCGAGTTCAAGCCCGGCCGCCGTGGCCGCACGATCAGCGTCACTCCCGCGGAGTAGCGTCTGACCGCATGCCGTCCGGCCTTCGCCGGATGACCGTTTCAATGCCGCCCGGCGCATGCCGGGCGGCATTTCTTTTGGCCCCACCGCACCTATCGGCGGACCGGGCTGTTTGGAATAGGGTCCCGCCCCACATGCCCGGGAGTCGGGCTTCGTAAACCTCAGGGAGACATGCATGGAAGAGCAGTCGGCAACGTTCCGCAACCGAGTGGCGTCCAGCCGCTTGATGTTGGTCATACTCGCCGCGTTGGCCTGTGCCGCCGCGTTCGCCTCGCAGGCCCGGGCCGCGGCGCCAGCCAACGACAACTTCGCCGAGGCCGCCGCGCTCAGCGGCGATCCCGCCACAGCTTCCGGCGTAACCGACCAGGCGACCAGGCAGACCGGTGAGCCGACCCACGGGGACAGCAGCGCCCGCGCCACGGTCTGGTACCGGTGGACCGCCACGCAGTCGGGCTCGATCCTGGTCGATGCCTGCGACGAGGGCGACGTGGTCGAGGCCGTGGGGGTCTACACCGGCTCGGCCGTCAACTCCCTGACCAAGATCGGGACCGGCTACTGCCGTCTCACCTTCACCGCGACCGCCGGCACCGAGTACTCGATCGCGATCGCCAGCTACGCCGACTGGACCGGACCTTTCGACCTCGAGGTCAGGTCCTTCCAGGCGCCGGCGAACGACGACTTCGCGGCGGCGACCGAGATCACCGGGGACTCTGTCTCGGGCAGCACCTTGGGCGCCACCAAGCAGGCCGGCGAGCCCGGCCATGGCGACTCCGGTGCGACCGCCACCGTCTGGTACACATGGACGCCGTCCGAGTCCGGAACCGCTTCGGTCAGCGCCTGCGGCAGCTACTACATCGACGCGATCGCCGCCTACACCGGTGATCAGGTCGGTTCGCTGACCAAGAAGGCGAGCGGCTACTGTCAGCTGGGCTTCGCCGCGATCGCCGGCACCACCTACCGAATCGCCGTGGCCAGCTACCCGGACTATCAGGGTGACTTCGACCTGAAGGCCAAGATCGTCCACCCGCCAGCCAATGACAACTTCGCCGCCGCCGCGACCATCAGCGCTTTCCCGGTCGCCGGCAACACCGAAGGAGCGACTCTTGAGGCCGGAGAGCCCCTGCCGGAATACTCCGATGCCTCGGCGACCGTCTGGTACAAGGTCAGCTTCGCCAACGCGGGCACGTACGTGTTCGACGCCTGCGACTCCGACACCGTCCAGTCGCTCGCGGTCTATTCCGGGACGACTCTCTCGAACCTGGCCGAACGTGGCTCATCGTACTGCAAGTTGAATGTTCAGCTGGCCAAGAGCACGCTCTACTACATCGCGGTCGGAAGCTACTCCGACGCCTGGGGCGAATTCAGCCTCAAGGCCGGTTACTACGCACCCGTGGCCAACGACGACTTCGCTTCCGCCGCGACCTTGGCCACCGGCGCCGTCACTGCCGGAAGCAATGTGTCTGCGAGCCGCCAGGCCGGCGAGCCCTACCACGACGGTGCCGACGGCGGCCATTCGGTCTGGTACGCCTGGACCCCGAGCCAGGATGGTGCGGCCACGGTCGACGTATGCGCCAACTTCGACAGTGTGCTGGCCGTCTACAAGGGCTCGGCGCTCGGATCCCTGACCAAGGTGGCCTCGGATGACGACAGCGGAGTGAACGGCTGCAGCTCCATGTCGAGCTCGGTGACCTTCGATGCGACGGCCAACACGACTTACCGCCTGGCGGTCGACGGATACGGCGAATCGGAGGCCGGCAATTTCAACGTCCGCGTCCTGCTCGGGCCGCCCCGGATCAAGCATGCCCTGACCGTGTGGACGTCCGGAGACGGAGCCGGGGAGGTCTTCTCCTACCCGGAGGGGATCGAATGCGGATCGACCTGCACCGCGGACTTCGTGGAAGGCGATCTGGTCACCTTGTACGCGGATCCGGCGTGGGGCTCGACGTTCGCCGGCTGGTCGGGCGCCTGCAGCGGGACCGACGAGTGCGAGGTGACGATGAGCCAAGCCAGAGACGTCACTGCCCGCTTCGACCGGATCCCGGTCGTGAACCATGATCTGAACCTGACCTTCAGCGGCAGCGGCAACGGGCGGGTGACGGGAGACGCATCGGTCGACTGCACCGCCACCTGCGTCACCAGCCTCCCCGAGGATGCCGTGGTCACGCTCAGGGCCGTCCCCGGTCCGGGCTCGACCTTCACCGGCTGGTCGGGTGCCTGCGCGGGGATCGGGGATTGCACGGTCGAGATGAGCCAGGTCCGGAACGTCACCGCGTCATTCGAGCCCATCAAGCGGAGGCTGACCGTCTCCGCCGGCGGCCCCGGCACGATCACGTCCTCTCCGGCCGGCATCTCCTGCGGTTCCACGTGCTCTTTCGATTTCGCCCCCGGGACCGTCGTGACCCTGACCGCGACTCCAAGGCCAGGTTCGACTTTCGGCGGCTGGTCGGGCGGATGCAGCGGGATGGGTGCCTGCACCCTCGAGGTCACGGAAGACACCCAGGTGACCGGGTCCTTCGGCACGGCGCCGTCGAACCCTGTCTTGGGCCTGACCCTGACGCCGCGCGTGGCAAACGTCAAAGCCGGCAAGAAGGTCAGCGTCAAGGCGACGGTCGCGAGCATCGGGAATCTCGACGTGATGAACACGACGCTCTGCGTCGTGGTTCCGAAGAAGCTGAAGAAGACGATCAAGGGACCGGCCTGCGCGAAGTACGGCTTGCTGTCTCCCGGAAGCAGCTGGACCTCGTCGCTGCGGATCAGGACCACCGCCAAGGCCAAGGGCAAGATCAAGCTGAAGGTCACCCTGACCTCGGCCAACGCGCCGGCTGAGTCGAACTTCCTGGTTCTAAAGGTCAAGCCAAAGCCGAAGAAGAAGCGTCGCTGAGGAACCGTACGGCCCCGCTCCGGGGCGGGGCCGTACGCTAAGCGGGTGCTGTACGACAAGGCGAAGATCTATGTGGAAGGCGGGGCCGGGGGGCACGGCGCGATTTCCTTCCGGCGTGAGGCGCACGTTCCACGTGGTGGTCCCGACGGCGGTGACGGCGGTCACGGCGGCGGGGTCCTGCTCGAATGCGACTCGTCGAGGCGTGACCTCGGTGCCCTGCGATCCAAGCACTTCCGGGCCGAGCGCGGCCATCACGGCGAGGGCGCGAACAAGCAGGGAGCCCGAGGCGAGGATCTGGTCATACCGGTCCCGCCGGGCACCCAGGCGACCTCGGTAGACGGCGCCCTGATCGATCTCACCGAACCCGGCCAGACCGCGGTGCTCGCCAAGGGCGGCCGGGGTGGCCACGGCAACAAGCGCTTTTCAACTTCGGTCCGGCAGGCCCCGCACTTCGCCGAGAACGGCACCTCCGGCGAAGCGGGCTGGGTCGAGCTGCGGCTCAAACTACTGGCCGACGCCGGTCTGATCGGCCTGCCGAACGCCGGCAAGTCGTCTCTGCTCTCACGCCTCACACGGGCCGACCCGAAGGTCGCCGATTACCCGTTCACGACGCTCGAGCCCGCCCTGGGCACGATCGAAACCCCGGACCGCCAGGTCGTGCTCGCGGACATTCCGGGGCTGATCGAAGGCGCAGCAGACGGGGCCGGGCTGGGCCACGAGTTCCTCGCCCACGTCGAGCGCTGCGCGATGCTCATCCACGTGGTCGAGCTGGCACCTTCGGAGGGCGAGCCGCTCGAGAACTACCGGGCTGTCCGTGGCGAGCTGGCCGCCCACAGCGCCGGCCTCGAAGACCTGCCCGAGCTGCTGGTCCTCTCGAAATCGGATCTGTGGACCGCGGCCGACATCGCCGACCAGGTCGAGGACTGGGACCGTGAGCGGGGTGAATCGGTGCTCGGCATCATCCCGGTCTCATCGGCCACCGGTTCCGGCCTCGAGAGGCTGACCGAGGCGATCGTCCGCTTCGTGCCCGACCACGTCGAGGTCCCGAACGTGACCTCGTCGGACGGGGTGGAGGTCGATTTCGAGGCTGAGCACCTCACCTACCGGCCGAAGGGCGAAGGCGGATACTCGGTCGAGGAAGAGGAAGAAGGCGTGTTCCGGATCAACGGGCACGGCATCGAGGTGCTGTTCGAGCGCTTCGATCTCAACAACGACGAGGCGCTCGCCTACCTCGAGACCCGGCTGACCGAGATCGGCGTGATGGCGGAGCTGAAGCGGGCCGGCTTCCAGTCGGGCGACGAGATCCGGGTAGCCGGCTACGAGTTTGAGCTTTATTGAACGGATGGGTCGGCTCCGCTTGAGGCGAAGCCGACTAGTCTTGCGCCGAGATGACTTTGGTGGTGAAACTCGGCTCCTCGATCGTCTCCGCTGACGACGGCAGCCTCCGGACGGAGGTTCTGGACTCCGTCTGCGCGCAGGCGGCCGCTCTGCGGCGGGCCGGAGAGCCTCTGGTCATGGTCACCTCGGGATCGATCGCCCGGGGGATGAGGCTGCTCGGGCTGGAAGCACGGCCGCGAGCGATCGACGAGCTTCAGGCCGCGTCGGCGGTCGGCCAGGGGTCGCTCTTCCGTGAGTACGAGACCCGGCTGGAGATGGGAGAGGCCGCGGCGGCCCAGGTGCTTTTGACTGCATCCGACGTCGCCAACCGGACCACCTACGTCAACGCCCGTCAGACCTTGCGGCGGCTGCTCGACTGGGGGGTGGTCCCGGTCATAAACGAGAACGACACCACCGCCACCGACGAGATCACCTTCGGCGACAACGACTTCCTTGCGGCTCAGGTCGCGATCATGCTCGAAGCCCGCCTGCTGGTGCTGCTGACCAACACAGACGGTGTCTACACGGCCGATCCCTCCCGCGAGGCCGACGCCAGATTGATCGAAGAGGTGGGCGGTCCGGATGACCTGGACGCCTTCGACATCGGCGACCGGACCTCGGTCTTCGGCACCGGCGGCATGCGCAGCAAGGTCGCCGCCGCCGGCATGGCCAGCGGTTCAGGCATCGAGGTGAGGATCTGCAATGGGACCGTCGACGGCACCTTGTCGAAGGCGGCCGCAGGTGAGCCGGCCGGCACCGCCTTCAAGGCGATGAAGAGCGACGCCCCGGCCTTCAAGCAGTGGCTGCGCTACGCCAAGCCGGTCGCCGGCCGGATCGTCGTCGACGACGGCGCCGCGCGGGTGCTCAGAAAGAGCGGCTCCAGCCTGCTGCCGGTCGGGGTCACCGCGATCGAGGGTTCCTTCGAGGCCGGTGACGCGGTTGAAGTGATCGCTTCGGACGGCACGATCGGCAAGGGGATCGTCAACTACTCGGCTGCCGAAGCCGACCGGATCAAGGGGATGAAGAGCACCGAGGTGCTCGAACTGATGCCCCAGTCCGCGGAGGAGCTGATCCACCGCGATTACTTCGTGCTTTCTTGATCGCAGTCGCGCGGGCTTCACCCGCGCTCCCTTAGCTTTGACAGCGGTGGGTGCCTACCGGCACGAACGGGAACCGGCGGCCCACCGAACAACTGATGGATGGGCCGGCTCCGTCTGAGGCTTGTATGGGTTAGATACGCTTCATTTATGGAAGCGACCGCCACCGACATAGCCGCCGACACGATCACAGCCAAGTCCGCCGCCCGGGCGATGGCTGCGGCGCCGACCGAGGTCAAGAACCGTGCCCTCGAGGCGATCGCACGTGGTCTCGGTGAAGCGGTGGAGGTGATTCTGGACGCCAACCGGGCCGATCTCGCCGACGAGCGGGCGCAGAGCCTCAGCAAGGCGTTGACCGATCGGCTCACCCTGACCCCGGAGCGGGTCGAGGGCATGGCGGCGGGAGTGCGTGAGGTCGCCGCCCTGGGGGACCCGGTCGGCGAGGTGCTGGAGACCAGTACCCTCGAGAACGGGCTTCGGATGAGCAAGGTCCGGGTTCCGCTCGGGGTCGTCGCCGTGGTCTACGAGGCCCGGCCCAACGTGACCATCGACTGCGCGGCCCTGACCATCAAGTCGGGCAACTCGATCCTGCTCAAGGGCTCCAGCTACGCCGAGCGCACCAACACCGCGTTGGCCGAGGTCGTCCGGGCCGGGCTGGTCGAAGCCGGCCTTCCCGAGGACGCGGTGGTGATGTCCGTCGGCGGCGGACGCGAATCGATCGCCGACCTCGCCACACAGGACGGTGTCGTCGATCTGCTCATCCCGCGAGGGGGAGAGGGGTTGAAGAAGACCCTCGAAGAGGTGGCGACCGTCCCGGTCATCTTCGCCGCGGCAGGGATCTGCCACGTCTACGTCCATTCCGACGCCAACCTCGAGATGGCCAGGGCCGTCGCCTACAACGCGAAGATCCAGCGTCCCGGCGTCTGCAACGCGGCCGAGACCCTGCTGGTCGACTCTGAGGTGGCCGCGGCGTTCCTGCCCCCGGCACTGGCCGAGCTGGCGAGTGGCGGGGTGGATCTGGTCGGTGACGAGGCGACCCGCGAGAACGCCGGTGACACACCCGTCGGTGCGGCTTCACCCGAGGACTGGGACACCGAGTACCTGGACCTGAAGCTCGCGGTCAAGGTGGTCGACGGCCTCGACGAGGCGATCGAGCACATCAACCGTCACGGCAGCGGCCACTCCGACTCGATAATCACCGACAACACGCAGGCCGCCGATCTCTTCGCCCAGGGCGTCGACTCGGCCGCGGTCTACGTCAACGCTTCGACCCGCTTCACGGACGGGTTCGAGTTCGGGATGGGCGCGGAGATCGGGGTTTCGACCCAGAAGCTGCATGCCCGCGGGCCGGTCGGCCTGCGCGAGCTGACCACGATCAAGTACGTGGTCCGCGGCAACGGACAGGTCCGCGGCTGAGGTGACCCGCCTCGGGGTCTTCGGCTCTTCCTTCAATCCGCCGACGATCGGCCATGCGATCCTGCTGGCCGAGGCCGGCTGGCGTCTGGATCTCGACCGGATCATCGTCGTACCGACCGGCGAGGCATGGCACAAACGGGTGGAAGGAGCCCCGACCGGCGAGGTGAGGATGGCTCTCGCCAGGGCTGCTTTCGGCTCGGATGAGGCAACCTCGGTCTCGGCCGCGGAGGTCTCCAGGGATGGTCCGTCCTACACATGTGACACCCTTGAGGAGATCCATTCATCCAACCCGGACAGCCAGATCTACTTCCTCTCGGGTTCCGACGCGGCCCTCGGGATCCGCGATTGGAATCGTCCGGAACGAGTCATGGAGCTGGCGAGGTTTGCGGTCGCGCCCCGCTCCGACATAGCGCGGGACGCGGTCAAGACGGCATTCGAGGAGATCGGAGCCGGTGATCGGGTCGAGTTCTTCGAGATGCCCCGGGTCGAGGTTTCGTCGACCCTGGTCAGGGACCGGATAGGCGCCGGGCGGCCCTGGAGGCATCTGGTTCCGCATGGCGCGGCACAAATGATCGATAATGAGGAGCTGTATGGCAGCAAGCAGTGAAGACCTGAGCCGGGACATCGCCCGGCTGGTGGATGACAAGCTCGGCGAGGACATCGTCTGCCTCGACATGCGGGAGCTGGTCACCTACACCGATTACCTCGTGATCTGCACGGCCCGCAACGAGCGGCAGGCCGACGCGATCGCCGAGGAGGTCCATCTGCGCCTCAAGCACGATCGTTCGCTCCTGCCGGTCAACCCTGACCGTTCCGGCGATGTCGGCTGGACCGTGCTCGACTACCTCGATTGCGTGCTCCACGTCTTCACCGAGGAAGCTCGTGAACGCTACGACCTCGAAGATCTCTGGCACGAAGCCCCTCGCATCGAGCTCGGACTGGACGAGGCGAACGACAAGTCCGCCTCGGCCGCCTGATTACGTTAAAGTTCTTCGTCCCCTCGGGGCTGTAGCTCAGCTGGAAGAGCGCCGCCATGGCATGGCGGAGGTCAGGGGTTCGATCCCCCTCAGCTCCATCGCCCGCAGAAGGGCCGGCTTTCGCCGGCCCTTCGCATTTTGACCGGCTAGGTTCAATTTACCGGCGCTATATCCCCGTGGATTGAACCTAGCTATCGGCTATGAATTCGGCGGCAGGAAGTTGGCGTGGGAGATCAGGCGCCAGACCTTGCCGGTCTTCTTGAACGTCGAGAGCCGGGGGATCCAGACTCCGGGAACCTGGTTGCCGTTGACGATCTGGTCGGTCTTGGCCTCGAAGCGGAGCACCCGCACGTCACCGTTGTGGGTGGCGACGACGTTACGGACCTGGAAGGCATCTACCTGTGAGGGGTCCTTCAGGTATGCCTTCTTGTCCAGATAGCTGCCATCGCCGCGCTGGAGCAGGAAGGCCGGATCGAGGAAGCGCTTGAGACCGGCCTGGTCCTCGTTCTCGAGCAGGCGCAGGAACTCGGTGGCGAGCCGCTGCTTCGTCGGCCACCCCTTCAGCACCCCGGTCTTGGCGGCAGGCGAGCCAGGCTTGGCCTGACTGCCCGGAATCGTCGGCGCGGCGACGAACAGGGCGACGAGAAGAATGGCCGCGACGGCGGCGAAGATGCCGGTACGTGCCCGGCGGTGGATGTCTACGAAGGTCATGGCTCCCTTTCCGGTTTTCCGGGCAACCCAGTGTCCCGGCGGGCCGAGACTATCCCGGAGCCGCTGCTGACGCAAACCGCCGAGGATAGACTCGGAGGATGAGCGACCTCCGGATGCCCGCTGAGTGGGATGCGCACGAGATGACCTTGGTCGCCTGGCCCCAGCGTGAGGAAGCCTGGCGAGGAACGACGATCGAGGAGGCCCGTGACACCCACGCCGAAGTCGTCGCGGCCATCGCCGACTTCGAACCGGTGCTGTTGGTCGTCGCGCCCGAAGAGGCAGCCGACGCCCGGAGCCGCGTTCCGGCCGGCAACGTCGAGATCATGGAGGCCCCGATCGACGATTCCTGGTTGCGTGACTCGGGTCCGATCATCGTCACCGGCGGCGGCGACCGGGCCGGCGTCGACTTCGTCTTCAACGCCTGGGGAGAGGCATTCGTCCCCTATGACCGCGATGCGGCGATCTCCGGTCGTATCCTCGACCACCTCGGGATCGAAAGGATCCCTTCGGATCTGGTGCTCGAAGGTGGTTCGATCGCTGTCAACGGAGAAGGAACATTGGTCACGACCGAGCAATGTCTGCTCGATCCGACCCGTAATCCGGGCCGCGATCGCGAGCAGATCGCCGCGGAGCTGGTCGACAAGCTCGGGGTCGACGAGATCATCTGGCTGCACCAAGGTCTGGTCGAGGACGGCGACACCGACGGGCACGTCGACAACATCTGCGCTTTCTACGGGCCCGGCAAGGCTCTGCTCCAGAGCGCGCCGGAGGGCGATCCGAACTTCGAGAACGCCAAGGCCAACCTCCGGATCCTGAACGAGGCCGGGATCGAGGTCGTCGAGCTCGACCTGTTGCCGCGGATCGAACGAGGCAGCGAGTCGATCGTGGTTCCGTACACGAACTTCTACGTCGCCAACGGCGCCCTGATCGTGCCGGTCAGCGGATACGACCCGGACATGGACGCGCAGGCGCTGGAACTGCTGGGCCGGCTGTACCCGGGTCGGGAGGCGATCGGCATCGACGGCCGTACCCTTGCGCTGGGTGGCGGCGGCATTCACTGCATCACCCAGCAGATACCCGCTGTATGACGGAACTCGACCCGGCCCCTTGGCTGGTCACGTAGGGACTAGGTGTACCTGGCGATGGCTCGTCAGGCCGGTTAGGTTCGACTCAAGGTCAGTCAAACGATGACGAGGGGCATGAAGGCCTCTTTTGGATATCGACGGATCGCCTTCTGCCCCGACTCGGACGGGAGTGAAGATGCGAGTGCAGTTGACACGCAAAGGTCGTCTTCTTCTGTTGACGGCATTTGCGGTAGCGATGATGATGGTTCCCGCCTCGATGGCGAAGGCGGATCACACGGTCGGCTATATCGGGGGTGACTCGACCACCTTCCGTACCTCAGTCGGCGGATGGGCGGAAACCGAGTCCTATACGGGCCTATGCGTACCCGCGGTTACCTGTCCGACCATGTCGGGCAGTTGGCAGCCATCGGGCGGCACGGGTGGGGCATCGGATGGATTCATCCGGTCGCAGTCGGGTCTGGCGCTCTCGAACATAGGTGAGACGTCCAGCTCGATATGGACCAGCCCCACCTTCGTCTATGACGGCGTGAGTGGCCAGATACCGGATCGGCTCCAGGTGAGTCTCGACAAACGGTCGGGCTACGGCTCCCTCATATCACTCGGAGTGACGGTCAGCTATTCGGTGACTCTGCTCAACCAGTCCGGCGGTCCGGACGTGACGATACTCGCGCCGACATCGGTCGGCAGCAACTCCAGTTGGACGACCGCGATCGATCAACGTGTCGCACCGGATTCGCTCGTGGTCGGTGACAGCTATCAAATCCAGATCCAGGTCACGATCGGTGGCCTGACCGTGGTCAGTCTGACCGGTCAGGTCGACTTCGACAACATGCTCATCACCGCGACCACGTTCTCCGAGGGTGGTCCGACCGGAGCCACGGGTAGCACCGGGGCGACGGGGGCCACGGGCGTGACAGGTTCCACTGGAGAGACCGGGGCCACCGGCCCTACAGGCACAACTGGCGCTACCGGGGCAACGGGGACGACCGGCTCCACGGGGTCAACCGGCGCGACGGGAACGACCGGCGCAACCGGCGACACTGGGACGACTGGGGCCACAGGTACGACCGGTTCAACCGGGGCGACAGGATCGACCGGGGCGACGGGCTCCACAGGATCGACTGGCAGCACGGGGTCGACCGGTAATACGGGGTCGACCGGTAACACAGGTGGTACCGGCAACCCTGGCGCCACAGGGGCGACTGGCAGCGTGGGATCGACCGGAGCCACCGGATCGGCTGGCAGCCCTGGTCCTGTCGGCCCGGTCGGCAACGCCGGTGCGCGCGGCCAACGCGGACCGCGAGGACCGGCGGGCGGACCGCCCAAAGTGCCGAACGGGGCCGGGGTTCTACGAGGAAACCGGCTCTTCGTCCGGGTGAAATGCCCCCGGCGCTTCCGTCCGGTCTGCAGGACCAGGGCGGTGGTCCTGACCAAGCGCAAGCATGGCCGGGCGATGACTCGCCCGCTTTCGGTCCGGGTTCGCCCCGGTCATTGGCGGCGCGTCGCCCTGGTGGTCAAACCGCCGTTCAGAGCGAAGATGCAGCGGTTCGCCAACGTAAACCGCAAGACCATCGTGCTGCGGCTACGGATCAGCTCGAGGCACCGCACCCACAGACGGCCGGTCGCTTACCACCGGCTCAGGGTGAGAAAGGGCTAAGGGCGATGAACAGAGCGCGGAAACGTCCACCGGCGGACGTTTCCGCGCTCTTTGAACCTCAGGCCGATTCGGCCTTGGCCTTGAGCCCTTCGGCGGCGTCCTTGGTCAGGAATTCCTTCAGCTTGTCTTGGACCGGGCCCTTGATGAGCAGCCCCAACATGCGGCCGGTATCGCCCTTCAAGGCGTAGGTCGCGCGGGTCTTTCCGTCGCCCAGATCCTCGAGGGTCCAGCTGCCCGTCATCCACTTGAGGTCACCTTTCTTCTGCTCCCAAGTCATCCCGTCATCGGGCTGATACTCGAAGGCGACCCTGGAGGTGACCTCGCGTACCTTGGCGTCGGACTTGATCTCGACCAGATTGGCACGACCTTCGGAATCGGTCTCGAGCACCTCCAGGGACTTCATGGATTCCTGCCACTCGGGGGTGGAGGCGAGATCGGAGATGATCGCGTAGCAGTCGGCTTTGGACGCGTCGATCTCGACGGTGCGTGAGGCTTCAAGGATTCCCATGCGCGGATGCTATCCCGGACCGGTGATGTCACCCGGGTATCTTGGAAACATGAGTGATCTGAGCCTCAACGGAGTCCACCACATCAGCTGCATCACTGGGGATGCCCCGGGAAACGTGGAGTTCTATGCCGGTCTGCTCGGCATGAGGCTGGTCAAGAAGACGGTCAACCAGGACGATCCTTCGGTCTACCACCTCTTCTACGGCGACGAGAAGGGGAGCCCCGGCTTCGATCTGACTTTCTTTGAATATCCTGGCTCTCGCGCGGGCCGCGCCGGTGCCGGAATGATCCATCGCATCTTCTGGAGGGTCGGGTCTCCAGAGTCGCTCGACTACTGGGCCGAGCGGCTCGGCGCGGCGGGGACCGAGACGATCCGCAGCTCGGACGAAGGCGCGGAGCTCTACGGCGTCGGGCCGACCGGTGGCGGTGACACCCTGATGTTCCAGGATCCCGAGGGACTGACCCACGAGATCCTCGTCTACGACGGGCCCGATGCGGCACTGATCCCAGCCCATTCCGAGGTTCCGGCGGAGCATGCGTTCCAGGGCTTTCACGGGGCCCGGGCGTTCTCCGGCAATCCGGAAGTGACCCGTCAGGTGCTCGAGCAGGTGCTCGGATTCACCGACGAGGGCGAAGACGAATGGCACCTGGCGGGTGAGGCGGGTGAAGGCTTCGCGGCCCGCAACGGCTACTACTTCCTCGACGAGCCGCCGGCGGACAGGGCGATCCCCGGCGCCGGCACCGTCCACCACATCGCCTGGGCGTCGTCGATCGATCAGCATTCACATTGGCGAGAGAAGGTCGCTGCCACCGGCCTCTACATCACCCCGGTGATCGACCGCTTCTATTTCAAGGCGCTCTACTTCCGTGAGCCCGGTGGGATCCTGTTCGAGCTGGCCACCATCGGCCCCGGCTTCGCCACCGACGAGGATCCGGAGCACCTCGGCGAGCGTCTCTCGCTGCCGCCCGACTTCGAGTCGGTCCGCGCCCAGGTCGAACCCAACCTCCGCCAGATTCCCGACGTCACCCAGTGGCGCCCCTGAGCGGATTCGGTGAGATCGGAAAAGTCAGGGATTATCACTGACTTTTCCGATCTCGCGATGGCCGTCCCCTGAAATAGACTCCGCGGCGATGAGTCGGTACGAACCTCGGGCTATCGAGGGCAAATGGCAGCAGGTCTGGGCGGACGAGGGCACCTGGGAGGTGCCGAATCCGGGCCAGGAGGGTTTCGATGCGGAGGCGCGTAAGAGCTACGTGCTGGAGATGCTGCCGTATCCGTCGGGGGAGCCTCACGTCGGGCATCTCAAGTGCTACTCGCTCGGTGACGCGATCGCTCATTTCCGGCGGCGCAACGGCTTCGAGGTCATCCATCCGATGGGTTTCGACTCCTTCGGGCTGCCGGCGGAGAACAACGCGATCAAGACCGGTGAGGCCCCGCTCGTCGCGACCGAGCGTTCGATCGCTTCGTTCCGCAGGCAGTTCGCCGACTGGGGAGTCTCGATCGACTGGTCCCGCACCCTGGCGACCCACACTCCCGAGTATTACCGCTGGACCCAGTGGATCTTCCTCCAACTCTTCGAGCGCGGGCTAGCCTACCGCACCCAGGCGCCGGTTCAGTGGTGCCCCAAGGACGCCACGGTGCTGGCCAACGAGCAGGTCGTCGACGGGCGTTGCGAGCGCTGCGGCACCGAGGTCGAGACCCGCAACCTGAGGCAGTGGTTCTTCAAGACGACCGAGTATGCGCAGCAGCTGCTCGACGACTTCGACGAGCTCGAGTCCTGGCCGCCGCATGTGATCACGATGCAGAAGAACTGGATCGGCCGCTCCGAGGGCGCCGAGGTCACCTTCCGCTGCGAGTCAGCCAGCCTGGACTTCCCTGTCTTCACGACCCGGCCCGACACCCTTTTCGGCGCCACCTTCTTCGTGATGGCGCCCGAGCATCCCGAGCTGGACCGTCTGATCGAGGGCACCGAGGTCGAGGACGAGGTGCGCGAGTACGTCAACGGAGTCGCCCGCGCCTCGGTCGCCGAGCGCGGCGACGAGGGACGGCCCAAGACCGGGGTGGCGCTGGGCCGCACGGTGACCAACCCGGTCAACGGCGAGGAGATCCCGATGTACGTCGCCGACTACGTGCTGATGGACTACGGCACCGGCGCGATCATGGCGGTGCCCGGCCACGACCAGCGCGACTACGAGTTCGCGAAGGTCTTCGACCTGCCGGTCAAGCGGGTGATCGAGGGCGAGCCCGAGGAGGGCGGCGACGAGAACGGCCTGCCGTACCCAGGCGATGGCGCGATGACCGGTTCCGGTCGCTTCGACGGCATGAACAACCGCGAGGCCTACGCCGAGATCGTCGATTGGCTGAAGCTCGAGGGCCGGGGCGACGCCTCGGTCAACTTCCGCCTCCGCGACTGGCTGGTCTCCCGCCAGCGGTACTGGGGCGCCCCGATCCCGATCGTCTACTGCGACGAGTGCGGAATGGTGCCGGTCCCCGAGGACCAGCTGCCAGTCCGCCTGCCGGAGATCGACGACTACGCGCCCAAGGGCAAGAGCCCGCTTGCAGCCGCCACGGACTGGGTCGCCACGACCTGCCCGAGATGCGGCGCGGCAGCGGAGCGCGAGACCGACACGATGGACACCTTCGTCGATTCCTCCTGGTACTTCCTGCGCTACCTCGATGCGCAGAACTCCGACGCCGCCTGGGATCGCGCCGCCGCCGATCAGTGGATGCCGGTCGACCAGTACATCGGAGGGGTCGAGCACGCCATCCTCCACCTGCTCTACGCCCGGTTCTTCGCCAAGGCCCTGAAGGACATGGGGCACATCGGAGCCGTCGAGCCGTTCGCCAACCTTTTCACCCAGGGGATGATCACCCGCGACGGGGCGAAGATGTCCAAGTCGAAGGGCAACACGGTCAGTCCCTCCGAGATCGTCGCCCGGCATGGGGCCGACGCTGCCCGCACCTACGTCTGCTTCATGGGCCCACCGGAGCGCTCCGGCGATTGGACCGACGAAGGGGTGGAGGGAGTGCATCGCTTCCTGTCGCGCCTCTGGCGGCTCGGCGAGGAGCTATCGGCGGGCGTCGACGCCGGTCCGGTCGGGGTGCCTGACGGTCTAGACGGTGCCGCCCGGGAAGTTGCCGCCAAAGCCCACTGGGCGATCGACAAGGCGACCGGGGACTTCAACCGGGGCTTCCAGTTCAACACGGTGATCGCGGCGGTGATGGAGCTGGTCAACGAGATCTACCGGGTCAAGGACGGTCTGCTCGAAGCCGGCGGCGATGGCAGGGAGGCGGTCCGTTTCGCGACCGCCACCGCGGCCTCGTTGATTCAGCCCTTCGCCCCCCACCTGGGGGCCGAGGTGTACCAGCTGGTCACCGGCACCCGGGTCTGGGAGGCCGCCTGGCCGGTTGCCGATCCGGAGATGCTGAAGTCCGACACCGTGACCATCGTGGTCCAGGTGGGCGGCAAGGTCCGGGATAGGATCGAAGTGGCGGACGGAGCACCCGAGGACGAGATCCTGGCCGCCGCCAAGGCCGCCGAAAACGTCGCCCGCCACCTCGAAGGCATGGCGATAGTGAAGGAGATCGTGGTGCCCGGCAAGCTGGTGAACCTGGTCGTCAAGCCAGGCTAAACCGCATCGGGACCGGGGTTCAATTTACGGGGATATAGCACCCGTAAATTGAACCCAGCCCGGCCCTGGTGCGATGCACCGGCTGGATCGGTGCCGGAAGTCACACAATTGTTGCGCTTATAGAGCCACGTTTGCGGGTTTTCGTGGCAGGTTCGGGTCATGCCCCGAATCAACGGACAGTTGCTGGTCTATATCGCGGTCGGTGCCGTCCTGGTGCTGGTCGGACTGAACTCGATCCGCGGCGAGAAAGCCGGTTCGCCGGTCTTCGAGGCGGGTGCGGCTGCGGCCGGCGCTTCTGGCGCCGGAGGCGGAATCGGGACCGGGCTGACGGTGGACAGAGGTGGTCGCAAACTGATCGTGGACGTTGCGGGAGCGGTACGCAGGCCCGGGGTGTACAGCTTCAGTCAGGGCGCTCGGGTGATTGATGCGATCTCCCGAGCCGGTGGGGCGACCGGGAAGGCGCTGATCGGTGGGATCAACCGCGCCGCGACCCTGAGCGACGGTCAGCAGGTTGTGATTCCGGAGATGGCCGGTGCCGGTGGAGCCGGCGTGGGAGCGTCGGCCTCTACAGCTCCCGCCTCGGCCGATGCTCCGGTCAGCCTTGGCACGGCCACCCAGGAGCAGCTCGAGGGGATCGACGGCATCGGCCCTGTGACCGCGCAGAAGATCCTCGAATTCCGTGACTCGCGAGGTGGGCTCGGCTCGGTCGACGATCTCGACCAGGTCAGCGGCATCGGTCCGGTGACCATGGAAGCGCTGCGGGCGGCCCTGACACCATGAGCATAGTCGCCGACTGGCGGCTGGCAGTGGCGATCGGCGGTTCGTTCGGTCTGGCCGCATCGCCCCGATGGCCGATGTCCGGCGGCTGGGCGCAGCCTCTGCTGGTCTTGATCCTGAGCGCCGCGATCCTGATCGACCGGGGGAGGCTCCGAGGCTGGTCCCTGCTGCTGGTCGCCCTGGCGGCTGCCTTGGCCGGCTTGCTCGTCGGCGGGGCAAGGATCGAGGCAATCGACGGAGGGGCTCTCAGGGCCGGTCCGGGAGCCGTGAAGCTGACCGGAGTCGCGAACGCGGTCCCATCGGTTTCAAGAGGCAAGGCCCGCTTCGCGTTCGCCTCGGATCGGGGGCTGGTGCTGGTCGAAGCCGACTCGGGGATGGCCGAGGGTGTGGTCGCCGGCAAAGGGCTCGAGGTGGAGGGCGAACTCCAGGCCGCCCCAGATTGGATGCGGAGCGACCTCCGTCGCCAGGGCATCTCGACGGTCCTCGCAGCCGATCTCATCCGGGCGGACGGAGGTGGGCGTGGCGGGCTCGGAGGAATGATCGACCGGATGCGGGACCGGGCCTCCGCGGCGCTCGCGGTCGCCGTGCCGGAGCGGGAGGCATCGCTTGCCCGCGGCTTCGTGCTCGGCGACGACAGTGCGGTGGATGCCCGCACGATTGAGGATTTTCGTCGCTCGGGGCTGAGCCATCTGCTCGCGGCGAGTGGCGAGAACATCGTGCTGCTGGCCCTGTTGGCGATCCCGTTCCTCTCGCTGCTCGGGGTCGGGCCCCGGGCTCGTCTGTTGGCGGTCGCGGCCTTGATCCTGATCTACGTGCCGTTGGCCGGCGGTGGTCCGTCGATCCAGCGGGCCGGGGTGATGGGGCTCGCCGGTCTGGTCGCGGCGGCGGCGAGCCGGGCGCCCTCACGGGTCTACGCGCTCTCGGTCGCGGCGTTGATCACTCTCGCTCTGAACCCACGCGCCACCGGTGACATCGGTTGGCAGCTCAGCTTTGCCGCGGTGGTCGGGATCATGCTGATGGCCAGACCCCTTCAGGAGCGGCTTGAACCTCTGATCGGAGGGACAGGGTGGCGGCGGGCCTTGGGTGAGGGAACCGCGGTTACCCTGGCAGCGACGATCGCCACCGGGCCGCTCACGGTCTTTCACTTCGAGCAGCTGCCGGTCGCCACCCTGATCGCCAACCTGGCCGCGATGCCGGCCGTCGCCCCGGCGATGTGGCTGGGGATGATCGCGATCGCGGCAGCTCAGATGAGCCCGGTCCTGGCCGTGCCGTTCAATCTGGCCGGATCGCTCTGCCTGGCCTGGATCGCCCAGGTCGCTGCCTGGTTCGGACGTCCGGGATGGGCTGTGGTGGATCTCCACATTCACGGCGTCCCGATGCTGGTGCTCGTCAGTGGGCTGCTGGCCGGGGCGGTGGTGGCGATCCTGCGCTTCTGGCGGATTGGATCGGCACCGGTCAGACCGTCACGGTGGGTGCCCGCGTCCGTACTCGTCCTGGGCGCGATCGTCTTGCTCCTGCCTGGGTCGATCGGCGGCGGTCGTCGCCACCTCGACCCGCCGCCACCCGGTGGGGCGAGGGTGGAGGTGCTCGATGTCGGTCAGGGCGACGCCATCCTGATCCGCCCATACGGGGCCGACCCGGTCCTGATCGACGGCGGCCCTCCCGGCGGCGACCTCCGCGGCGCGCTTCGATCGGCCGGAGTCGATCACCTGGCGGCCGCCTTGCTCACCCATCCGGATCAGGATCACTACGGCGGGCTGCTCGACATCTTCGGACTGGTGAAGGTGGACCGGTTTCTCTTTGACCGCGCGCCGCGAGACGCGATCGCTCTCGCGGCCGGATCCGGGTCGGAGCTGGACAGGGTCGCCGCGGGTCAAGTGATTCGGGACGGGAACGTCAGGCTCGAGATTCTCTGGCCGCCGCCTGACGGTCAACCCGCGACCGCGGGAGGGGAGGGGACCGAGACCAACCTGCGTTCGATCGTCGCGCTGCTCGAGGCAGATCGGTTTCGGATGCTCCTGACCGGCGACGCCGAGGCTGAGGCGGTGCCGATGGATCCCGGGCCGATCGACGTGCTCAAGGTCTCCCACCATGGCAGCGAAGACAGCGGCCTGCCGGCCCTGCTCGACGAGAGCTCGCCCCGCCTGGCGGTGATCTCGGTCGGCGAGGGCAACCGCTACGGCCACCCGGTGCCGGAAGTCCTGCACGCCCTGGCCGACGCCGGAGTCGAGACGCTCCGCACCGACCGGGAGGGAACCGTTTCGATCGCCGTCAGCCGAGACCGATGGCGGGTCGAGACCGGCGAGTGAACCCCCGCCGGTCGATCGGGGAGAATGGAGGGGTGAAGCCGGCTTATCTGATCCATGGAACCGACAGCGCCAAGATCGACCAGGCTAAGTCTCGGTTGCGACAGCGGGCCGAAAGGGAAAGTGGGGCCGGAGGCCTCGAGACATTCGAGCCGGCCGAAGGCAAGGGCAGCCCCGACGCCGAGGGGTTGGCCGCCGCGATCGGGTCGCTTTCGCTGATCCCGGGTCGTCGCTATCTGCTCGCCGACCGGATCGAGAAGTGGGGCAAGAACCAGGCCGCGATGGTCACGGAGGCGATCCTCTCGGCGCCAGACGAGACCACGGTGGTGCTGATCGCCAGAGGCAAGGTGCCCGGCGACATCGGCGGTGCGGTAAAGAAGATCGGGGGCGAGACCCTGACCTACGACGCGCCCGAAGGGGCTCGTCTGCCGGTTCACCTGATCGACGGCGCGGCAGCCCGGAATTTCGAGCTGACTCCGGAGGCAGCCCGGTTCATGATCGCTCGGATGGGGGAGAGCCTGCCCCGGCTGGGGGCGGAGCTCGATCGGCTGGCTCTCTGGGCAGGCCCGGGCGGCTCGGTCGACGTAGAGGACCTCGAAGAGATGGTCGCCGACACCAGCGAGACCAGCAGCTTCGCGCTCGGAGACGCCCTGCTTTCCGGCGGGCGCGGCGACGCGATCGCGGTCGCCGAGAAGCTGCTCGCCCAGGGGGCGACCGCGGGAAGCACCGTCTACACGACCTCGACCTCGCTCCGACGTGCCCACAAGGCGTTGGCCAGGCTCGAGGACGGAGCCGATCCTTCGCAGCTCGAACGAGAGCTGGGGATGCCGCCATTCGTCGCACGGCGGCTGATCAACTCCCTCTCCGGGACTTCGGTGGAAGAGGTCAGGAACGCGGCCATCGCGATGGCCGAGCTGGAGCTATGGACGCGGGGAGGAGCCGAGTACCCAGACGAACTGGCCCTGGATCTGGCCTTGCTCGCGGCTACCGAGTAGCCGCTGAAGCGAAGCTGCTGAAGCTTGTCGCGCTCGTACCGCCACCAAACGGAGCCGGTTCATCCGTCGATTGTTTCTGTGAATCGGCGGGTCCGACTGGGAGGCCCGGCGAAGCCGGTGCCGACTGCAGTCAAGAAGAAGCGACGCGCGCGGCGCGGGCTTTCTTCCGGGCGCCGTTGTTGCGATGGATCGCACCCTTCTGAACCGCCTTGTCGATGCGAGAGACCAGAGCGCGATGCTCGGCCTTCACTGAGTCGGCGTCACCGTCACCGGCGGCCTTCTCGAGGCGGTTGAAGTAAGTCTTTATCGCGGAGGTGAGGCGTCGGTTCTCGACGCGTTCACGCTCGGTGCGGAGGATTCTCTTTTTCTGTGAGGCTATGTTGGCCATGATTTATTTGGTTGCTCGCGGGGGGATCTCCGCCGTCGAACGGCCAGCGACTATACCGTTGCGAGCTTGAGCGCGTCCCCTGACCCCCAACTAGATCCCTTCGAAGCCGCCGCCCAGGCGGCCGAAGCAGCGATCCGTTCGGCTGACGAACGGGCCGCAAACGTGATCGACACGCCGCTTCAGGGCTTTCACGAGCCACTGACCGGAGAGCTCCTGCTGCCCGAACCCGTGCTCCAGCGGGAAGAGGCGCTGGTCGAGACCGCGGCCTCGATCTCCGAAGAAGGGGGCGCCATCGCCCCGGTCCCGCTGATCGAAGAGATCGAGACCGAGCCGGTCGGAGCAGAGCCGGGAACCGCCGACGCGGCGCCCCCGAAGGCGAAGCCGGGCAAGCTCGCCCGATCGACGGCGTTCTTCTCCATCGCGACCGCGGCCTCCCGGATCGCCGGACTCGCGCGTGAGGTGGTCGCCGCCAGCTACTTCGGCATCTCGGGGCCGATGTCGGCCTTCACGGTTGCCTTCCAGGTTCCAAACCTGATCCGCGCCCTGTTCGCCGATGCGGCGCTGCAGCCGGCCTTCGTCCCGATCTTCACCGAGCAGATCGAGAAGGGGAAGTACCGCGAGGCATTCCGGATGGCTTCGACCCTGCTGCTGCTGGTCACCATGATCCTCGGCGCGATCACGGCCTTCTTCATCCTCGCGGCCGGCCTGGTCATGCCGATCTTCGCCCCGGGGTTCTCGGCCGCGACCGAGAGCCTGATGGTGGTGCTCTCGCAGATCCTCTTCCCGATCCTGATCCTGCTCGGGGTCACCGGGATCGTGGTGGGGATCCTCAACAGCTACGACCGCTTCGGGGCGTTCGCGATCTCGCCCTTCTTCTGGAACCTGACGATCATCGCGGTTGTGATCGTCGGGGTCCCGCTTTTCCCTGAGGACAAGCAGATCTACGCCTACGCGATCGGCGTCGTGGCCGGCACCCTGGTCCAGCTCCTGATCCCGACTTTCGATCTCAAGAACACGCCGTTCAAGTTCACCTTCAAAGTCGACTTCAAGGATCCGAACGTGCGGCGGGTGCTGATCATGATGATCCCGGTCACCCTCAGCCTGGGGCTGATCAACTTCAACCTGCTCGTCAACAGCTTCTTCGGCTCGTTGGTCAGCGACGAGGCCCCGGCCGCGATCGACAAGGCCTTCCGGATCTACCAGCTGCCCCAGGGGATCTTCTCGGTCGCGATCGCCACCGTGCTCTTCCCGACCCTTGCCCGCTTCGCCAACCGCAAGGACTTCGACTCGCTGCGGACCACTCTCGCGAAGGGCATGCGGCAGATCATCTTCGTGCTGCTCCCGGCCAGCGCCGCGATCCTGGTGCTGAGCGAGCCGATGATCCGGCTGGTGTACCAGCGGGGTGAGTTCGACGCCGCCGAGACCCAGGTGGTCGCGACCGCCCTCTTCTGGTTCGCCTTCTCGCTGCCGACCAACGGCATGTACCTGTTGCTCAGCCGGACCTTCTTCGGGCTGCAGAAGCCGTGGATCCCGACCTGGATCTCCGGCGCCAACCTGGCGGTGACGGCGATCGGGTCGTTCCTGCTCTACAAACCGTTCGGAGTGGGAGGGATCGTCGCCGCGACGGCGATCGCCACCGCGGTGTCGGTGACCATCCAGACGGTGATGCTCAGGACCCGGCTGGCCGGCATCGAGTTCGGCCGATTCCTCTTTTCCGCGGTGCGGATCCTCGCGGGCTCGGTCGTGCTGGCCGGGGTCTCCTATGAGATCTGGGACCTGCTCGACCACGCGCTGGGCCGCGGCCTGACCGGTCAGATCATCTCGCTCGGAGCCGGACTCGGATTGGGCGGGATCGCTTACGTCGCCGTCTGCCAGCTGCTGCGGGTGCCGGAGCTCGAGCAGGTAGCCGCCCTGGTCCGGCGGCGTTCCTCGTGAGCATCACCGCTTACCTGGCCGGCTGCGTCGGCCTGCTGGCCGGCCTCGCCGCCCTCTTGGTAATCGGGATAGTGCTTCGTTCTCGCCTCCTGCCCGGCTGGCAGGGGCCGGTCGCCTGGACGGCCACGGGGGTGCTGGTGGTGGGGGCGGCGATCGGCCCGGCTCTGATCCTCGGCACCTTCGGACTGCTGGCCGGCTGGAGCTGGCTGCTGCTGACCATTCTCGTCGCGGCCGCTCTGTGGCAGTGGCAGGAAAGGATGCCGATTGCGAAAGCCCGCCCGGCATTGACTCTGGCCCCCGCGTCGCCCGGCCTCAACATGGTCGGGACGGCCATCGCCGCGGGGGGTTTCGGCGCCTTCGTGGCCGGGATCGGAATCCGGCTCGGCACGGGGATGACCGGGTTCGATTCCACCTGGTACCACGGACCTTTCGCGGCCGGGATCGCCCAGAGCGGTGGCACCTGGTCCCTCCACCTCCTCGCGCCGCAGTTCCTGAGCTGGTTCTACCCGCAGAACTCGGAGGTGATCCATTCGCTGGGGATGATGGCCTTCGGGACGGACCTGCTCTCGATCTTCCTCAACCTTGGCTGGTTCATGGCATGTCTCCTGGCGGCCTGGTGCATCGGATGGCCCTATGGCGCCGCCCCGGTCTCACTGGCCGGCGTCGCGCTGGTGCTCGGCTCCACGGCGATGGCCGATCAGGCAGGAGAGGCCCGCAACGACATCGTCGGCATGTTCTTCCTGCTCGCGGCCCTGGCGGTGATGATCAACGCCGCGGCCGGTGGAAGGCGGATCACCTTGGGCCCGGCCGTAGTCGTGACTCTGGCGGCCGGCATGGCGGCCGGGACCAAGGTCAACTTCATCCCGGCGGCATTGGTGCTGCTCGCCGGGACCGCCGTCCTATCCGAACCTTCGCGCCGCCTCAGAAACTCTCTGGCCGGCTGCGGAGCCCTGGCGCTCGGCGGCGGCTACTGGTACCTGCGCAACCTGGCTCATGCCGGGAATCCACTGCCCTGGATCAACCACCTGGGCCCGATCTCGCTTCCCGGTCCGAACCAGGACGTGGGCGGGAGGGACGCCGGATCGGTGTGGAGCTATCTGACCGACACCGACGTGATCCGGCACTGGTTCCTGCCTGGTTTCGGCGACGGTTTCGGATCGGGATGGATTCTGCTCGGCGTCCTCGCCCTGGCCGGTCTGGTGCTCTGCCTGGACCGTGGCTCGGGCCCGGCCCGGCGCACCGGCGCCGTGGTGGGGCTGGCTCTCGTGCTGGCTTGGCTGGTCGCGCCGACCTCCGCTTCCGGCCCGGCCGGAGAGCCGAACGGCTTCGTCTCCGGCCTCCGGTACCTGGCGCCCGCCCTCGCGGTCTGCCTTGCCCTGCTCGGCAGCGGCGTCGGCCAGCGCGGCGGGAGGGCCCGTTGGCTGGCGATCGGGGCGATGCTGATCCTCGCGCCGGTCACGATCGCCTTTGGCGAGGGCTGGGACGCCAAGGAGTGGCTGCTCGCGTTAGTGGCGGGCGGACTCTTCTGGCTGGTCGCGATGACCGCGCTCGGGGTCTGGCGCATCCGCTCGAGGCAGCACCGGCTTTCGTCCCACACCTACCACCGGCTGCTCGCCTGGAGCGCCGGCGTGGCTCTGCTCTTCCTGATCGTCTGCGGCCAGGGCGTTCAGCGCTACTACTTCAACCATCGGTATGCCTCGCCGGACTTCACGATCCCCGCCCTGACCGAGTCATATGTCTGGGCAGACGGCGAGTCGGGAGTGAGGATCGGCACCAACGCGACCCGTCAATACCCTCTGTGGGGGAAGGATCTGGACAACGAGGTCCAGTTCATCGGCCTCAAAACGCCGCATGCCGGCTTCGTCGAGGCCGAAAACTGCCGTGACTTCGTCGCTGCCGCCAACTCCGGCGACTACGAATATCTGGTCCTGACCCTCGATCGCGAAGGCCAGAAGCTCGACCAGCCCCGTGAGCTCACCTGGATCGAAGACGACCCGGCGATCGAGAAAGTCCGCCTGACCGAAGGGGGAGGCGTGCTCAAGCTGGACGGCCCCCTGTCAGAAGAAACCTGCCGATAAGAGTCGCCTGAGCTTGCCGCAAGGGGCGCTGGCGTGTCGCCGGTGTTCCTGCGGCATACTCTCCGTCCCGCATGGAACTGATCCGCAACTTCTCGATCATCGCCCACATCGACCACGGCAAGTCGACGCTGGCCGACCGCATCCTCGAGCTGACCAAGGCCGTCGACCCGCTCAAGATGCAGGCCCAGGTCCTCGATTCGATGGATCTCGAGCGCGAGCGCGGGATCACGATCAAGGCCCAGGCGGTCAGGGTCGAGTTCACCGCCTCGGATGGAGTGACTTACCACCTGCATCTGATCGACACGCCGGGCCACGTCGACTTCTCCTATGAGGTCTCGCGCTCCCTGGCGGCTTGCGAAGGGGCTTTGCTGGTGGTCGATGCCGCCCAGGGGGTCGAGGCCCAGACCGTTGCCAACACCTACCTCGCGATCGAGAACGGCTTGGAGCTGATCCCGGTCCTGAACAAGGTCGACCTGCCCGGCGCCGAGCCGGACCGGGTCGCGGCCGAGGTCTCCGACCTGATCGGGGTCGATCCGGACGACATCCTCCGGATCTCGGCCAAGACCGGCGAAGGAGTGATCGACGTACTCGAGGCGGTCGTCGACCGCATCCCGCCGCCGGAAGGGGAGCCCGAGGCGCCGGCCCGAGCCCTGATCTTCGACTCGGAGTTCGACCAGTATCGGGGGGTCATCGCCTACGTGCGGATGATGGACGGCAGCTTCAAGAAGCACGGCAAGGTGCTCGCGATGCAGAACGGGACCCAGGCCGAGCTGGATGACATCGGCTTCTTCCGACCGGTCATGACCCCGGTCGATCGGATCGACACCGGCGAGGTCGGCTATGTGATCACCGGCATCAAGGACGTCTCGAAGCTCCGGGTCGGCGACACGCTCACCAACCTCGAGAACCCCGCCGCCGAGGCGCTGGAGGGATACCGGGAGGTTCTGCCGATGGTCTTCTGCGGACTCTTCCCGATCGACACGGACCGCTACGAGGACCTGCGCGACGCGCTCGACAAGATGGGCTTGAACGACGCCGCCCTCTCCTGGGAGCCGGAGACCTCGGAAGCGCTCGGATTCGGCTTCCGCTGCGGATTCCTCGGTCTGCTCCACATGGAGATCGTGCGGGAGCGGCTGGAACGGGAATACGGCCTCGACCTGATGGCGACGAGCCCGACCGTGCGTTACGAGGTCCACACGACCAACGGTGAGATGACCGAGATCTCGAGCCCGAACCAGATGCCCGACCCCGGCTCGATCGAGAAGATAGAGGAGCCCTACATCCGGGCCACGGTGATCACCCCGACCGAGTTCGTCGGCCCGGTGATGGAGCTCTGCCAGTCCCGGCGCGGCACCCACGTGGATATGGACTACCTGAGCCCGACCCGGGTCCAGATCCGCTACGACCTGCCGCTCGGCGAGATCGTGCTCGACTTCTTCGACGTGCTCAAGTCCTCGACCAGGGGCTACGCCTCGCTCGACTACGAGCCGATCGGCCTGCGGGCCTCGGACCTGGTCAAGGTCGACGTGCTGCTGGCCGGCGAGAAGGTCGATGCGCTCTCGGTCATCACCCACAAGGATTTCGCCTACAACCAGGGCAAGGACCTGGTCGCGAGGCTTCGCAAGACCATCCCGAGGCAGCAGTTCGACATTCCCGTCCAGGCCGCGATCGGGGCGAACATCTTGGCCCGCGAGACGGTCAAGGCGGTCCGCAAGGACGTCACGGCGAAGCTCTACGGCGGCGACGTCACCCGCAAGAACAAGCTCCTCGACAAGCAGAAGAAGGGCAAGAAGCGGATGAAGAACGTCGGCCGCGTCGAGGTCCCCCAAGAAGCCTTCCTCGCCGTCCTCGAGCTCGACGAGTGATCCTTCGATGTGCGCCCCCCGGGGGGCGAGTTTCCGAGGCCGAAGCCTCAGCGGGGTATGACGCCCACCCGTTTCGGCACCGTTTCGGAGACCGATAGCCAGATCTCATTTCTGCACCCAATATGGGTGTATGTTGGGAGGATGACCAAGATCATCCAGGTCAGGAACGTGCCGGATTCGGTTCATGAAACGCTCAGGAAACGGGCGGCCGAGGAGCGAAAATCGCTCTCGGAGTACGTACTCGGCGAGCTGGAACGGTTGACGTCCCGGCCCACGATGAGGGAGGCCCTCGCTCGGATCAGACAGGACGAGCCGATTGAGCTATCGGTATCGGTCGCGGAGCTGGTTCGGGAAGGGCGCGAAGAGCGGACCGATCAGATCATGGAAGCGCTCGGATTCGATGAGGAGTCCGAATCCCATGATCATTGACGCCTCAGCCGTCATCGAGATAGTGATGGGCGGGAGTTACGGGCGTCGCATCGCCGATTCGATAGCCGCGGAGTCGAACCTCGCCGCTCCCGAAGTAATCGACCTGGAAGTAATTCACTCTCTCCGGAAGTTGGTCCGGTCGGGGAAGGTCGATGCGAAGAGGGCGCGTCTGGCACTTTCACGTTTCTTCGCCTTGCCGATCGAGAAGTACCGCCATGTGGCGCTCAGCGACCGCATCTGGGAACTGCGCGACGCATTCAACGCCTACGACGCGGCCTACATCGCCCTGGCGGAGGGTCTGAACACTCCTTTGATCACCTGCGACGGCAGGCTGGCGAGAGGAGCCGAGACCGGGCCGACCGACGTCGAGATACGGAACGTCTGAGTGGAGGGTGAGAGGGCAGGTATAGATTCCCCGCATGGCTTTGAAGACCGATGCCGTTGGCAAGAGCTGGCCGGCTTACGAGTACGAGGTAGGGCGGGAAAAGATCCGCGAGTACGCGCAGGTGATGGGGATCGACAACCCCGTCCACTTCGACGCGGAAGCGGCCAAGGCGGAGGGCTTCCGGAACATCGTCGCCCCGCCCATGTTCGTCGTGGTCTACGCGGCCGGCGGGATGGGCCCGGTCCTCTTCGACCCGGACGTGGCGATGAACTTCGCGGCGATGGTGCACGGCGCGCAGGAGTTCGAGTGGGGCGAACCCGTCGTCTCAGGTGACCTGATCACCACGACGACCACCTGCAAGGACATCTACCCCAAGGACGGCAAGGGCTTCTACGTCTTCGAGACCGAATCGAAGAACCAGAACGGTGACCTCGTCTGCAGGGCCACCTGGACCAACATCGTCAGGGGGATCGAGGAATGAGCGCGAAGGAAAAGGGCGACAAGATCGACGGGCTGAAGGTCACCCCCGACAAGTACGTCCCGCACCGGTACGCGGGGGCCTCGGGCGACTTCAACCCGATCCACATCGACTCGGAGTTCGCCCAGATGGTCGGGCTGCCGTCATCGATCCTGCACGGCCTCTACGTCATGGGCCTGGTCGCTCAATCGGCCGCGCGGGAAGCCGGCGGCGACCCTCGCGCCCTGAAGCGGCTCTCGGTCCAGTTTCGGGGCATGAGCTACCCGGAACAGGAGATCGAGGTGACCGGCGAGGTGATCGAAGCCGACGGCGACGACGTTACCTTTGACCTCGTCGCGACCCAGAACGGGAATCAGGTCATCAGGAACGCCACGGCCGACGTCACCTACGGCTGAGCGGTGCCTGAGCCGCGGAGAACGCGGCTTCATACAATGAAGTGATGCTCTCCGAGCGACAGGAACTCATTCTCGGGCTGGTGGTCGACGCGTATCGCGAGACCGGGCGCCCGGTGGGATCGAAGGCGATCTCCGAGGACTCGCGCCTGGAGTGGGGCGCCTCGACGGTGAGGGCCGAGCTGGCGGCGCTGGAGGCCGGGGGGTATCTGACCCACCCGCATACCTCCGCCGGGCGGGTCCCGACCGATCTCGGCTACCGGCAGTACGTCGAATCGCTGAAATCCCGGGCGGTGACCCGGGCCACCGCCACCACTGGTCTGGACTTGAGCGACCTGAGGCGGGAGGTCGACGAGGCGATGCAGGAGGCGACCGCGACTCTCGCGCAGATGACCGACCTGCTCGCCCTGGTCGTCGCACCGCCGCTCGGCACCGCGAGCATCCACCGGGTCGAGGCCCTGCTGCTCCAGCCGAACGTGGTCATGGTCATCGTGATCACCTCGGCCGGCGACGTGACCAAACGCGCCTTCACCTTCTCCTCTCCCGTCGATCCCGGTCTGGTCGAGTGGACCTCCAGCTACCTGAACGAGTCGCTGGTCGGGATCGACCTCGGCGCCCGGCGCATCGCCTCGAAGCTGTCCGATCCGGCCCTGGGCCCGATCGAGGCGGCCTTCATCCAGCAGCTCGCCCCGGCTCTGGTCGATCTGGAGCAGGGACCGGAGGGAACCCTTTACGTCGAGGGCGCTTCCCGCCTGCTCGATCAGCGCCGGGCCGCCGATCTTCCCCGGATCGATCGTCTGATGAACACCCTCGAAGAGAAGGCGACGGTCCTCCGCATGATGCGCTCGGCGATCGACGAGCGATCCGTCTTCCTCTGGATCGGGGCAGAGAATCCGCAGCCGGAGCTTCAGGACGTGACCGTGATCGGCGCCAACTACGGGCTCGCCCACCGCAACCTTGGTTCGGTCGGCGTGGTCGGGCCGACCCGGATGGACTACGAGCGGGCGATAGCCAGCGTGGGCGAAGCGGCGCGCGAGCTGTCCCGGTACTTTGAGTTCGTCTACGACGCATGAGTGAGAAACGCGACTACTACGAGATCCTCGGGGTCACCCGCGGAGCATCCGATCAGGAGATAAAGAAGGCATTCCGCAAGGTGGCCCGCGAGCTCCATCCGGATGTCAATGCCCACGACCCGGATGCCGAGGAGAAGTTCAAGGAAGCCGCCGAGGCCTATGAGGTGCTCTCGGACGAGGAACGCCGTCGCACCTACGACCAGCATGGGCACGACGGGCTCCGTTCGGGCGGCTACCAGTCGCAGGCCCAGGGCTTCGGCTCGATCGACGATCTCTTCAGCGCTTTCTTCGGTGGTGGCGGCTTCGGTGGCTCCCGCGGACCGGCGCCGGGTGCCGACATCGGAGTCCAGGTCGAGATCGAGCTCGACGACGTGCTCGACGGCACCACTCGCGAGGTCGAGTTCGAGGCGGTGGCGAGCTGCGAGCACTGTCACGGCAACGGGGCCGAACCGGGCACTCCGATCAAGACCTGCGATCGCTGCGGCGGGGCGGGCGAGATCCGGACGGTCGCCAACACGGCCTTCGGGCAGATGGTCCGCGCGACCCCCTGCGACCGGTGCCACGGTGACGGCCGGATCCCGGAAGAGCCCTGCGAGGTCTGTTCCGGCCTCGGACGCCGGCACACCGAGAAGAAGCATCGGATCGACATCCCCTCCGGAATCGAGTCGGGTCAGCGGATCCGGATCGCCGGAGCCGGCCACGCCGGTGAGACCGGTGCTCCTCCCGGTGATCTCTACGTCGAGGTCCACGTGGCCGAGCGCGAAGGGATGGTCCGCGACGGCCAGGATCTGATCACCGTCGTCGCGGTCGACGCGACCGCGGCGATGATCGGGGACAAGATCGAGGTCGACACGCTGGACGGGGAGGATGAGATCGAGCTCGTGCCCGGGACTCAACCCGGCGCCGAGACCCGGCTCAAGGGCAAGGGCCTGCCGCAGCTCGGCAGCTCCCGTCGGCGCGGCGACCATCGCTTCGTCTTCAACGTGGTCGTTCCGGCCAGGCTCAGCGAGGAGCAGATGCGGCTGGCCACCGAGCTCGACGGGTCGTTGACCGACGAGAACCGCTCGCCGAAGGAGTCGGGGATCTTCTCGCGCATGCGCAGGGCGTTCGGTTGATACGCCTCGCGGTCCGGTGCCGGCCGGAACAGGCGGAGCTGGTGCTGGCCGAGCTGACGGTGCTCGCTCCGGGCGGGGTCGAGGAAGTGGCCGGCGACGGATACGTCGAGTACGCGATCTACGGGGCCGAAGGCGAGCTGCCCGATCTGGGTGAGGAGGAGGCCGTGATCGCGGGCGGCACGGTCGAAGTCGAGGCGACCGAGGTCGCCGACGACTGGGCCGAGCGCTGGCGCACTTTCCACAAGCCGCTGATGGTCGGCGATCCAGATCGTGGACCCGCGGTCTGGATCCGTCCGCCCTGGGAACCGGAGCGCCCCGAGCTGGCCGAGGTCGTGGTCGACCCCGGGCAGGCATTCGGCACCGGCGCCCACCCGACCACGCGCCTCTGCGTCGAGGCCCTGATCGACATCGCCGCCGGGGGGCCGTTCGGAGCCCTCACCGATCTCGGCTGCGGATCCGGCGTGCTGGCGATCGCCGCGGGCAAGCTCGGCTGGAGGCCGCTGAAAGGCTGCGACCACGAGGTGGCCGCCGTGGCCGCGGCCCGGGAGAACGCCGAGGCGAACGGGGTCGAGGCCGAGTTCGAACGGCTGGACCTCAAGGCCGGGCTGCCGGAGCTCCACCCGACCACGGTCGCCAATCTGACCGCGCCGCTGCTGGAAGCGGTGGCCGCCGGGCTTACCGCCGACAACCTGCCGCGCACCCTGATCTGCTCCGGTCTGCTCACCACCGAGTACGACCGCGTCCTGGCCGCCTTCACGCCTTTCGGCCTGGTCGAGACGGGACGGGGAGCGATGGGCGACTGGGGTTCGCTCGTCTTCGCCCTGGAGCCTGCTCCTTGACCCGTTCCGATCTCCCGATCGGCGTATTCGACTCTGGAGTTGGCGGGCTGACGGTCCTGCACGAGTGTCTGGTGTCACTGCCGGCCGAGGACTTCCTCTACCTCGGTGACAGCGGTCACTTCCCTTACGGGACCAAGAGCGCGGAAGAGCTCCGCGAACGGGCCCAGGCGATCGCCCGGGAGCTGCTGGACCGCGGAGTGAAGATGCTGGTCATCGCCTGCAACTCGGCCACCGCTGCGGCCGGCGAGGAGATCCGCGAGCTCGGTGGGCGGAACGGGGTGCCGGTGGTGACGGTGGTCGGGCCGGAGGCCGAGATCGCCGCCTCGATCAGCGGCAGCGGCCGGGTCGGGGTGCTGGCCACACCGGCGACGGTGGCCAGCGGCGCCTACCGGCGCGCGCTCGATGCGCTCGGTCGTCCACTGACAGTGACCGAGGTCGCGGCGCCCGACCTGGCGCCGATCATCCAGGAGGGTCCGAGCTTCGACCAGGAGGTGCTGGACACCGTCCGCAACTACTGCGAGCCGCTGCGCGAGGCCGGGGTGGACACGCTGATCCTCGGCTGCACCCACTATCCGCTGGTCGCCCCGATGCTTCAACGCATGCTCGGGCGGGACGTGAGCCTGGTCACGGCCGGGCACGCGATCGCCGCGGCGATCCAACGCGAGCTGGCCGGCCGGGAGGAGCTGGCAGCAGACAGAGTCGAAGGCGACTACCGTTTCCTGGTCACCGGTGACGTCGATTCCTTCGTCGACGTCGGAACCCGCTTCCTCCAGCTGCCGCTGGCGGGCCGGGCAGAAAAAGTCGAGGTTTGATGGCAGACGATCAGCACAACACGAGAAACGCGGCCCTGGCGAAGTTCATCGCCTGGCTGGCGGTCGGCACCCTGTTCATGGTCGGATGCATCGCTCCGATCGGCTTTTTCGACTGGATTCCGGCCGTGATCCTCGGAGCCGTCCTGGTCTGGCGCGGGGTTCGTTCGCCGCGTTACTTCTTTCCGTTCGTGTCGGGGATCGGGGTCGCTCTCTTCGGTCTCGGGGCCGTCAACGGGACCTACGCGATCATGCTGCTCTATGGCACCGTGGTGACTGCGGGCGGCATCGTCTTCTACGCCGCCTTCGGTCCTCGCACCTCGCATGCCGACCCGCCCTGAGCCGGTTTTCACAGGCTGAGAGCAGCACCACGTGACCGGACAGGTACGCTAGTCGCATGTCAGCCGTCGAACAGATCCGCCAGGACGCGCAGGCCGCCCTCAAAGAGGGCGATCGCAAGCGTGCCTCGGCTCTGCGCATGGTCCAGGACGTCCTCCAGCAGGAACTCAAGCTGGGCAAGGGCGACGAGATCGGCGCCCTTCAGCGCGAACGCAAGAAGCGCATGGAGGCTGCTGAAGCCTTTGCCGACGCGGGCCGTTACGAGCAGGCGGAGGACGAACGTTTCGAGGCGGAGCTGATCACGGCCTACCTGCCCGCGCAGCTCAGTGACGAGGAGCTCTCCGGGCTGGTCAGGGAAGCGATCGCCGAGAGCGGCGCGACCGAACCGAAGCAGATGGGTCAGGTCATGGGGCTGCTCAAGGATCGGGTGGCGGGACGCGCCGACGGCAAGCGGGTCAGCACCGAGGTTCGGGAGCAGCTTGGCGCGTAGAACCCTGACCCTCGACAATGACGTCGCGGCGGACCTGGCCGGGTCCGAGGATTCGGTTCTCCGGGCACTGCGAGAGAGCACCACGAGTCGTGTTCACCTGCGCGGCAACCAGCTCACCCTCGAAGGCGATGACGCCGAGAACGACCGGGCGGCGAAGCTGGTCGACGAGATGGTGGGCCTGATCGAGGGCGGCCATGAGGTCGAACCGTCGACCGTCGACTCGGTGACCAACGCGATCCAGTCCTCACGCCGGCCGGCCGAGGTGCTTGACGATGTTGTCTGGCACAACCGCAACACCCGCGTGGTGCCGAAGACGGTCAATCAGAAGCTTTACGTCGACTCGATCCGCGAGAACACCGTCACCTTCGGGATCGGGCCGGCCGGCACCGGCAAGACCTTCCTCGCCGTGGCCATGGCCGCGGCCGCTCTGATCGAGGGCGAGGTCCAGCGGATCATCCTGACCCGGCCGGCGGTCGAGGCGGGGGAGAGCCTGGGCTTCCTGCCCGGCGACCTCCAGGCCAAGGTAGACCCCTATCTGCGGCCGCTTTTCGACGCGCTCTACGACATGCTCGACCCGGACCGGGTCAACGGCTACTTCGACCGGGGAGTGATCGAGGTGGCGCCGCTCGCCTTCATGCGCGGCCGCACCCTGAACGACGCCTTCGTGATCCTCGACGAAGCTCAGAACACGACTCCCGAGCAGATGAAGATGTTCCTCACCCGGCTCGGCTTCAACTCGAAGATGGTGGTGACCGGCGACGTCACCCAGATCGACCTGCCCCGCGATCGCGACTCGGGGCTGGTCGTGGTGAGGAACATCCTGACCGGGATCGAGGACGTCAAGTTCATCCGCTTCAGCGGCAAGGACGTGGTCCGGCACCGCCTGGTCCAGCGCATCGTCGCGGCCTACGGCGAGTACGCCGAGCGCGGCAAGGACGACGGACCACCGTCCCGGCCCGGCACCGGCGAGGACTCTTGAGCATCGACCTCGAGGATGTGCCGGCCGGGTTCAGGCCGGCCGTGACCGCGACCCTGGAGCAGGTCGGGGTGCCGGAAGGGCACCTCGCGGTCGAGGTGGTCGGCGAATCCCGCATCCGTGAGCTGAACCGGGAACATCGCGGCAGGGACAAGGCAACCGACGTGCTGTCCTTTCCGGTCGACGAAGAGGACGGTCCGGGTCCGGTCGAGCTCGGGGATGTCTTCCTCTGTCCCGCCTACTGCGTGAACGAGGTCGAGGCCGTGGTCCACGGAGTGCTTCACCTCTGCGGGTTCGACCACGAGACGGACCAGGGTGAGATGCTCGACCTGCAGGATCGGATCGTCGCCGGACTCGGCATCGAACCCCGGATGACCGTCGAGGCTGAAGTTGAGTGAACCGACCGTGACCCGTTCCGGCTTCGTCGGCCTGGCCGGAAGGCCGAACGTCGGCAAGTCGACCCTGGTCAACGCGATCGTCGGCGCCAAGGTCGCGATCTCCTCGGTCCGACCGCAGACGACCAGGCGGGCGATCCGCGGAGTCGCGACCGACCTCGAGGCTGGAACCCAGCTGGTGCTGATCGACCTGCCCGGTGTGCAGCGCCCGCGAGACGAGCTGACCAGCCGCATGCAGCGGACGGTGGAAGGTGAGCTGGCCGGTGCGGACGTGGCTCTGCTCGTGATCAACGGTGAAGAGGGCGTGGGCCCGGGCGATCGCTTCATCGCCAAGGCTCTGCTCGGTGCCCGGGCCGAGGCCGGCGAGCTCCCGATCGTCTGCGCGGTGAACAAGGAAGACCGGCTCGGGCGGAACATCGTGCCGGTGCTGGTCGAGGCCGCGGGCCTGCCAGGCGTGGACGAGGTCTTCCCGGTCAGCGCCCTGACCGGCGAAGGGGTTCCGGAGCTGGCCTCGTACCTCGCCTCGATCGTCCCCGAGGGCCCCTACATGTATCCGCCCGAGGATCGCTCCGACCAGCCTCGGGAGCTGCTTCTGGCCGAGTTGATCCGCGGTCAGGCTCTGATCCGGACGCGGGACGAGATCCCCCACTCGGTCGAGGCCCGGGTCAGCCACATCGATCAGCGCGAGGACGGACTTTGGTTCGTCGAGGCCGAGATCTGGGTCGAATCGGACTCTCAGAAGCGGATCCTGATCGGCAAGAAGGGCTTCAAGATAGGCGAGATCGGAACCGGGGCCCGCAAGGACATCGAGCAGGAGCTGGGGGGCAAGGTCCATCTCGACCTCCAGGTGAAAGTCCGTCGCAAATGGCGTCGCGACGAAGACATGCTCGACCGCCTGGGCATCGACTGACCGGTGCCTGAAACAGCGGGATCGGAACGCATGTTTCGATTCTCGACACGGGTGGGTAGTTCCTCTTAGCCTGAATTCGTTCGAGCATCGTCGACTCTGATTCACATCGAGGAGGAGATGTGAAGCGCAACGCTGGTTCGGTCAAACGCCTGGCAGCAGCAGTCGCCTGTGGTGTCGTGCTGCTGGGCGCCGTCGCGGGAACTGCGTTTGGCTCGTTCTCCTCCTCGACAGGCACCGGGTCCAACCAGGTCACGGCATTGACCATCCCGGTCCCTCAGAGCTTCCAGTGCGCCGGGATCATCAACCTGTTGAGCCCGCGATTGGTCTGGGACCCGGTCACCGTCCCGGGGGGAACCGTGAGCTATCAGGTGACCGATCCGAACGGGGTGGTCACCAACACCTCCAGCACCCAGTACGCCCTGAAGACGTCCCTTCCGCTTCTCTTCGGCGACTACCACCTGCGGGCGCGGGTGACGGCCTGGGGCTGGACGTCAGGGGAAACGACGAAGTCGGTGACCGTCAACGCATTGGGGCTGCTTTATGTCTGTCTTTGACGCAGGGGCGAAAGCGTGTCAATCGAGCTCCCGAGTGAGCTCCGTCAAACGAAGCGAGACGGAACGTCCCGCGGGTCGCGGTGGGAGCCGCGGATAAGGAGGAGAACAGCATGATCTGGACCAGGAAGAAGAAAGTCATGGCCAGTCTGGTCACCGTCGCCGTCATGGGCTCGGTGGCTGCTTTCGGGGTGTTCGGCGCATTCTCGGCCGAGACGACCAACGATGGCAACGAGTTCAGCGCCGGCACGGTATCCATCACCGACAACGATGCCGGCGGGTTTCTCTACCAGGTGACCGATGCGGCGCCGGGTCAGAGCAATCCGGCCAATGAGGCCTGTATCAGCGTCGAGTACACGGGGTCGAGCAGCGCCGGAGTGCATCTGTTCACACCGACCGGGGCCCTGGCCACGGCCGATCTTTCCCCGTACGTGAATCTCGAGGTGACCTCGGGGACGCAGGCCGCACCCAGCTTCAAGAGCTGCACCGGGTTCACCCCGACCAGCGCTGCCGGCGACGTGTTCAGTGGAACGTTGGCCAGCTTCGGCACGTCACACACCGACTACGCGAGCGGGATCGCCCTGAACAATCCCTCCGGCACGGCAACCTGGGAGAACGGCGACGCCGTCGTCTACCGATTCCGGGCCACGCTCAGCGCATCGGCCCCGAACACGGCTCAGGGCGACAGCACCGGAGCGCATAGCTTCACCTGGGGAGCGGAATCCGTGGCTCCCTAGCCGGCGAGAGCAAACAGGCGACTGAATCGAGGCGGAGTGGGAGCGGCGCGAGTGATCGGCGTGATGGTCGGCCTGTGCGCGCTGCTCCTGCTCGTCTCGGCCAGCCGTCCTGGGAGCGAGGAGCCCCGCCTCGGGGCCTCCCTGAAGCTGAGCCTCGCCGACACCGGTGAGCTCGAGGTCTCACCGGCGGATCCGTTGCCGGTCCTCTCTGACGACGACCTGCGGGCGGGCCAACTCGAATCCGGCAGGGTCGAAGTACGGAACATCACCGACGTGCCTCTCGACGTCGGCTTCATCGTGCCGGCGGAGGAGCTTCAGACCGGGATGCTGGCGGCGGCGCAGGTCCGGGTCCGGATCTTCAGCGACGGGCGGGCCCTGGCCGATACCACGGTGCCGGGGCTCGTGCGAGGGAGCGGGTCGGCCCCGATCGCGGCCGGCCGATCGAAAGACTTTGAGTTTCAAGCCTGGATCGGTGGTTCGGATCCAGGTCTGTACGCGGGGCAGGCGGTCACCGCTCTGGTCGATTTCGAACTCGTCCGGCTCGGGAGCGGCAGATGAGGAGGCTGCTTCTGACCGGACTGATCTGGGCCCTGATCTCGTTCGGCGGCGGTCTGCTGCTGCTCCTGTCGGTGCCACGGGTGCTGGGCGGTCAGAGCATGACGGTGCTGTCCGGTTCCATGGCTCCGGCCGTCGAAACGGGCGACGAGGTCATCGTCATGCCTTTGCGGGTCGAACAGCTCATACCGGGCGAGATCGCCGTCTTCGACGATCCCGACGGGTCGGGCCGGCTTCTGAACCATCGGGTCCAGTCGATGGTTCAGGAGGACGGGATGGTGCATGTGGTCACGATCGGGGACGCCAACTCGGCACCCGAGCGCTGGACCGTTCCCGCCGGCCAGAAGCTCGGACGGGTCGTCGCGAGGATTCCCCAGCTCGGCTACGTGCTCGGTCGGCTGAACTCGCGGTATGCCCTGCTCTTCCTCGTCGTGCTGCCCGCCTTGGTCCTGGGAGTCTGGCTCCTGGCCTCGATCTGGCGCTCGCCCGAGCAGCCCGCTCGCCTGGGGCGGGAACGATGATCATCCGCGGTGCCGCGTCCAAGGTTGCGGCCACCTTGCTGGTGCTGGCCGGCGTCGGCGTAGCCGTGGCGGTCGTCTGGCCCGGCGGCGACGGCGGCAGTGCGGCCACGACCGAACTCGCATTGCGGCAGGCGACGGGCGCCGTGTCGATGACCAATTCCCGTTCCGGTCATGCCGTCGTCTCCGCCGACGACCTCGTGCCGGGGGAATCGGTCAGCGGTTCCGTCGTCATCGGCAATACCGGTGACGTCCCGATGCGGTTGCGGGTCAGCGGCAAGACGGCGGGCCAAGGGCCCCTGGCCGACGCCCTCAGGCTCTCGGTCCGGAGCGGGCCGACGACCGTCTACAGCGGTTCGATGGTCGGCCTGGATTCGGCGGCCGGGGTGATCCAGCCGGATTCCCGGCGGCGCTACGAGTTCGAGGTCAGCCTGCCCGCGACGGCCGGCGACTCGCTTCAGGGCGCCTCGACCACCCTCGACGTGCACTGGCATGGAAAAGGCGCGGCGCCACCGCCGGCCTGTCGCATCAGGGCGCTCAGGTCCCGGTTCTTCATCTTCAGACGCGGCCACAGGATCCGGATGGTGATCCGGTACCGCTCCAGCCGCGCCGCCCGGGTCGGCCTGGTCTTCTTCGAGCGCCTGCCCGGCGACCGCAGGGGCCGGCGGGTCGGTGGGCTTGCGACCCGGATCGGCCCCTCGGTCGAGGATTGGCGGATCAATCGCTTCGTCCGGCTCCGGTCCCTGTCCGTCTTGGATCGGCTGAGGAGCTCGCGGCGGGGCTTCGTCGTCCAGGTCAGGGTCATGGGGGCGCCCGGCTATTGCGCTCGGCGGATGAACCTGGTCCTGACACAGCTTCGCCGGGTGGACCGACAGCTCGTCTGGTTTCAGCGCGGCAGCTTCCGCAGGATCAGATAGGCCGGGCCTCGCGGACTCATATGTCGCCTGAGAAGGTGTCGCACCGGGCCGGGTCTCCCGAGTCGAAGCCGGCTTTGAACCAGTGGTGGCGCTGGGCCGAGGTTCCGTGGGTGAAGGAGTCCGGACTGATCGAGCCGCCTCCGCGGGACTGGAGGCGATCGTCGCCGACCGCTTCCGAGGCATTGATCGCCTCGTCCAGGTCTCCCGCCTCGAGCTGGTCGAAGACGGTCGAGGCCCAGACCCCGGCCAGGCAGTCGGCCTGCAGCTCGTTCCGGACCGAGATCTCGTTCCGGGACTCAGACTGCTCGCGCTTCGCTCGGGCGACCTGGTCCGAGATGCCGCCGAGGTTCTGGACGTGATGGCCCATCTCATGGGCGATCACGTAAGCCCAGGCGAAGTCGCCGTCGGCCCCGAGCTGGTTCTGCATCTCCTTGTAGAAGGAGAGATCGAGATAGACCCGCCGGTCGGCCGGGCAGTAGAAGGGGCCGACCGCCGAGGTCGCATCGCCGCAGCCCCCGGTGCTGACCGCCCCGGAGTAGAGGACGAGCTGGGCGTCCTTCCACGGACGATCGTCCTTCTGGAACGCCTCGTGCCAGACGTTCTGGGTGTCGTTGAACACGTAGGCCGAGAAATCTCTGAGGTTCCGGTCCGGATCCTGGCCGGCCGGCAGCGGCGCCGGATCGTTGGCGCCGGGGACGGCGCCCATGTCGGGGAACATGGAGCCGACGTCGAATCCGGAACCGGTGCCGGACCCGCCGCCGCCCAGCACCTGGGTGCCGATCACGGCCAGCACGACGATGATCCCGACCAGCCCGCCCATCTTCCCCTTGCCGGTCGGGATCGGCAGGCCACCGCCGCCGCCCATCCCGCCGAGCCCGCCGAAGCCGCCCCCGCTGCCGCCGCGTCGCTTTTTTGCGCCGCGGATGTCGATCACGTTGCGGTCGTCGGAATTCCCTTTCTTCCACTTCATGGCCAGAACCATATTCGTCATTCCGGCTTTCGCAGACGACCTCTAGGATTGGGCGCATGCTGCGAAAAGCCGCAATCTGCGCGCTGATGGTGTCGGCCCTGGTGGTGGTCGGATGCGGAAGCTCCGATGACTCGACCTCGGATGCCGACGTCCAGGCGATCAAGGAACTGGTGACGAAGATGAACCAGGCCACCGAGGACAAGGACGCATCGGCGTTCTGCCTGATCATGCAGCCGAGCGCGGTGCAGAAGACCTTCCATGACATCGACCGCTGCGTCAGCGAGACGAAACCGATCCTCGAGGCGGCCGGCAAGCAGCCGGTGCTCAAGGTGGAAGGCGTCGATGTGGCCGGCGACGTCGCAACTGTCCGGTTCGCCGGCGAAGCCGGCGGCGAGGCGCAGTTCGTGAAGGAAGGGAGCCAGTGGTACGTGCCGCTGGATGCCGGTGACGACTCCACGGTGGACACCAGCGTGGGAACCGACGGGAGCAACTGAGATGGCCGCGATTGAAGTGGAGTTCGACCGGGATGGCCTGGTTCCATGCATCGCCCAGGACGCCGACACCGGCGAGGTGCTGACCCTCGCCTACATGAACGAGGAGTCGCTGCGGTTGACCGAGAAGAGCGGTCTGGTCACCTACTTCAGCCGGTCCCGCCGGCAGCTCTGGCAGAAGGGCGAGGAGTCCGGCAACGTCCAGAAGGTGCGGCAGCTCCGGATCGACTGTGACGGGGACGCGATAGTCGCCCTGGTCGAGCCGGCCGGGCCCGCCTGCCACACCGGTGAGCGTTCCTGCTTCTTCCGCGATCTGGAGACGGGAGAGGCCCCGGAGCCGGTCAACGGCGAGGCCCTGGCCACCCTGGCCCGGACCCTGGATTCGCGCCTGGCCGAGAAGCCCGAGGGCAGCTATGTCGTGAAGCTGCTGGACGATCCTGAATTTGCCGGTGAGAAGGTCATGGAAGAGGCCGAAGAGGTGAGCCGGGCGGTGCGGGAAGAGACCGACGACCGGGTCGCCGACGAGGCGGCCGACGTGCTGTTCCACCTGGCGGCTCTGATTCGCAGCCGTGGCATCACCCTGGCGGATGTGGGAGAGGTCCTGAATGGCCGTCGCGCCTGAACTGGCCGGCCGGCTCATCCCCGGCCTCGAGGCTGCCCGGGCCATGGTCCCGGAAGCCAACGTGATCCCGGTCGCGCTGCGCTACACCGATGACGTCGAGACCCCGGTCTCGTCTCTGCTCAAGCTGCGTCAGGACGGTCCCTGCTTCCTGCTCGAATCGGCCGAACGCGGCCAGGTCGGCCGTTTCTCCTTCGTCGGAGTCAAGCCGCACCGGATGATCCGCTGGGCCGAAGGCCGGCTCAGCGAGTTCCCGGGCGAGGCGATGTCCGGAGCGGGTGAACCGTTGGAGACCTTCGAGGCTGCCGACCCGTATGACGGCGTCAAGGGGTATCTGTCCCGGTACCGGGTGGCCGAGGTCGACGGCCTGCCGCCCTTCGCCGGTGGCGCGGTCGGGCTCTTCGGCTATGACCTGGTCCGGGCGATCGAGCCGCTGGGCGAGCCGAACCCGGATCCGCTCGGTCTGCCTGACCTGGCGTTGATGATCACCGATGTCCTGCTCGCTTTCGATCATCTGCACAACGAGCTCACGATCATGAGCTGCGCCTGGGTCGACGAGCACGAGAGCTTCGACGAGGCCTGGGAGGCCGCGGCATCCCGCATCGAGACGGTGCGCGAGGTCCTGCGCGGTCCGGTTCCGACGGCCGCAGGAGCCGGGGCGGTCGAGGCCCCCGAGTTCGTGTCCAACGTCACCCGCGACGAGTTCGAGTCGATGGTCTCGCGGATCGTCGAGTACATCCACGCCGGCGATGCCTTCCAGGTCGTTCCCTCACAGCGGTTCAGCGCCGAGCAGAGGGCCGAGGCGCTCTCGATCTATCGCGGCCTGCGCTCGATCAACCCCTCGCCGTACATGTACTTCTTCGAGTTCGGCGATTTCCAGATCGCCGGCGCTTCGCCCGAGCCGCTGCTGAAGGTGAACGGCGACCGGGTCGAGATCCGGCCGATCGCGGGCACCTCGCCACGCGGCGCGACCGAGGAAGAAGACCGCCGTCTGGCCGAGAAGATGATCTCCGATCCGAAGGAACGGGCCGAGCACGTGATGCTGGTCGACCTGGCCCGCAACGACATCGGGCGCGAAGCCCGCTATGGCACGGTCGAGGTCGAGGAGCTGATGGTGGTGGAGACCTACTCTCACGTGATGCACATCGTGAGCCGGGTCTCGGGCCGGCTGCCCGAGGGGCGCGGCGCACTCGACGTGCTGCGCTCGGCTCTGCCCGCCGGCACCCTTTCCGGCGCCCCCAAGGTGCGGGCGATGCAGATCATCGACGAGGTCGAGAAGGCCAAGCGCTGCTCCTATGGCGGCGCGGTCGGCTACCTCTCCTGGAACGGGGATCTCGACACCGCGATCCACATCCGCACCGCGTTGATCAAGGACGGCCAGGTCCACATCCAGGCCGGCGGCGGCACGGTCGCCGACGCGAAGCCGGAGTATGAGTACGAAGAGTCCGTCAACAAGGCGAAGGCGATGTTCCGCGCCGTAGAGATCGCCTGCGAGAACCCGGATTGGGCCTGATGCGCGTACTGGTCATCGACAACTACGACTCGTTCACCTACAACCTGGTCCAGTACCTGGGTGAGCTCGGGGCCGAGGTGGAGACGGTTCGCAACGACGTCCGTCCGGTCGACGAGCTGCTGGCCGGCGGGCATGACCGGCTGGTCGTCTCGCCCGGGCCCTGCACCCCGGACGACGCCGGGGTCTCGCTCGAGGTGATCCCGGCCTTCGCCGAGGCGGGCATCCCGGTGCTGGGGGTCTGCCTCGGCCACCAGGCGATGGTCCAGGCATTCGGCGGCACGGTGGTGCAGAGCGATCCGATCCACGGCAAGAGCGCCGAGATCGAACATGACGGGAAGTCGATCTACGACGGATTGCCGAACCCGCTCACGGTCGGCCGCTATCACTCGCTGATCGCCGGCGAGGTGCCGGAAGAACTCGAGGTGACCTCCCGCTACGGTGACATCGTGATGGGGGTGCGCCACCGGGAACTGCCGGCCGAGGGAGTGCAGTTCCATCCCGAATCGGTGCTCACCCCTTACGGCAAGCGGATGATCGCCACCTTCATCGGGGTCGACCTCTCCCTGGAGGAAGCCGCTGCCGGAATCCCAGTCAACGAAGGGAAGAAAGTTGCCTAACGACATCCTGACCCGGGCGATCGACGCGGTCGCCTCGGGCCAGCACCTGACGACGGACCACGCCTCGACGGTGCTGACCGAGATCATGGAAGGCCGCTCCGACGAGGTTCAGACCGGCGCCTTCCTGATCGCGCTGCGGACCAAGGGGGAGACGGTCCCCGAGCTGATCGGGCTGGCCCGGACCATGCGCTCGCTGGCCGAGCCGGTCGAGGTCCCCGGCGACCTGGTCGACACCGCCGGCACCGGCGGCGGGCCCTCGACCTTCAACGTCTCGACCACCGCCGCGATCGTCGCGGCCGGGGCCGGCTGCGCGGTCGCCAAGCACGGCAACCGGTCCAGCACCAGCCTGAGCGGATCGGCCGACCTGCTGGAAGCGCTGGGGGTGAACATCGAGATCCCGCCCGAACGCGTGGCCGCCTCGATCGAGGAGACCGGTTTCGGCTTCATGTTCGCCCCTCGCCATCACAAGGCGATGGCCCACGTGGTGCCGGTCCGCAAGGCGCTCGCCGTCCGCACCATCTTCAACTTCCTCGGTCCGCTGACCAACCCGGCCGGGGCCAAGCGCCAGCTGATGGGGGTCTCGGACCGCCGCTACCAGGAGTCGATCGCCGAGGCCCTGGTCGGGCTCGGCACCGAACGCGCCCTGGTCGTCTCCGGTGACGACGGGATCGACGAGATCTCGATCACGGGAACGACCCGGGTGATCGAAGTCCGGAACGGCGGAACCAGCGAGGAGTTCGTCTCGCCGGGCGACTTCGGCCTCGAACCGGCCGAGCTGGGCGAGGTGGCCGGCGGCACCCCGGAGGAGAACGCCGCCGCGACCCGGGCCGTGCTGGAAGGCGAGAAGGGCCCGCGCCGGGATCTTGTCGTGCTCAACGCGGCCGCCGCGATTCTGGTCGGCGGCAAGGCGGACGACCTCGCCGGAGGCGTCGCCGCGGCCCAGCAGGCGATCGATTCCGGGGCGGCAGCTGCCGTTCTGGCGCGCCTCGTGAGTTTCACGGCGCAGGATCGGTAAGGTCTTTTCGGACTGTGGGAATACTCGAGCAACTGATTTCGGCCGCGAGCCAGGGCGTCAAGGCCCGCAGCCAGCAGGTGCCGCTCGCCGATCTCCAGGCGAGGCTGGGCGAACGCGACCAGGACAGGCCCTTCCAGGAGGCCCTGACCCGGCCCGGGATGTCGCTGATCTGCGAGTACAAGCGCAAGTCGCCGAGTGCCGGACCGATCGCTCCCGGGGTCCAACTGCCCGATCAGGTCAAGTCCTACGAGACCGGTGGCGCCGCCGCCCTTTCGGTGCTTACCGACGAGACCCATTTCGACGGCCGTCTCGAGGATCTAGCCGCCGCCCGAGCGGCCTGCAGCCTGCCGATTCTCCGCAAGGATTTCGTGGTCGACCCCTACCAGCTCTTCGAGGCCGCGGTGGGCGGCGCCGACGCGGTGCTGCTGATCGTCGCGGTGCTGGGTGACAGCCGGCTGCGTGAGTTCCAGCTCCAGGCCGCCGAGCTCGACCTCGACTGTCTGGTCGAGGTGCACAGCGAGGCCGAGCTCGAACGTGCGGTCGAGTCAGGCGCCGAGGTGATCGGGATCAACAACCGCAACCTCGACACCGGCGTGGTCGACATCCAGACCACCTATGACCTGATCACCGACGTCCCGACCGGAACCACGGTCGTCTCGGAGTCGGGCATATCCGACCGCGCCGAGCTGATCGAGCTGGAACGAGTCGGTGTCGACGCCGCCCTGATCGGCGAGAGCCTGATGAGGTCGGACGATCCCGAAGAGATGGTCCGCCTACTCGCCGGCATGGGCGACTCGACCACCGAGCATTTCCTTCCTTAACCGGCCCGGGCGGCGCCAGGAACCACCAGCCGCCCGCTGGCTTCGTCGGCGGCCGGAAACATCGGCTCATGTACCCACACGTACTTTCGCCGCTATTTCCGGCCTGTCTCCTCGCCAGCGAACGGCTGGAGGCCCCTGGCATCCACCCGCGGAAGGTCTTTTATTGGGGCTACTGGCCGTTTCCGTTGAAATCGACCGAGGCGGCGGGGCAGGGGGTCGGGTTGGACGACGAGTATGGGGTGACGTAGGGCGGCACCACCGCTTCGAGCGGGTCCAGTCCGTTTCCGCAGGGGTCGTAGATCCCGCCGTCGGTCAGGAAGGGCCAGATGTACATCTGGGTCGCGGTGCTGGTCGCGCCCGGGGCATGCGGGTCGAGGCCGTCGTTGGCGGTGCTTCCCGTCCATTCGACCGGAGCGATGTTCCAGTCGGGCTCGGCGGTGGTGCCGAGGAAGGTCCCCGGGTGGCCCTCCGGTCCGCCCGGCCGGACGGTGCCCGTGTCGGTCACGAGGAAAGCCCCGTTCGGGTTGTCGACGCCGGACGGCTGGTTGAACTGGGCCGAGGTCGCGGTCGGGATTCCCCAGTAGGGGTGGACCTCGTCCATCGGGGTGAACAGATAGTGGCCGTCGGGATCGGCGATCTTGCTCAGGTCGGAGATCCGCCCGGGAGCGATCGGGGAGTCCGGGCCCGCTCCCGCGCCGGGAACCCGCAGGGTGACTCCCAGGGTCCGGGCCAGGGTCTCGGTCTGGATGTTGGTCACCTGATGGTCGCCGAACGACTCCTGCATGACGATCCGGTGCGCCGGGGTTCCGACCCCGTCGACGATCGACCTGGAGTACGCGCTCGGCTCACCGCGGTCCCAGAGGATCTGGAGCATCGAGATGCCGACCGCCCGCTGCAGCGGGTCGGGGTAGGCGGCGTAGATCGCCGGCAGGAACTGGTTGAACTGGCTGGAGCGGGTGAGCAGGGTCGTGAAGCCCATGCCGGGCACGGCAAGTGAAGCCCGCTTCCAGTCCGGCGCGAGCGCCGTGGTGGCGCCGCCATTGATGCCGCCCAGCGAGATCCCGTAGTAGACGAGATCCTTGCCGGTGTCCTGCTGGTCCACCTGGAAGATCGGATCGCCCTCGTCGTCCTGGAACTCCGGCTCGGCGGCGAAGCCGTCATCGGCGGCCAGCGCTCGTGCCAGGTAGAGCGTGTTGACGTATCCCTGGACCGTTCGATCGGGCAGGGCGGGGAACAGGGTCAGGTCGCCCTTGCCGATCATCAGCGCAAGGAACTTGCCCAGGTCGTCGGCGCTCAGGCCCGTCCAGTCGGTGCCGCAGGTGACCCCGGTCATGGCGCCGGGGAACTGGGCCAGGCGGATCGTGGTCAGGTTGCTCTGCATCAGTCCGTGACCGAACACGATGGCCTTGTTGCCGCTGGTCTTCTCGACCGGCTCGTTGGCGCCGGCCCGAGGGATGGTGCAGGTGAAGGGAGCCTCCCAGGTGACCGGGTCACCGTGGGCGTCGACCGCCTGGACCGGCCGGTTGGTCCCCGGCGCGTAGTTGAGCCTCGAGCCGGAAGCGCAGGGGATGTCGGCCTCGGCCAGGCTGTAATCGGAGCCCGGCGCGTTCATGTAGCAGGGGACCGTGATCGTGCCCTGCACCGTCTTGTATGCGTAGCGGCTCTCGCCGCTCTCGCAGGGTGAGTTGTCGGGACAGGTGCCGAGGACGTTCTCGGAGTTGATATGGATGGCCGGGGCATGGCCCTCTACCGCTCCGTCCGCGAGATCGGTGTCACCGAGCTGGGCGAAGGCGTCGTTTCGCATCGCCACGGCCGGGCCGGTCAGGTTCTGCCTGGAGGCGACCGTGAAATCCCAGGCCAGATAGAGGCTGGAACGCTCGATCCCGGCCTCGCCGAGGGTGGTGAAGAGCTGGTTCATGTGCGGACGCCGTTCCTCGACCTGCCGATTCGCGGTCTCGATTCCGTCCCGGTAATAGCGGAACACTTCGTTCGGTTCGATAGCGGCTCCCGCGGCCGTGGTCAGCCCGCGCAGGGCGACGATGTATCGGTGCCCGTATTCGAGCGAGATGGCGGGGTGGATGAGCAACGTGCGGTCGGCGGCGGTCCCCTGGACGGTGCCGTTGTTGTGGGGGTTCGGGGTGCCCGGGACCATGTCGATCTCGGCCCAGATCGGAACCCGCTGCCCGGTTTCGGCGTCGATCAGGACGACCCGCTGGTCCGGGGCGGCGTAGGCGCCGATGTTCAGCTGGGAGACCAGATGGTTGGCCCTGAATGCCTCTGGCGTATCCAGTCCCGGAACCTTGGCGACGATGATGTTGTTCGGGGAGAAGCCGTCGTTCAGGTTGTAGGCGTCGTTGTAGATCGACTTTCCGGCCTTGCCGGTCGGCATGTGCTCGGGCTTGAAGTCGAGCCTCAGACCGGTGGGGGTGGAGGGGTCGGCCTTGGTGAAGTAATCGTTCGGATAAGGCAGCATGCAGTTGGCCGAATCGATCGGATCGCAGCCGGGCGTGGTCGCCGGGTTCGGCGGACCGGGCGGGGGCTTGTGCCCGCACCTCGACGCGTCCCGGGCCAGCTTCTTCGCCCGCTTGACGGTGGCCTTCCGGTTGACGATCCTGCCGTTCTTGCGCGCCTTCCTGGTGAAGCCGGCCACGACCGTCACCTTCTGGGCGCCACAGGTGGCGAGCTGCTTCCTGCCCTTCGCGGTCAGCGCCAGGCTGACCACCTTGGTCTGCTTGCGATTCTTCTTGAGGAGGACGACCTTCTTCTTGAAGAGGCCGCCCGCCTTGCCTTTCTTGGCCGAGAGCTTGACCTTGGCCCGGGAGGTGGACGAGACCTTGACGGTGAGCTTCTTCGCCCGGAGGAGCGCGGCTTGATCCTTGGTGGTGATCTTGACGGTCACCCGGGGCCGCTTCACCTTCTTGGCCCCGGCATCGGCCGGAATCAGAGTCAGGGCGGCGACCATCGCAAGGCCGACAGACAAAGTGGTCACGATCATCGCGAATCGACCCAGTTCGACACGCCGGACACTGATTGCAAGCTCCCTCATGCTTATCTCCTCACCCTCGCTTGATCCTCGTTTGGAACGATCCGACGTTTCATGAACGCCAGATTCCCTGAGAGGTTTCTACCACAGTAAGCAAGAGAGTCCGGCAGCACCAAGTTTAGGAAACATTATTTTTTGACTTAGGAAGAGTCAATGACCGTGGATTTTCATTCTCCGTCATGAACGAGATTCCCGATGCCCCCAAGCGCTCGCTGCGCTCAGTGTTTCTGGCCGCCCTCATGGGCGGCCTCGTCGTCGCCGTCGCCGGCTTCATAGCCATCGCGGCCGGCTGGATCGGCAAGTCCGAGACGACCGTCCAGTCGCTGACCGCCACGACCACGCCCGCCTCGAGCAAGAGCGACACCAACGTCGTCAACCAGATCTACAACCGCGACAGTGACGGCGTCGGTTTCATCACGGCGTCCGGCATCGCCACCCAGTCGAACAGTCCCTTCGACCCGTTCGGCCAGCAGCAGTCGACCAGTACCGCCACCGGTTCGGGATTCCTGATCGACACCGACGGTCACATGGTCACCAACAACCACGTGATCGAGGGCGCCAAGAAGATCACCGTCACGCTCGGCGATTCGGATGCCGTCTATGACGCGACCGTGGTCGGCACGGATCCTTCGACCGACCTGGCCCTGCTCAAGGTGGACGCGCCTTCCAGCGAGATGAAGCCGCTCAAGCTCGGTGACTCATCGGATGTCAAGGTCGGTGACCCCGTGGTCGCCATCGGCAACCCGTTCGGTCTCGACCGCACGGTGACCACCGGCATCGTCTCGGCCCTCCAGCGTGAGATCTCCAGCCTCAATCAGTACGCGATCTCGAACGTGATCCAGACTGACGCCGCGATCAACCCCGGCAACTCGGGCGGCCCGCTGATCGACGCCAACGGAAACGTGATCGGCGTGAACTCCCAGATCGCCACCGGCAGTGGCTCCAGCACCAGCGGCAACGTCGGCATCGGATTCGCCATCCCGTCGAACACCGTCAAGGACGTGGTCGACCAGCTGATGAACGGTGGCACCGTCGAGCACGCCTACCTCGGCATCAGCGGCGCGACGATCAACCCTCAACTGGCCGACGCGCTGAATCTCGGCACCGATCAGGGCGTCCTGGTCCAGGTGGCGCCGAAGGACGGACCCGCGGCCAAGGCCGGCATCAAGGCCGGCGATACCGCCGTCTCGATCGCCGGTCAGCGGGTGATGGCCGGTGGTGACGTGATCACCAAGGTCAACGGCAAGGACCTGACTTCGATGGAAGACCTGATCGCCGCCGTCAACGACGCCAAGGTCGGTGATGACATGGAGCTCGAGGTCGAACGGGACGGAAGCACGAAGACGATCAAGGTCACGCTCGGCACCCGGCCCGACGATTCCTCGTCGAACCAGAGCTCCAGCCAGTAGACCTCTCCCTCCCAAAATCCCTCCCTGCAGTCGACGGGCCGTTCTCAGGAGCGGCCCGTCGGCGTTTCACCCCTTTTCGGGCAACGGGCCGCCAGCAGATCGCCGCGTTGTCATACCCTTGGCTGGTGAAGGTAAAGGTCTGTGGGATAACCAATAGAGACGATGCCGAGGCTGCCGTGGAGCACGGCGCCTGGGCGATCGGGCTGATCCACCACAAGGAGAGCCCGCGTTTCGTCAAAGCCTCGGTCGCCGCCGGGATCGGTGAGGAGTTCCGCCGTCGCTGCGAGGTGGTCGGCGTCTTCGTCAATCCGTCGATCGAGCGAGTGGTTCAGGCTGCCGAGAACGCGCAGTTGACCATGATCCAGCTGAGCGGCAACGAAGGGGCCAGCTTCTGCACCGAGGTGAACCGTCGCACCGGCCTCAAGGTGATCAAGGCATTCCACATCGAAAACCACGCTGACGTCCGGGCCAGCACTGCCTATCGCTTCACCGACTTCCATCTCTTCGACACCGGACGCAAGGGAACCTACGGGGGCACGGGGGAGACCTTCGACTGGGAGTTGCTGGCGAACTACCACTCGGTCATTCCCACGATCCTGGCCGGCGGGCTGAACCCCGACAACGTGACCGAGGCGATCAGGATCGTCCGGCCGGACGCGGTCGATGTCGCCTCCGGGGTGGAAAAGTCTCCGGGCATCAAGGACCACGGCAAGCTGGCCAGCTTCTTCCAAGCGGCCCGCTACACCCCGGTGGCCGGCGCATGAACCGCAACATCGCCGATTCGACCGCCGGTGAGCTGCCGGGCCGCTTCGGCCCCTACGGCGGCCGCTACGTGCCCGAAACCCTGATCCCGGCTCTGGACGAACTGACCCTCGCCTGGTCGGAAGCGCGGGAAGACCCAGCCTTCGTCGATGAGCTGCAGGTCCTGCTGCGCGACTACGTCGGCCGGCCCAGCCCGCTCTACCTGGCTTCCCGCCTGAGCGAAGAAGCGGGCCGCAAGGTGTACCTGAAGCGCGAGGACCTGAACCACACCGGCGCCCACAAGATCAACAACGCGATCGGCCAGGCGCTGCTCGCCAAGCGCATGGGCAAGCCCCGGATCATCGCCGAGACCGGGGCCGGCCAGCACGGGGTCGCCAGCGCGACCGCCTGCGCTCTGCTCGATCTCGAATGCATCGTCTACATGGGCAGCGAGGACATCCGCCGCCAGAAGCCGAACGTCGAGCGGATGAAGCTGCTCGGAGCCCAGGTCGTGCCGGTCGAAGCCGGTGCCCGGACCCTCAAGGAAGCGGTCAGCGCCGCGATCCGCGACTGGGTGGCCAACGTCGCCGACACGCACTACATAATCGGTTCCGCGGTCGGCCCGGCGCCGTTCCCCGAGCTGGTTCGAGACCTCCAGCGGGTGATCGGAGACGAGGCGCGGGCCCAGGCGCTGGAGGCCGAGGGAACGCTTCCGGATCGGGTGATCGCCTGCATCGGCGGCGGTTCGAACGCGATCGGCACCTTCACCGCTTTCGTGCCGGACGAAGGGACCGAGCTGATCGGGGTGGAAGCGGGCGGCCACGGCCTCGACACCGACAAGCACGGCGCCTCCCTGACCGCCGGCACCACCTCGGTGCTGCACGGGTCCCTCTCCGCAGTCCTGACCGACGAGGAGGGCCAGATCCTGGAGGCCCACTCGGTCTCCGCGGGGCTTGACTATCCGGGCACCGGGCCGGAGCACGCGCACCTCCGTGACATCGGTCGGGCCAGGTACGTGGCCGTGACCGACCGTGAAGCGCTGGCCGCCTTCCGGCGCCTGAGCCGGCTGGAGGGCATCATCCCGGCGCTCGAGTCGTCGCATGCGATCGCCTGGCTGCTCGGTGAGGGCCGAAGCGCCGGTGACGGCTATGACCTGCTCTGCCTGTCCGGCCGCGGTGACAAGGATCTGGCCGAAGTGCTCGGCATGGAGGGAGTCGAATGACCGGTGCCGCTCGGAACGCCGGAGAAGCCCGCATCCTGGCCGCCTTCGAGGAGGCCCGCGAGCAGGGTCGGGCTGCCCTCATGCCTTACATGATGGGCGGCTTCCCCGACCGCGAGGCATCGGCTCAGATCGCCCGTTCCTACGCGGACAACGGCGCCGACCTGATCGAGCTGGGGATTCCGTTCTCGGATCCGCTGGCCGACGGACCGGTGATCCACGCCGCGGCGGTCAGCGCGCTGGAGGAGGGAACCAAGCTCGACGACGTGCTCGCCGTCTGCCGCGAGGTCTCCGACCGGGTCGCGGTCGTCCTGATGGCCTACACGAACTCGATCCTCGGCGGTGAGGGACCGGTCTCCTTCGCGGACCGTGCCGTGAAGGCCGGGGCGGTCGGTGTGATCGTCCCCGACCTGCCGCTGGGCGAGGACGAGAATCTGCGCCGGATCCTGACCGAAGCCGGACTTGCCGTGGTGCCGCTGATCGCGCCGACCACTCCGCCCGAGCGTCGCTCCGAGATCGGCGACGTCGCCGCCGGGTTCGTCTACGTCGTGTCCAGCGTCGGCACCACCGGCGAGCGGGCCGAGGTGCCGGCTCACCTCAAGGACCTCGTCGAAGACGTCAAGTCGAAGACCGAGGTGCCGGTCGCGGTCGGTTTCGGGATCGGCTCGCCCGAACAAGCGGCGATCGTCGGCCAGGAGGCTGACGGGGTGATCATCGGCTCCAAGCTGGTCCGCATCGCGGGCGATGCCGAGCGAGGCGAGGCACCGTCGGCTGTCGGCGGCTTCATGGCCGATACCGCGGCCGCTCTGGCCAAGTCGGGCAGCGGCTCCATTAGGTAGGATTCGCGCCGATGCTGATCCCGGTCTCTTTTTTCGTCGCCCTCGCCCTCGCGGTCTTCTCCTACTCGCAGGGTCAGGGCGGCCCGATTGCCGGCCTCGTTTTCTTCGGTGTGCTGTTCATAGGCGCGTTGATTCACGTCTGCCAGCCGCTGATCGAAAAGGGCAAGGCTCTCAAGCCCTCCAAAGACTGATCTCTTGAAGATCGGGTGTTGACCGGCGGGGGCGATTGTCCCAGCCTCAATGCCGTGATCCGTGCCGCCGTCGTCCGCGGCGCAAAATAGTGGGGGCTGATGGCCGCGCTCAAGGGCACGGCGATCGAGATGGTCGCCCTCGAGGAAGCGGTGGCGGGGCTCAAGACCGTTCCGCCTTCCCTTTACGCCGAAACCGAAGTATTCTTCGGCTAGATGGGAGAGAGCAGGAAGCTCAGAACGGGAGGCTTGGCGCTGCTAGCGGCGTTTACCGCGCTCTGCGGCCACGCGGCCGCTTCGCCGCCTGTCGTGAATCCCTGGCTGGATCAGGCTGGGATCCTCAACATGGCCCATCAGGGCGGCGAGCTCGAAGCTCCTTCGAGCACGATGTACGCCTTCCACACCGCGCTCGAGGATCGTGGCGCCGACACTCTCGAAATGGACGTGAACGCGACCGCCGACAACCGTCTGGCCGTGATGCACGACTACTACACGAGCAAGATCACCCCCTTGGACGCTCAGGTGCGGGACCTGACGTTGGCCGAGCTTCAGGCGCTCGACGCCGCGTACTGGTTCAGTCCCGGCACCGGCCAATTCGATCATTCCAAGCCGTCGGCGGACTATCCGCTGCGTGGCGTGCGCGCCGGTGAGAAGCCGCCGCCGGACGGATACTCAGCCGACGACTTCCGGGTACCGGCCATCGACCAGGTGCTGGCTGCCTTCCCCGACGTGCCGATCAACATCGAGATCAAAGCGGTTCCAGGGGAGCCTTCGGAGGCGATTCGGGTGGCGAGGCTGCTGGCAACGATCCTCAACCGACCCGAAAACGTGAACCGGCCGATCATCGTGGCCTCACTCGACCAGCCCGCGCTGGTCGAGTTCCACCAGTTGGCGCCGGCGATCGGGCTCTCGGCCAGCCTCGGCTCGATGATCGGCCTGATCGGCAGCGGCATTCCGATCGAGCCGGATCCGGTCGCTCTGCAGGTGCCGATGGTCCTCGGGGAGGCGAACATACCGGCGATGCTCCAGGCGATGGACGTGAACGGCATGGGCTACGCGGTACATGCGTGGACCGACGGCGCCGACACCGAAAACGACGTCTCCTACGCCGGGCTGATCGACTCCGGCGTCCAGGGGATCATGTCCTCGTCGCCTTCGAATCTGGCCGACTACCTGTGTCGGGCCGCTGTCCGTAGGCCCGACGGGGCGCCTCGTTGCGATGGATAGGTCATGGACTACCGGCTCGCCTATCCGTCGCGGTCGCTGCGGCGCTTTCTCAAGTCCGGGCTGCCGGTGCGGGCCGCCTGCGACCAGGCATGCGACCTGAGGCTGAACCTGCGGATGAATGCGGCTGCCGCGAAGAAGATCGGCATAAGACGCAGGCCCGACAGCAGCGGGCTGGTCCTGATCGGCTTGACCGAGAACAGACGGCACAGCCCGGCCGGCAGCCTGACCGTGAGAGGAAAGGCTTTCAGGCAGGCGATACGGCGACTGTCGCGAGTCCGCCGGGCAAAGGTCCAGATCGTCTCGACAGTCCTGGACAGCTACGGCTGGCGCCGTGCGGTCGAGCGCCGCTGGCTCACCCTGACGTCGAAGAAGCCGCTGCGGCGGCGCTGAGGCTCAGCCCAGCAGGTTGGCGAGGGCGCCGGCCAGTTCCGGCTGCTTGAACTCGTAGCCGTTGTCGGTCGCCTTCTTGGGGAATACCCGCTGGCCTTCGCGGGCCGCGTGCCCGACTCCGCCGCCCTTGACGATGTCGATCGCGAAACCAGGGAGAGGCAGGATCGAAGGCCGGCCCAGCTCCTTGCCGAGAGCCTTCGAGAATTCCTTGTTGGTGACCGGGTTCGGGGCGGTCGCGTTGACCGGGCCGTCGGCGGCCTCGTTGTCCAGAGCCCAGAGCAGGATGCCGACCTCGTCGTGGTAGTGGATCCAGGACATGTACTGCTTTCCACCGGCGATCGGCCCGCCGACCCCCATCTTGAAGGGCAGAAGCAGCTCCTTGAGCAGACCCCCTCGAGAGTCGAGCACATGTCCGGAGCGGATCATCGCGACCCGCAGCCCATGCTCCTCGGCGGAACGGGCGGCGTCTTCCCAGCCGAGCACCACCCGGGCGAGGAAGTCATCGGCCACCGCGGCGTCTTCGTAGAGCAGCTCGTCACCGCGATCGCCGTAGATCCCGATCGCGGAACCCGAGATGAGGATCTTCGGACGCTCATCGAGGGCCGAGATCTTGTCGACCAGGTTCTTCGTCGCCTTGATCCGGCTGCGGGCGATCCGATCCCGTACCTCGTCGTTCCAACGCTGGTTGATCGGCTCGCCGGCCAGGTTGACCACCGCGTCGACCCCCGCGAACGCTTCACGGGGCGGCCGTTCGCGCACCGCCTCCCATCCGTGCCACTCGACCCGGGGGAGGGTCTTCGAAGCCCGAGCGGGATCCCGGGTGAGGCCGACCACCGCGTCGCCACGGTCGATCAGGGCATTGCACAAGGTGGAACCGATCAGACCGGTGCCGCCAGTGACGAGGATCCGACGCTGCCGGGGAGAATTCAAATCAGGCATCTCGTCCTAGTCTAGAGTTCCGGCCGATCGGGGTATGGAAAGGACAGCCGGGTCAAACCCGGAGGCCGTCTAAGGTAAGCGGCTCATGTTTTTCAAGGTCAATCGGGTCTTGAACTGGTCCCTGCTCAAGCTCACGTTCGCTTCAACGCTGGTGTCATCGGCCGCTCTGCTCGCCCTGGTGCCGGGGCCGGCTTCAGCCCGGCCCTCGAAGTGCTTCGGGAAGACGATCAACCGGGTGGTCACCGGCAACGGCAAGACCGTCCACCTAAAGTTCCGGGATGTGGTCTGGGTCGCGGGCGACCGGGTGACGGTGATCGCCAAGCCGTATAGCCACATCTGCGCCGACCAGGGCAGGCAGCTCGTTCATCCCGGCAAGGGTCGCACCTGGACCAGCACCGGCCGCGACGATGATCGCGTCTATCTGCATCCCAAGAGCAACAAGAACATAGTCCAGGCGGGTCTCGGCAATGACTTGATCGTCGGCTCCAGAGGCCATGACTTCCTGTACGGATCGCCGAAGCAGGTGCCCGCGGGGGTCGGCGACACGGACGTGATCAAGGGCGGCGGCGGCAACGACCGGATTTTCGATTACGGAGGGACCGGCAACCGGCTCTACGGTCAGACCGGCTCGGACCGTATCCACAGCCTCGGCGACGCCGTTTCGGAGCTGCACGGCGGCAACGGCACCGACTTCCTCTACTCGAACGGCGGCATCA
>Ga0153956_1000305_pt1 | contig 59452 bp, 60 predicted proteins | sample TSFL040MetaG_FD_104704 | JGI IMG/M metagenome (GOLD analysis project Ga0153956, IMG submission 104704) | Attine ant fungus gardens microbial communities from Florida, USA - TSFL040 MetaG | ecosystem: Host-associated > Fungi > Mycelium > Unclassified | place: USA: Florida, Wekiwa Springs...
CGGAGCTCTCGGTGCCGCTCAATTTGAAGGAGTCGCGGTAGTCGCTGCCCACCGCCGAATGGATGACGGTGAGGCCGATCACGACGATCAGCCAGGCGGCGAGGACGGTGCGACGATGGGTGAAGGACCAGCGGGCCAGTGTGCGCATGGCGCGGCACCGTACACGTAAATAAGACACTCGTGTAAGACTTGTCAGAGAACTGTCAGAACTTTGAATCGATGCGAACGAAGGGAGGTCAGAGATGCCCGACGACCTGCGGGCGGACGCGCGGCGGAACATCCGCCGGGTCCTCGAAGCGGCGGCGCGCGTCCTCGCCGACGACCCGGCGGCCGGCATGCAGGCGATCGCCGACGCGGCGGAGGTCTCGCGACCGACCGTCTATCGGCACTTCACCAGCCGCGAGGAGCTGATCGAGGCGATCCGCGAGGAGGCGATGGCCCAGGCGATGGAGACCTTCGACGCCGCCGCCGCCTCGACCGAGCCCGCCGCGGCGGCGCTCGAGCACCTGATCCTCGATCTCGCCGACATCGCCGCCCGCTACCCGCTCCTGGCGCGACTGATCGCCATCCCGGGCGGCCCGGAGAAGAAACCCCCGGACCGCCTGATCGGCGCCTTCAAGGCCTTGATCGCCCGCGGTCGACGCGACGGCACCCTCCGCCCCGACCTGCGCCCGGAGATCCTCGGCCCGGCGACCATGGGCGCGCTCTTCCTCGCGCTCCGGGCGGGGAGCGACCGCGGCGCCGACCCGCGCGAGGTAGGAGCCGGAGTGGCCCTGATCGTGCTGAGCGGGGCGCGGGCCGCTGGATGATCGGCCGGCCGGGGCGGCAGTCCTAGTTGGTGTCCTGGGCGTCTCATGGAGGTCCTGGCAGGCTGTGACCTCCATGAGACGCCCAGGACGTGAGGGTCTCGTGAGACACCGGGCACGGGTCCGTCACGAACTCCCGACTTCCGTGACCCTTCTGCATGGAAGGAAGCCTCCACCACAGGTCGAGTTCGCACTTAGCCACGCTATGTGTGGCTAAGTGCGAACTCACCGGGGTGGGGCATGGGGAAGGCGCGCGGGAGGGTGACGTTCCCGGCATCTCTCCCACGACTTGCGAGTCTCGTCACGGATCCGTGCCGCGCCCGTGACTCCCGCCCGGGCGCCCCGGCAATCCCCACATCCCCGGCCGTCTCGGCCACGGTCACAGCCTGCCAGGGCCGTGACCGAGACGGCCGGGCTCGCCGCAAACCCATGCGTCCCTTGTCACGGGCGCTGGGCGCCCAGGCCCCGGCGCACTCGCCGACGGCCCGCAACTGTCAGAGTTCTTTCAAGGAGCGCGCCTACGCTCGAACGGTCCCGAGTTTCACCAGGAGGCCGCTTTGACTTTTCTTCGCCGCATCTCGACCCGCCGTCTGCTCTCGATCTGCGCGCTCGCGCTGGTCATCGTGATCGGCGGCACCGCCGTCGCCCTCGCCACCTCCGGTGGCGGACCGAAGCCGCCCGCCAAACCGCTGGCGAACGCCGTCCACGACGCGCTCGAAGCGCCCGCCGTGCCGGGGATCAGCGCCGACGTCCACTTCACCAACAACCTGATCGACGCCTCCAGCCTCGAAGGCAAAGACCCGATCCTCGCCGGCGCCACCGGCCGGCTCTGGGCCTCGCCCGCCGACGGCGGCAAGCTGCGGCTCGAGCTGCAGGCCGAAGAAGGCGGCAACGACAGCCAGGTGCTGGTCGAAGGGCGCCACTTCGAGATCTACGACGGCACCTCGGAAACCGTCTACGAAGGCACGCTTCCCGAACACGAAGGCTCCGAAGGCGAAGGCAAGGCCGCCGAAGCCGAAGACGGGGTCCCCTCGGTCGAACGGATCCAGGAAGGGATCGACCGGGCCGGCAACCGGGTCGACTTGAGCGGCGCGATCCCGTCCGACGTCGCCGGCCGCGCGACCTACACCGTGTGGGCGGCCCCCAGCCACGACGGCGGCCTGCTCGGCCGGGTCGAGCTGTCGTGGGACGCCGGCAACGGCATCCCGCTGCGCGGCGCCGTCTACTCGAGCGAAAGCTCCTCGCCGGTGCTGGAACTGGCGGCGACCGGGGTCAACTTCGAAGCGGTGCCCGCCTCGGTCTTCGAAATCTCGCCTCCCGCGGGAGCGAAGGTCGTCGACCTCTCCGCCTCGGGGATGAAGGGCGCCGACGGCAAGCCGACCCAGGCGGTCGGGGCCGAAGCGGTCAGCGCCGCGATCGACTTCCCGCTCGCCGCGCCGCCGAGCCTCGCCGGCCTGCCGCAGGCGGACGTGCGGGCGATCGAATTCGACGGTCACACCGCGGCGCTCGTCACCTATGGCAAGGGCCTCGGCGGCATCGCCGTGATCGAGACGAAGACCTCGCCCGAAGGCAGCACGCCGATGGGCGGCCCGGGTCAGCTCGGCCTGCCCAAGATCGCGATCGGCGACGTGAAGGGCGAAGAGCTCGACACGGCGCTCGGCTCGGTGCTCCGCTTCAGCCGCGAAGGGGTCGACTACGTCGTGCTCGGCTCCGTCCCGCCCGCGGCGGTGGAGGCGGCGGCGCGGGGGTTGTAGATGGAGAGCCGGTGCCGCGGGTGACTCCGCAGGCGATCCCGATCGAGGTCAGGGGCCTGGTCAAGCGCTACGGCGATCTGATCGCCGTGGACCAGGTCGACCTGACCGTCGAGCCGGGGGACGTCTTCGGCTATCTCGGACCGAACGGGGCGGGCAAGACCACCTCGCTGCGGATGATGCTCGGGCTGATCCGCCCGAGCGCCGGCACGGTGCGCCTCTTCGGCCGCGATCCGCAGCTGAGCGTGAAGGCGCTGGAGGGCGTCGCCGGGTTCGTCGAAGCGCCCTCCTTCTACCCCTACCTGAACGGGCGCGAGAACCTGCGCCTGTTCGCGGCGCTCGACGGCGGCGACGCGACGGCGCGGATCGAGGAGTCGCTCGACACCGTCGGCCTCGCCGACCGCGCCAAGGACCGCGTCGGCGGCTACTCCCACGGGATGCGCCAGCGGCTGGGGATCGCGGCGGCGCTCCTGCGTCAGCCGCGGCTGCTCCTGCTGGACGAGCCGGCGACCGGGCTCGACCCGGGCGGCATGCGCGACATGCGCGACCTGATCCGCGAGCTGTCGGCGAGCGGGATGACCGTCCTGCTCTCCAGCCACCTGCTCGCCGAGGTGGAAGAACTCTGCAACCGGGTGGCGATCGTCCGCTCCGGCCGGGTCGCCTACCAGGGGTCGCTCGCCGACCTCCGCGCCCAGGCGGGCGAGGAATACCTGCTGCGCGGCTCCGACGAAGAGTGCGCCCACGCCGTCGCGGCCGCCCAGCCAGGGCTCGCCGACATCGTCGCCACCGCCGACGGCACGCGTTTCGTCGCCGCCGACGAGGAGGCGGTCGGGTCGCTGTCGATGGCGCTGGCGGAGGCGGAGGTGGCGATCCTCGAGCTGACCCGGCGGCGCGCCACGCTCGAGGACCTCTTCTTCAGCCTCACCGAGGGCGACGGGGTGGAGACGCGGCGGGCGTCCCACCCGAACGGCTGCGACCCCGCCGTCCCGACCCCGGTGGAGTCCGCGTGAATCCCGGCGTCCTCACCGTCTACCGCTGGGAGCTGCGCAAGCTGCGCGCCCAGAAGCGCACCTACCTGGGTCTCGGCGCGGCGGCACTGGTGCCGATCATCTTCGCCGTCGCTCTCGCCGTCCGCAACGGCCAGCCCGAAGACGTCGCCTTCGGCCGTTACCTGCACGACACCGGGCTGGCGGTGCCGCTGGTGCTGCTGCTCTTCGGCTCGGTCTGGATGTTCCCGCTGATCACCGCGCTGGTCGCCGGGGACATCGTCGCCGCCGAGGATCGCCACGACACCCTGAAGGGGATCCTGACCCGCTCGGTCGAGCGCCACCAGGTGTTCGCCGGGAAGACGCTCGCCACCTTCACCTACGCGATCCTGGCGATCGCGATCACCGGCGCCGTCGCGCTGGGCGCCGGCATCCTCGTCTCCGGGTTCAACTCGATCGTCAGCCTCTCCGGGACCCGCGTGTCGGCCGGCGAAGGGCTCGGCTTGGTCTGGCTCAGCCTGCTCTTCTACCTCGTGCCGATCCTGGCGGTGGCCTCGATCGGCCTCCTCTTCTCGACCGTCTTCCGCAACAGCGCCGCGGCGATCGTCGGCACGCTGATGTTCTCGCTGCTGGTCCAGCTGATCGGGATCCTGCCGGGGCTCGGCGGGCTCCATCCCTACCTGCTGAGCACCCAGTTCAACGCCTGGCAGGGCTTCCTGCGCTCTCCCGTCGACTGGACGCCGGTCGTGCGGGCGCTCTGGGTCTGCGCGCTCTACGCCGCCCCGGCCCTGTTCGCCGCGCTGCTCGTCTTCCTGCGCCGCGACGTCGCCGGGGACTGAGGCCCCGGTGGCCGAGCGGGTGCTGATCGTCGAGGACGACGCCGGGGTCCGGCGGATGCTCGAGCGCAGCCTCGGCGCCGAGGGCTTCGCGGTCGCCACCGCGGCCGACGGGGGCGCCGCGCTGGCCGCCGCCGAGGGGACGGCGCCCGACCTGGTCGTCCTCGACGTCGCGATGCCGGGGATGGACGGCTTCGAGGTGTGCCGGCGGCTGCGCGCCAAGGGCCTGACCGGCGGGGTGCTGATGCTGACCGCCCGCGATTCGGTATCCGACCGGGTGCGCGGGCTCGAGTCGGGGGCCGACGATTACGTGGTGAAGCCGTTCGCGATCGCCGAGGTCGTGGCGCGGCTGCGGGCGCTGACCCGGCGCGGCTCGGACCGCAGCGAGCGGCTCGCCCACGGTGAGATCGTCCTCGACACCGCGACCGCGACGGTGCGGTCCGCCGCCGGCCCGCCGGTCCAGCTGACCGCGCGCGAGGCGCAACTGCTCGAGCTGCTGCTGCGCGATCCCCGCGCGGTGCTCTCGCGGGGCACCGCGATCGAGGTGATCTGGGGCGGCGCCGCGACCGAGAACATCGTCGACCGCTACGTCGCCCGGGTGCGGCGCAAGCTCGGCGATCCGGAGGCGATCCGGACCGTGCGGGGGGTCGGCTTCATACTCGCCCCGTGAGGGGTCGCAGCCTCAGCTCCCGCTTGACGATCGCCTCGGTTGCGGCGGTCGCCCTCGCCGTGCTCCTCTTCGGCATCGCGGCGCGGATCGTGATCGCCGATCGCCTGCACTCCTCGCTCGACGACAGCCTGCGGCGGCGGGCGACCGACGTCGCGCGGCTCGCCGTCTCGGCGCCGGCCCTGCTGCGCGCGCCGGGGGCGCTGGAATCGCCGATCTCCGGGCACCAGCTGAGCGTCGAGGTGCTCGATCGCTCGGGGGCGATCGTCGCCCGCTCGCTCTCCCTCGGGGCGAAGCTGCTGCCGCGGACGGAAGCCACCGCCGCGGCAAGGCACGGCAGCACCGGCTTCGCCGACGCCGAGCTCGACGGCGAATCGATCCGCATCTTCGCCGCGCCGATCGCCGAGGCCGGCGGGCCCGCGTCCGGCGGCGTCGTCCTCGTCGCGGGCAGCAACGCGGACATCCACGGCACCGAGCACCGGCTCGGCCTGGTCCTCCTGCTCTGCGGCGCGGGCGCGGTGATCGTCGGCGGCGCGCTGACCACCGTCCTCACCCGTCGCGGCACCCGCTCCCTGCGCGATCTCTCCTCTTCGGCGGCGACGATCACCCGCACCGAGGACCCGGCCCGGCGCCTCGCCCAGCCGGCCGGGCCCGAGGAGGTGGCGGAGCTGGCGGCGACCCTGAACGGGATGCTCGCCGCGCTCGCCGCCTCGGGCGAGCGTGAACGCCGCTTCCTCGCCGACGCCAGCCATGAGCTGCGGACGCCGCTGACCAGCCTGCGCGGCAACGTCGAGTACGTCGCCCGCCACGGCGCCGACCCCGAGGCGATCGCCGACCTGGAAAGCGACGCCGCCCGGCTCGGCCAGCTGGTCGAGGACCTCCTCGCCCTGGAGCGCGAGGCGGCCGCCGAGCACCCCCGCCGCCCGGTCCGCCTCGATGAGCTGGTGCGCGCCGCGGCCGCCGCCGACGAGGACGTCGTCGCGACGATCGACGGCCCGGTCACGGTCAGCGGCGAGCCCGACGCGATCACCCGTGCCCTCGACAACCTGCTCGAGAACGCCAAGCGTCACGGTCCCGCCGGGGGCGAGGTGCGGATCGCCCTCCGCCGCTCCGGCACCGAAGCGGAGGTCTCCGTTACCGACACCGGCCCAGGCTTCGCGCCCGGCACCGAGGAGGCGGCCTTCGACCGCTTCTGGCGCGGCGACGACGTCGCCGCCCCCGGCTCGGGCCTGGGCCTGGCGATCGTCCGGGCGACCGCCGAACGCCACGGCGGCCGGGCCTGGGCGTCGGGCTCGACGGTGACCTTCTCACTCCCCGCCGATCGCACCGAACCAGGTTGACGCCGATCCCGCGGCGCCCGTCCGAGGTCGGTCCCGGACGTCTCATGGCGGTCCTGGCAGGCTGTGACCGCCATGAGATGCCCGGGACGTGCGGGGGAGGTCGGTCTTCCGCGCGGGAGAAGCCACACTTCGCTCCGATCGGGCACGAAGATGCCGGGAACGTCACACTTCCGCGCGCGTTGAGTCTCTTTCGGGCCCGAAACGAGATGCCGAAAACGCGATGCACGGGTTTGGGCCTCCATAGGGGCCCAAAGTCACTCAGCGCGTCCGTGACTGTTGGGCAACACGCGCGGAGGTCAGGATTCTTCTTCTCCTCTTCGTGGAGCGTGCCGACCTTGATCGCCGAGAGGTTCGTGCTGTCGACGGAGACCGTGCTCCCCGGGTTCGTGATCGAACAAAGGACGTTGTACGTGCTCGGAGCTTCGATCGTCTGGGCCCATTCCATCGCCACGATCTTGCGGTCGTTCACTCCGCTCAGGTTGATGTTCACGCCCGTTCCGTTGCCCCGGACTCGTTCCGGATCACGCAGAAGGCGTTCGAGGCGCCGGCGCCGGTGCTGTACAGCCGGGCGGTGGCCGAGAGGAGGTAGCTGCCGGCGGGGACGTGGAGTTCCCCGGCTTCGATGGTGGGTTCGAGCACGCCGCCCCCCATGTTCACGGCGACGTAGCCGTCACTCGGCCCTTCGGGACCCCGGTCGCCCATTTCTCCTTTCGCGCCCGGCTCTCCCCTTTCGCCCTGGAGCCCTCGCTCCCCCGGCGCGCCGGGGGCCCCGGCGGGCCCGCTCGGCCCGGTCGCGCCCGTCGGTCCGGCGGGACCGGTGAGGGCGGATTTCGACGCCCGGCTGAGCTTCGCCGGCGTCACCGCTTCCTTCTTGAGTTGGGTGGTCCCGACGCTGTTCCTCGGCAGCTGCGTCGCCGCGTAGCTCGCCCCGCCGAGGGCGACGAACAGGGCGAGCGTCGCGATCAGGTTCGCGTAGGTCAGTCGGTCCAGGATTCGGCTCATGGGCGCGAACGTATTTCGGGCTGAACCTCCGACCGCCATCTGGCGGCGGGCGACCCCGAGCCGTCATCGACGAGATGACCCCAGGGCTCTATCGGCGTTTCGCCTCACCTGGCCTCGCCATGGACGAGCGGTTCGAGTACAGGCGCGACTGGTATCGCCTCACCGAACCAGATTCGGGAGCTCGTCAGCGTGGGTGGGTCCGGCGAACGACGTCGACGCGCTCGAATCGGCGCTCATGATCCGCGTGGGGCCGGGCGCCATCCGGGTGATGGCGCTCATAACTGCGGACCGCATAGACGAGCTGACCGAAGACCGATGCGTCGATCACGGCGAAGCCGGCTATGACTCCTACTGAAACCATGAGTCAATTGTGCGCCTATCGCGTCCCGTCGGCAACCGCGTCTGTAAGAGTTCGGACGTGACGGGCGTCTCAGCTCCGGTCCGCACGCGGCGTCGACCAGCCCGGCCGGGCGAGCCCGGATTCGAAGGCGAAGACGACGAGCTGGGCGCGGTCGCGGGCGCCGAGCTTCATCATCGCCCGGTTGACGTGGGTCTTCACCGTCGCCGGGCTGAGGACGAAGTGGGCGGCGATCTCCTGGTTGGAGAGGCCCTTGGCGACCAGCTCGGTCACCTCGCGCTCGCGCGCGGTCAGCTCCTCGAGCAGCTCGGCGCCGGGCGGTCGGGTGGAGCGGCGGGCGAACTCGGCGATCAGGGTGCGGGTGACGCCGGGGGAGAGGAGCGCGTCGCCGCCCGCGACGAGGCGGACGCCCGCGACCAGGTCGGCGGGCTCGGTGTCCTTGACCAGGAAGCCCGCGGCCCCGGCGCGGAGCGCCTCGAAGACGTACTCGTCGAGTTCGAAGGTGGTGAGGATGACGACGTGCACCTCGCCGAGGCCCTCCTCCGCGGCGAGCAGCCGCGTCGCCTCGAGCCCGTCCATGCCGGGCATGCGGATGTCCATCAGGACGACGTCGGGCCGCTCCGCCCGCACCAGCCGCAGCGCCGCTTCCCCGTCGCAGGCCTCGCCGACCACCTCGATGTCCGGCTCGGCGTCGAGCAGGGCGCGGAAGCCGGCGCGGACCAGCGCCTGGTCGTCGATCAGGGCGACGCGGATCATCGCTCGGCCTCCACTGGCAGGCGGGCACGCACCGTGAAGGCGCCGTCCCGACCTCGCCCCGCCTCGAGCGTGCCGCCGAGCGCCGTCGCCCGCTCCCGCATCCCGACGATCCCGTTGCCCGCGGGCGGCTCACCGGGTGCGCCGCCCGCGGTCGGATTGGTCACCGCGATCGTCAGGCCGTCGGCGTCGAAGGCGACCGCGAGCCGCGCCGGCCGGCCGGGCGCGTGGCGGGCGACGTTGGTGAGCGCCTCCTGGGCGATCCGGTAGGCGGCGAGATCGACCGAGCCGGGCAGCTCGCGCCGCTCGCCGGAAAGGGTCAGCTCGATCTCGACCCCGGCGTCGCGCATGCGCTCGACCAGGGGCCCGAGGTCGTCGAGGCCGGGTTCGGGCGCCCGCGGCGCCGCCTCGTCGGCCTGGCGCAGGGTGCCGAGGACGGCGCGCATCTCGCGCAGGGTCTCGGCGCTCGCCCCCTTGATCGCCGCCAGCGCCGGTTCGACGTCGGCCTTGTCGGCGTCGCCTTTCTGCAGCAGGTGGAGGGCGACGCCGGCCTGGACGTTGATCAGCGAGACGTTGTGGGCGAGCACGTCGTGCAGCTCGCGGGCGATCCGCAGGCGCTCCTCGCCGACCCGCCGCAGCGATTCCTGGCGCCGGGTCCGCCGCGCTTCGGCCGCCCGCTCGGTGCGGGAGCGCACCAGCTCGGCGCCGGCGCCGAGCACCAGCAGCCAGGCGGCCAGCCCGACCGTGTCGCCGAGCCGCAGGTCGTCGACCCCGGCCAGCGCGCCGAGTCCCAGGAAGCACGCGTAGCCGAGCGCCAGCGTCCCCCAGGCGATCGCGCGGTGACCGCGCAGGGCGACGGTCACGAAGGCGACGATCAGGGCGGCGAAGCTCGGTCCGTGCGGGTAGCCGAGCAGCCAGTAGAGGAGCGTCACCGCGAAGACGAAGGCGAGGACGCCGATCGGCCATCGGCGGCGGTAGTAGAGGGCCGCCGGGCCGACCGCCAGGAGGGCGTAGGCCCAGCCGTCGAGCGGGGTGCGGTCGGGCTGGTGGCGGGCGGCGGCGTGGGTCGCGCCGACCTGGACGGCGAGCGCGGCGAGCGCGATCAGGGCGTCGCGGCGGGAGCCGGCGAGCCAGGGCCGACCCGCCCGGCGGGCCGATGGCGACGCGATCGCGGACACCCGGGAAGCGTAGATCGTGCCCCGCCGCCGCTTCGACGGCCGGCCGCGGTAGAGGCGCGTACCGCGAACGCGGTACACGGGGCGCGCCGCGAGCCTCGAACGGCGCGGGTCAGGTCACCGCGCCCGCCCGACGACAAGCGGGCGCCCGCGGCGGAGCATCGGGGCCATCGCTTTCCCCCTCCGAAAGGAACCGAGATGATCCCGCCGACCGGCGCCCTGGCGCCCCTTGCCGACTGCTGGCACCACGGGGGCGGCCCGTGGTTTCTCTTCCCGCTCTTCTGGATCGCCGTGATCGTCTTCGTCGTCTGGATGTTCCGCCGCGGTCGCTGGGGCCGCCCCGGTCGCGCGCACCATCACCAGAGCGCCGCCGAGGTGCTCGAACACCGCTTCGCCCGCGGTGAGATCGACGACGACGAGTACCGTCGCCGCCGCTCGGTCCTGGGCGGGGAAGAGAAGTGATGGGCGGCCTGACCCGCTTCGTCCTGCGGCACCGCCGCCTCGTCGTCGCCTTCTGGCTGGCGCTGACGGTCGTCGGCTTCGCCACCGTCGGCAAGGCCGACGAATCCTTCAGCGAAGAATTCTCGGTCCCGGGCCGGGAAGGCTACGAGACGAACCAGGAAATCGAGGCCAGGTTCGGCAACGGCGGCGACTATGCCCCGCTGTTGGCGGTGGTCCGGCTCCCGGAGGGGACGGCGGTCGGCTCGCCAGCCGTGCGCCGGGGCCTCACCGCGGTCGAACGGTCGATCGAGCGGGCCGTGCCCGGCACGCGGGCCGCCTCGTTCGCCTCGACCGGCTCGCGCTCCTTCGTCTCCGCGGACGGCGGCACCACCTTCGTCCTCGCCTACCCGCCGCAGGCGAAGGGCGGCGGCTTCGGCGGCGACTCGGCCACCGCCGAAGCGGCGGCCACGGCGCTCCGCGGCGATACGGTCGCGGGCGCCCCGGTGCGCCTCACCGGCCTCAAAGCCCTCTCCGCCGAAACCGGCGGCGGGGGCGGGCCCGGCCTCCTCGTCGAGGCGCTCCTCGGCGGCCTCGGCGCGCTCGCGGTCCTCGCCTTCGCCTTCGCCTCGCTGATGGCCTTCGTGCCGCTGGTCGTCGCGCTGGTCTCGATCATGATCAGCTTCCTGGCCGCCTGGGGCCTCACCGCGATCACCCCGATCTCACCGATCGCGAGCTTCCTGATCGCCCTGGTCGGTCTCGGCGTGGCGATCGACTACACGCTCCTGATCGTCGTCCGCTGGCGCGAGGAACGGGCCCACGGACACAGCGGCGAGGAGGCGATCGTGCGGACGATGGAGAGGGCGGGGCGCGCCGTCGTCTTCAGCGGCACGACGGTCGGGATCGGCCTGCTCAGCCTCGTCGTCCTGCCGGTGCCCTTCCTCGCCAGCGTCGGCTACGCGGGCATGCTGGTCCCGCTGGTCAGCGTCGCCGTCGCGGTGACCCTGGTGCCGATCGTCCTCGCCACGCTGGGCCGGCGCCTCGACTGGCCGCACGTCCGCAGCGACGATCGCGCCAGTCGTGTCTGGACCGGCTGGGCGCGGGTGGTCGTGCGCCACCGCGCGCTCGCCGCGCTCGCCGCGACCGCGGTCCTCGCGGCGCTGCTGCTCGCCGCCTCCGGGGTCCAGCTGGGCGCCGCCGACGGCAACCCGAACTCGATCGCGAAGACCGGCCAGGCGGTGACCGCCCTGCACACCCTGGAGCGGGCCGGGATCGGCTCCGGCGCGCTCTCGCCGGTCGAGGTCCTCGCCGACGCCGAAGGCGGCGCCGAGCTGCCCGCCGCCCTCGCACGGGTGGAAGGCGTCACCGGCGCGGTCGCCCCGAGCGGCGCGGCCTGGCGGCGCGGCGGCCAGAGGGTCGTCGACGCCTTCCCGCTGTCCGACTCCGAAGGCACCGCCCACGCGGTCCGTGATGCCGCCCACGCGGCGCTGCCGGGATCGCGGGTCGGCGGGATCGTCGCCGAGAACGCCGACTTCATCGACGCCGTCTACGGCAGCTTCCCGCTGATGATCGGCGTGATGGCGCTGCTCACCTTCCTGCTCCTGGCCCGCGCCTTCCGCTCGCTGCTCCTGCCGGCCAAGGCGGTGCTGCTGAACATCGCCAGCGTCGCTGCCGCCTGGGGGGTCCTGGTCCTGATCTGGCAGGAGGGGCACGGCTCGCAGGCGCTCTGGGGGATCCCGGCGACCGGATCGGTCCCCTCCTGGCTGCCGGTGATCGTCTTCGCCTTCCTCTTCGGGCTCTCGATGGACTACGAGGTGTTCATCCTCGCCCGCATGCGGGAGGCGCACGACCGGGGGGCCTCGACCGAGGGCGCGGTGGTCGAGGGGATCGGTCGCACCGGCCGCCTGGTGACGAGCGCCGCGCTGATCCTCTTCCTGGGTTTCGTCTCGATGGCGACCGCGCCGGAGGTGCAGGTGAAGATGATCGCCACCGGCCTCGGCGCCGGGATCCTGATCGACGCGACGATCATCCGCTCGCTGCTGGTGCCCGCCGCGGTCGCCCTCTTCGGCCGCTGGAACTGGTGGTTGCCAGGGCCGATGGCGCGCCTCCTGCGCGTGCGCCCGTCATCCGCTCCCCTGTCCTCGTTCGCGGGGAAGCAGCGCGTCTAGTTCGGCGAGGTCGCGGACGACGGCGTCGGCGCCGGCGGCTTCCAGGGCGGTCGCGTCCCGCGCTCCCGCATCCGGTCGAGAAGGGTGGCGACGCCGGGGCTCGGCTCCGACGCGCTCGCCAGCAGGCCGTCGTTCCACTGCTCGACCGCGCCGTCGAGTTCGTCGTTGACGCCGAGGTCGGCGAGGAAGTCGCGCAGGGGCAGGCGGAAGGCCGCGGTGAATCCGGCGCGGTCGATCGCGGCGAGCCCGCGCGCCCGGACCACCGCCGCGGTCGCCGGCCAGGCGCGGTCGGCGTCGTCGACGAGGGTCCCGTTCCAGTCGCACAGGTGCAGTGGCTCGTCCCCGCCGAGCGGGACGTCGTTCGAGGTTCCGGGGCGCATTCAGAGTCGGTGCTTGGCGACGGTCGAGTAGCCGCGTTCGAGCGCCGCCGCGGCGGTCTCGCCACGGCGCACGGCGACCGCCCCGCAGAGCGCGTCGAGGACGCTGATGTGGGCGATGCGGCTGGCCATCGCCTCGAGCCGCACGCCGATCTCTGGAACCAGCCGCCCCGCGACGGGGTCCACGCCTTCCTGCCCGCGGGCGAGGTGACGCTCGCCCAGACCCTCCGGCTCGCCCCGCTGACCGGCGCGCGCAGCGCCTGGGGCGGCCAGATCGCCCTCGCCGATCTGCCCCGCGCGGAGGTCGACCCCGCGATCACGGCGATCGCCGCCGCGGCGGAGTCGGACTCGATCCCCGCCTACGCCCCGGTCGTCGCCACCCGTCCGACCACCGCCCCCGCGGTCCGCCTCGCCCTGGCCCCCCGCCTCCGCCCCCTGATCGACGCCGCGGTCGAAGGCGAGGTTACCTGGCGCCCGACCGCCGGAACCTGGAACGCGGCGCTGCTGGCCGGCCTAGATGGTTGATTCCACGGGCAGGGGGCGGGGTGGAAAGGGACGGGAAAGGGACGAGGCCGTCTCGGCCACGGCCCTGGCAGGCTGTGGCCGTGGCCGAGACGGCCGGGTATGAAAGCGGCGGCGGAACTGTCACGCCGTGACGAAGATGTCGGGAAGGTCACCGTTCCGTGCGTGTTGGGCAACACGCACGGCGGTGCGTTCGTCATTAGGCCTCCTATACGGGACAAATGACGAACGCACCGCCCGTGGGGCCCGATCTCGGGCCGAAGGACGGACCGGAGACGCACGGAGGTGTGACGTTCCCGGCGTCTTCGTCAACGAACGAGGCCCTTCGGGGCTCTTCGTGACCGATCGCGCACGAGACGCCCACGGAAGTCCGGCGACTTCCCGACCCGTGCCGTCCTCTCCGCGAACCCCACACGTCCCGGGCGTCTCGGACACGGCCACAGCCTGCCAGGGCCGTGTCCGAGACGCCCGGGACCTCACTCGGACGGGCGGAGCGGCGCCCCGACCGCCGTGGAATCAACCATCTAGGGGCGGCTCCGGCTGATCGAGATACGTGGGGGTCCGAGCTCAGGCCGACAGGGCCGCGCTCAACCGTGGCGCGACCTCCTCGAGGGCGCGGCGCACCCGCCGGTTGAAGGTCGCAAGATCGGCTTCCATTCGCTCGGCGGTGGCGATGGCGAAGCCGTCGGCGAGGCTGACGCCCAGGCCCCGACGCCGAGCCGCGAGGCGAGCCGCGGCAGCATCGGGAGCAGAGGTCCGGATGCCCAGCGAGGCGATCGCGTCGACGGCGGCACGGAGGGTGCGCTCGTCCTCGGCCGGGCGCACCAGCGCCTCCGCGTAGTTGATCGTGCAGATCACGAGCTCGGTCCCTGTGGACGCGAACCGCCCGAAGGCCTCTCGCGCGGCGGGATGGTGCGCGTCGGCCCGATCGAGCGCGGCGATCACGACGTCGGTGTCCAGGACGCAGGTCGTCACCGGCCGCCCCGGGGCTCAGCTGCGCTCTTCGGACCGGAGCTTCTCCAGGTAGCCCGGCTCGTAGAGCCCGTCGAAGACCCCCAGCGCGGACGCCAGGTCCGGGGCCGCCCGGTGCACGACGATGCGGTCGACGCCCTCGGCCTCGATCACGACCTCGTCCCCGGCCCGCAGACCCGCCGCCTCGAGGCTCTCGACCGGCAGGGTCACCTGGTGCTTCGTGGAGATGCGTGGCATGCCTTTACTCTAGCGTAAAGGGCCCGGGGGTCAGGCCGGATCGGTGCCGACGGCTCGGGCCCAGATCACGGTGACGGTCTCGATCAGCTCCTCGGTGTCGGAGGCGCTCGCGCCGGCCCGAAGGAGGTCGTGGATGCTGTGCAGGGTCATCTGCATCAGGGCGCGCGCCAGGGCGGGTGCCGCGGGGCCGGTCGGCGCCAGGCCCGCCTTGCGCTCGCGCTCGATCAGCAGCGTCGAGCGCTCGATGGCGCGGTCGAGGTAGGTGGTGAGGACGCGGTCGATCTCGGGGCTGGCGCCGCGGTTGTCGAGGGCGGGGAGGAGGACGTTCGCGTTGCGGGTGGCGATCGTGACGGCGGCCTCGATGCTGGCGTGGGACCAGGGTTCGGAGTGCTTGTCGGGGTCGGCGAACCAGCGCTCGAGTTCGGCGGTCATCTGCTCCAGGACCTCCCCGTAGAGGACGGCGAGGATCTGTTCCTTGCCGGCGAAGTAGAAGTAGAGGGACGAGCGGGACACGCCGGCCGCCCGTGCGATCTGCTCGATCGTCAGGTCCGCGAGCGCTGTCTTCCCGAGCAGATCCCGCGCCGCGTCCAGGATCGCCTGCTCACGGCGGTCACCCTGCCGCGGCTTCCCCTCACGTTGCCCTCGCCTGGAGGTCGTCGATGGCGTCACATCCTCACCCTAGACCCGGCCGTCTCGGCCACGGCCCCGGCAGGCTGTGGCCGTGGCCGAGACGGCCGGGTTCGTGGGGAGTTGGTGAGGGATCGTGCCGGGCGGGTCACGGGAGAAGCACGTATCCGTGACGTTTCCGGCGTCTTCGTCATCGACCCATTGCTCAGCACTTTGCCGTGGAGAGAAGCTCGCTCTATACGCGAGTTAAGTACCACAGGCACCGGGCCGGGCGTCACGGCGGTGGTTGTTAATCGACACTGTGTCGACTAGGCTCGCGGGAGCCATCAGCTACCGGGAGGAGTCGACGATGTCCACCGACCAGAACGCCGCCACCGCGCTCGACGGGTTGCAGGTCGCCGATCGTGAGCACTGGCCGGACGGGCCGCCGCACGAGCTGTTCGCGCGGATGCGGCGCGAGTGTCCCGTCCACTGGTCGCCCGGGTTCAGCGAATTCCCCGAGGAAGACGGCTTCTGGTCGGTGACCCGGGCGGACGACGTGCACGAGGTCAGCCGCGACTGGCAGACCTACTCTTCGGAGATCGGCGGGATGACCGCGCTGAAGAACGCGATCATGCCGCTGGAGCTGCAGCAGGCGATGTTCATCGGTATGGACCCGCCCAAGCACGACCGGCTGAAGGCGCTCTTCCAGCGCGGCTTCACGCCGAAGCGGATCGACGAGCACGAGGAGCGCATCCGCGCGATCGCCGCCGAGGTCCTCGACCGGCTCGACGGCCGCGAGCAGTGCGACCTGGTCACCGACGTCGCCCAGCCCGTCGTCTCACGGGTGATCGGCAGCTTCATGGGGATCGCGCCGGAGGACGACCAGATGTGGGCCGAAATGATGAACTCGACCCTCGCCGCCGGCGACGAGGACATCAACCCCGACGGTGTCGACGCGGTCGCCGCCGAGGTGCTGCCGAAGATCTTCGCCAGCTGCCAGAAGCTGATCGCCGAACGCCGCGAGAGCCCGACCGACGACCTGACCAGCGTCCTCGTGCACGCCGAGGTCGACGGCGAGCGCCTGGAGGAACACGAGATCGTGATGGGCTTCTTCCTCCTCATGGCGGCCGGGAACGACTCGACCAAGGCGACCTACTGCAGCGGCATGCGGGCGCTGATGGAAGACGAGGGGCAGCGCCGGCTGGTGCTCGAGAACCCGGCGCTGATCCCCGACGCGGTCGAGGAGGCGCTGCGCATGTTCCCCGCCTTCGCCCACTTCGGCCGCACCGCGACCCGCGACACCGAGCTCGCCGGTCAGCCGATCAAGGAGGGCGACAAGGTCGTCATGTGGTACCCGTCGTCGAACCGCGACGAGACCCGCTACGAGGATGCCGACACCTTCGACCTGCGGCGCCGGGCCGAGCACCAGGCGTTCGGCGCCGGCGGCCGCCACTTCTGCCTCGGCGCCGCCCTCGCCCGCCTCGAGCTGCGGATCCTGATCGAGGAGACCTTCGCCCGGTACCCCCGCATCGCGATCGCCGGCGACCCGATCTACGTCGAATCCCCGTTCGCCAACCAGCTGAAGACGCTGCCGGTCAGCCTGGGACCCGCGAGACAGCCCGCTGCTCCGTAGGAGCCGCCACCGGTAAGCGGAAGGTCAGGCGGCGGTCGGCCGCTCGGGGTCTCCGGCCAGTCCGGCGGCGCGGAGCGCGTCGGCCCAGGTCCCGAACTCGCGCTGCACGCGGTAGGTCGCGGGCCGGCTTCCGGTCGGGTCGGCGCCTTGCCAATCGGCGCTCTTGGGCGGGCGACCGTGCCCGATAGCCCAGGCCCGCAGGGCAACGAGGATCGCGTCGCGGTCCCAGTTGCGCTTCGCGATCGGCAGGTCGGCGGCGAGCAGGCCCTCCGTCCAGGAGCCGAACAGCTTCTCGACCATCGATACGCCCGGATGGCCCTCCGAGGCGCGTCGCCAGTCGTCATAAGTGGGAGCGCGACCGTGCTCGGTGGTCCAGTTTCGCAGCGCCTGGGCCACCTCCTCGCGAGTCCATAGGCGGGCCGCCTCGAAGCCCGCCGCCTCGAAGGCCGCCGAGAGCGACCCGAGGTGCCTGGCGATCATGTCGTAGCCGGGCAGGCCGGGGCGCTTCGGGACGAGGTCGCGGCGCGTGGGCCGCCTCCCGAGCCGGCTGCCGAGCTCGCCCAGCGCGTCGAGGATCGACTCGCGGTCCCAACGCTCGACCGGATGGCCGGCCGCCTCGATCGCGTCATCCCAGGTGCTGAAGAGTCGCTGGACATTGTGGAGGGCGGGGCGCCCACCGGCTGGGTCCAGCTCGCTCCAATCGCCGGCCTTCGGCAGCTCGCCGTGCTCGCGCAGGTGGGCGTCGATCGCGGCGACCACCTCCTCCCGGCTCCAGGAGATACGGCGCGGGGTGTAGCCCGCCGCGGAAAGGGCGGCGCCAAAGGAACCGAAGTGGCGTGCGACGGCGCTCCAGTCGGGATGACCGTCCCCGGTCCGCTTCCAGTCCTTGCTGGTCGGCGGACGGCCACGGTCTGCCGCGAACGCCTGGATCGCGGCGACGATCTTCTCCTTGTCCCAGCGTTGGTTGACCGGCGGCAGCCACTGGCCCGGTTCTCGCCTTGGCTGAGCCTCCAGTCCCAACTCGGTTCGCAGCGCGGTCAGCGAGCCGAAGTGGCGCGTGATCGTCGACGACGAGGGAAGCTCTTCGTTGCCCGCCCGCAGCTCCGCGAGGGTCGGCGAGCGGCCGTTCCGGCGGGCGAACGCACGAAAGGCGGCAAGCACGTTCCCGCGGTCCCAGGCCGGCCTGCGCACGCCGAGGCCCGCCGCCTCGAGGGCGGCGCTCCATCCTCCGAACGCTCCCTGCACCTGGGCGAGGCTGGGCCAGCGCGGGTATTCGCGACTCCACTGGCGCGAACGGTCCGTGCTCGGCGTCCAGTCCTCGACCAAGGGAGGCGGCCCGTGCTCGGAGTGCCACTCCCGGAACGCGCCGACGATCTCCTCCGTCGTCCAGATCGGCCGGTGGGCACGTCTCGCGGCACAGCGCTGACAGCGGCGACCGCTCGGAGCGACCACGGGTCCGCCGCATTCAGGACAGGCGCTCGCCCGCAGGTAAGCGCGCACCGTCCGCGGCTTGACGTCGAGCAGCTCGGAGATCTCGGCCGCCTTGAGCCCGGCCCGATCCAGCCGCCGCGCGGCCGTGACCCGTTCGGCCAGATCCAGCGCCCAGGGGGCGATTCGGTCCTCTCGCAACCCCGCCGCCTCCAACGCCGCCGACCATGATCCAAAGCAGCGGATCACGGGCCCCGCGCCCGGCCAGCGCGGGTATTCGGCCGCCCAGCGCCGCACCCGCCCGTCCTCGTGACCCGTGTTGCGGGCAGCCGCAATCGCCCACTCATAGCTCCGAGGTGGCTCGCCGAACTCTTCCTCCCAGTCGCGCAGGGCCGCGATCACGCGCTCCGGGTTCCACGTGCCAGGCGCGGTCCACCGCTCGAGCGGCTTATAGCCGTCGGACGAGGCGTCCATAGCGGCACCTTAGCCTCGACCGTTCGCGCGTTCAGGCGCTGGGGATGATCGGAAGGCGGTGTAGCTCCTAGGAGCTACACTTCTGACCATGCCCTCCAAGCACCCACGCATCGCCGTCACCGCCGATCCCGAGCTGGGGGAGGCGCTGACTCGGGTGCGGGCCGTCACCGGCACCCGCGAGCCGGACGCCACCCTGCTGCGCCGCCTCGCCGTCGAGGGCGCCGAGGCCGAGCTGGAGGCCGGCTCCAACCGCCGGGCCGCCGTCGAGGCGCTCTTCGAGGCGATGGACGAGGAGCGCTTCGACCTCGATCCCGCCGCGATCGATCGCCTCAACGAGCCGACGTCCGGCTGATGGCCACCCAGGTCTGGGACGGCGCCGGCCCGGTGCTCGTCGACACCTCGGCCTGGATGCGCGCACGCCGCGACCCGGACGCCCGCGAGCTGCTGCTCGGCGCGGTCCAGCGGGGCGACGTCGGCTGGTGTTGGCCCGTGCGCTATGAGTTGACGGTCGACGCCCGCGGCCCGGAGGGGATCGCGGCGGTGGAGCGTTCGCTGGAGGGGCTGCGCGAGATCCCCGTCGATCGCGCCGTGCAACGGGCTGTCCTGGCGACCATGCGCGAGCTCGCCGCGTCCGGATCCCACGGCGCCCATCGCCTTCCGCTCACGGACCTCACCGTCGCGGTCTGCGCCCAGGTCGCGGGTGTCGACATCCTGCATTTCGACCAGCACCTCGAGCGCCTCGCCGAGCATCTCGGCATCGGGTCGCATTGGATCTCCGATCCGCGCGCCGAGACCCCGCCGGCTGGTTGATTCCACGGTGGGGTTCAGGCGGGAGGGGGCGGCCGTCCGAGACGCCCGGGACGTGAGGGGTTCGCGGGTTCGCGGGGAGGACGGCGGAGGTCGGGAAGTTGTCGGACTTCCGTGCGCCTCCGGTCGCTCTTCCGGCCCAGGATCAGGGGCTCCGAGGAGTGCGTTCGTCATTAGGCCCCGTATATAGGGCCTAATGACGAACGCACCTCGTCGACCGTTGCCCAACACGCACGGAAGCGTGACGCTCACGACATCTCTCCAGCTGGCTGTAATTCCAGTGGTCGCTACCGGAGGTCGGCCGCACAGCAGTCATCGTCGCGGCAGTCGTCTCGCTCGACGGCGCCGTCGAGCGGTGAGGCGACGCAGCAGCCCTCGCCGCGCCATGCCTCGACTCCCTCGCGGACGGCGACGGCGGCGATCAGCAGGCCGACGGCCGGGTCGAGCCACCAGGCGCCGAGGAACGCGTTGCCCAGCAGGCCGACGAGGAGCGCCGCGGCGAGGTAGGCGCAGAGCATGTTCTGGCGGCCCTCGCCCTTGGTCGCCGCCGAGCCGATCTGGTCGGCGAGCCGTTCCTTGGCGATGCCGAGCATCGGCATGAAGGCGAGTGAGCCGATCGAGAGGACGATGCCGAGGACGCTGACGCTCGGGTGCTCGCCGTCGATCAGCACCCGCACCGACTCGATGGCGACGTAGGGGGCGAGGAGGAAGAACTGGATCGCGACCAGCTTCTGGGCGCGCTGCTCGGCGGAGTGCGAGAAGACGCGGTCGCCGGTGAAGCGCCAGATGATGATCACGCTGGCCACGCCCTCGATCACCGAGTCGAGACCGAACCCGACCAAGGCGATCGAGGAGGCGATGACGCCGGCGGTGATCGCGACCGCGCCCTCGATCGTCATCCAGGCGAGCGAGAGCCAGGAGAGCAGCTTCACCTTGTGGGCGACCGCGGCGTAGTGCTCGCGGTCGAGCGGCGGCGGCGAGGCCGACGGGGCGGAGGCGAGGACGGGCAGCTCGACCGGGCTCATCGCGGTACCGCGGCCGGGGCGACGGCGTCGACGAGGGCGTGACCCAAGTCGGTCAGCTCGTACATCACCATCTTGCCTTCCCGGCGCGAGCGCGCCAGGCCGGCACCCTTCAGCGCTCGCGCGTGGTGGGAGACGAGTCGCTCGTCGCGCCCGAGGATCCAGCCGAGGTCGCAGACGCAGGCCGACTCGGCACGCAGCGCCACTGCCACCGCGAGTCGGGTCGGATCGCCGAGTGCCTTCGCCGCCGCTGCCCGTCGCTCCAGCTCGTCGAGGTCGGGGAGGCCCGCCCGCACCCGCTCGGCCTTCGGCAGGTCGAGGCAGAGGAGGTCGCAGGAATCGGGATCGCGGGCCACGTCCCAATCTTACATACGTACGGACATGCGAATGACTTCCCGAGTCCCCCGAAACGCTGAGCGGTCGAGTCCTACCTTCGTAGGAGGCGAGGTCCGGCGCCGGCCTCCACGCTTGGCGGATGGCGGCTTCGAACGCAAGGGCACGGCGCCGGCGGAGGCGCGTCCTCGCGATGGCGTCGCTCACGTTGGTCGCCGTCGGAGCCGCCGCCTACTTCCTCCTCCTGCGCGACGAGAAGAAGAGCGCCCCCGCCGCGCCGCCGACCGAAGTCGTGCGACGGGGGCAACGCGACGCTCCTGACCCACGAAGGGTACGGCCACACCTCCGACGCCGACCCGAGCACCTGCGTCGAACACGACGTCGCCAAGTACCTGATCACCCTCGCGACCCCGCCCCCCGGCACGGTGTGCCAGTCCGACCACCGCCCGTTCAGCACCCGATTCGGTCAACCGCCCGAAGGCCCTAGCCGCGAGCCCTAACAACGTTGGCGTGTTCTGCCCGGCGGCCGGCCACCAGTCGCCGTCCAACCGGGTTCGCCCGGGCGTAGGCACGGAGCACGTCGCGGTGTTCGAGCCAGCCGGCAAGGCCGCCGTCCGGGGCGATCACGGGGAGTGCCGATCGGTCGCCTTCGGCGAGCCGGATCACCGCCTGGCCGAGGTCGTCGTCCGGCCGCAGGGGCGGCGGGCCTTCGGCGACCTCACCGGCGGTGGCGGCGACACCTTCGGCAAGCGCCCGCTCGATCGCCCTGGCGTCGAGGAGCCCGATCACCCTTTCTTCCCGGTCGACCACCGGCAGCGAGTCCCGGCCTTCGTCGGCGAGCCGCGCGGCGATGTCCGATACGGAGGCATCGGCGCGGACCGCGCTCGGGCCCGCGTGCATCGCCGTCGCCACCTTGATCCCGTCGAGCACCCCTGGCGCGGGCGCCGGCCGCTCGATGTCGATGCCGCGGCGGCGCAGCTTCAGGGTGTAGATCGAGTCCTCGCTGAGGAGCTTGCTGAGCCCCGTGGCGACGACCACCGCGAGCATCAGCGGCAGGATGATCGAGTAGTCACCGGTCAGCTCGAAGACGATCAGGACCGCGGTGATCGGCGCCCGCCCGGCGGCGGCGAAGACCGCCGCCATCCCGACCAGCCCGTAGGCGCCCGCCCCCGCCGTCACCCCGGGCAGGAGGTCGTGGGCGCCGGTCCCGAAGGCGCTGCCGAGCATCGCGCCGATGAAGAGCGACGGCGCGAAGACCCCGCCCGAGCCGCCGATCGCCATCGTCAGGCTGGTGGCGAGGATCTTCCCGGCGAGGAAGGCGAGCAGCAGCCCGACCACATACTGGCCGTGGATGGCGTTTTCCAGCACCGGGTAGCCGACCCCGTACATCTCCGGCAACACCAGCAGCACGAGGCCGAGGAGGATCCCGCCGGCGGCCGGGCGCAACCAGGCGGGGCCGCGCCAGATCCGGTCGGCGACGTCCTCCATCCCGTAGAGCACCCGGATGAAGGCGACGCCGATCACCGCCGCGATCAGCCCCAGCAGCACGTAGAGGGGGTACTCCCAGCCGGAGACCAGCGTGAACGGCGGCAGGGTCAGGAACGCTTCCGAGCCGAAGGCGATCCGGCCCACCGCGGTCGCCACCACGCCGGCGAGGACGACCAGCCCGAACGAGCGGGTCTCCCAGTCGCGGAGGATCAGCTCGAGCCCGAAGAAGACCCCGGCGATCGGGGCGTTGAAGGTGGCCCCGATCCCGCCCGCCGCGCCGCAGGCGACCAGGAGGCGCGTGTTCTCGCCCGCCTGGCGGGTGAGCTGCCCGAGGCCGGAGCCGATCGCCGAGCCGATCTGCACGATCGGACCCTCGCGCCCGACCGAGCCGCCCGCGCCGATGCAGATCGCCGAGGCAAAGGACTTGACGATCGGCACCCGTCCGCGGATCCGCCCTTCGTTCTGATGCACGGCGAGCATCACCTCGGGCACGCCGTGACCCCGCGCCTCCGGCGCGAAGCGGTAGACCAGCGGCCCGTAGAGGAGCCCGCCGACGATCGGCACCACCAGCACCACGAACGGGCCGAGGAAGGCCAGGTGGGGATTGGTGAAGTGCCCGAGGGCGCTCGGGTCGGTGTGGCCGGAGAAGACCCAGGTGAAGGCCTCGATCAGGTAGCGGAAGCCGATCGCGCCGAGCCCGGCGCCGACCCCGACCAGCAGCGCGAGCGCGACGAGCAGCCCGTCCTGGCCGCCGAGGCGATCGCGAACGGTGGCGACGAGGCCGCTTGGGAGACTTGGGCTGGTGGACGTCGAGCCGACAGGACCCATGCCCTCGACCCTAGGAGACCCAGAGCCTCTGAAAGGTCGGTCGGGGCCCGCGGGGCGCGGCGTTGTCAGAAAGCTGACAGTCGGTGAGCGTGCCGGGCGACGGTGACCGATTGGTCCGGCTGCTGGAGGTCGATCCGGATCTCGGGGAGCGGGTTCCGGCGGCACTCAGACCGCAGGCCGAAACGGCCGCTCGTGCCCGCGTGGAGTGGCTCGCCGAAGGTCCTTGGCATCCGCCCGATCCGCCGCCCGACGAAGAAGGCTTTGGTCTCCTGGTTCTCTCCGGATTCCTCGTGCGACGAGTGGGGAGAGAGGAGCGCTACGGCGCGGAGCTGCTCGGCCCGGGCGATCTGCTGCGCCCCTGGCAGGCCCCGGGGCGGATCGCCAGCCGGCCGTTCGAGTCGCGCTGGCAGACGATCGCGGCCGCCGAGCTGGCCGTCCTCGACCAGGGCTTCGTCCGGCGAGTATCCGCGTATCCGCAGATCGCCACGCGCCTGATCGATCGCGTCATGGCACGTTCTCGCCACCTCGCCCTGCAGCTCGCGATCCTGCAGCAGCGCCGGGTCGAGGACCGACTGCTGATGCTCTTTTGGCTGCTTGCGGACCGCTGGGGGTACGTGACGAGCCACGGGGTCAGGGTCGCCGCGCCCCTGACGCACGCCCTGCTCGCGGAAGTCGTCGCCGCTCGCCGCCCTTCGGTCAGCACCGCCCTGACCAGGCTGGCCCGGTCCGGCGAAGTGACCCGGGACGGGAACGATTGGGTGCTCCACGTCGAGAGGAATCCGACGGTCTAGATGGTTGCCGATTCCGCAGGACCGGAGACGGAGCCGAGCGCACAACTGATCGAGCCCTGGCCGGTGGCGACCGGCTCAATCGGGAGGCGACTCGAACGCGGCCAGGCCGGTCACGACCGGGATCCCGTCCTCGCCGTCGAGCCGCTCGCGGCTCTCGGCCGCGACCCTCTGCAGTTCCTGCAGGGCCCGGTCGAGGATCTCGGCGGTCTCCTGCCAGCCCTGCCCGTCGACGGTCATCGGCATCCAGTTCAGGGTGGTGTCCTCGCGCGAGTCGATGGTGTCGGCGTCGATCGCCGCGCCGACCTTTCCGATGAAGGTGCGGATCGCTTCGTCGGTCACACCGCCGCGCACCGAGTACGGCGCCCTGCGCCAGTCCTGGTGGCCGATGAACGAGCGGGGCCGGGCGGTGTAGAAGTGCTCGAGCGTTCCTCGCTTCGGCTTGGTGCGGACCTGCTCGATGACGTCGACATCACGCAGGGCATTGGCGTGGTAGGAGATGATGCCCAGGCTCTCCCCGAACTTCCGCGCCAGCTCGGCCGGGCTCGCGGCGCGCCCCTGCAGCGCTTCGAGGATCCGCACACGCATCGGGTGCGCGAGCGCCTTCACAAGGTCCTGGTCGATCATTCGATGCGCCCTCTCCCGTCGAGTTGTGTGGTGAGGCGGACGACCTTTCGTCTGTGAACGTTTTGTCGTCGCCCTACGCGGCGAAGCTAGACGAGAACCAGGCAAGCGTTCCTTTGCCTCAGGGAGGTGGAAGCTCCCGATTCACTCGATGATCCCGGAGCGGTGCCGGAGATTCGAACGCCATCATCGCCACGGTCGCGTGTAGGGGCTCCTCGCCGGTGAGGGACATGCGCAGTCTGCTCTCGGCCACCACGGCTTCCAGCCGCGCGAAGATGTCGTCGAGCTCCTCGATGATCTGGAGCAGTCCCGTCCAGTCGAGTTCGAGGGGGCTCCAGGTCAAGTGGCGCTCGGGATGGGCGTCGAGCGTGCCGGCCAGGAGCGATTCTTCGATCCGCTCGTAGAGCGTGGAACACGCGGCGGCGCTGAGACTGCCCTGCAGCGCGGGCGGCAGGCGACCGAAATCCTCTTCGCTGAAGATCGCCCCGGCGGTCGCCGCGTAGTACTTCGCGCGACCTCCACGCTCCTTACGGCTGGCGACCTCCTCGATCGCGCCGCAGCGGACCAGGGTCGAGACGTGATGTTCGACCGCCTGCCTGCTCATGCGGAGTTTCCGCCGCTTCCGGAGTTCCGAGACGGAGATCGGGGCAACGCTGCACTCCTTGAGGATCACGACCCGCACCGGGTGGCCGATCGCCCTCGCGAAATCGGGGTCGAGCAGCTCATCCCCGTCGCGTCGCTGCATCAACCTGACCCCGCCCATCGACGAACTCCTCCGTTGCACGACTGAGTTTGAACAGTTGAGATGAGTTATTTATCAGAAGGTTTTGCTGCAAGCTGCCCGATCGGTCAGCGCAACTTGTTGTCCGCACCCCTTGAATCCGCTTCTGGTCCAACGAAGCCTCAGAAGGGGGTGAGAAGATGAACATCAGTGAGACTGCGATTCCCGCGCCGCACAGCTACCGCGTGACCAAGATCGCCTGAGTTCGGAGGCGTCGTACGGGCGGGGAAGGCCGCGTCCGTACGACGCCACTCTTTCCGTGTCGGCGGCCACGGACCTCCGCGGCTTCAAGGAAGCGGAGGAACCGAGCCAGGAAGCGTTCGCCGAACTCGAGATCGAGCCGGTGCTCCTGCTCGAGGGGCGATCGGGAACGGACGGAACCGGGCCGAGGCGATCAGCCGCTTCCTCAGTCGGTCAAGGGTCGCGTCCGGTTCGGCGGTGAAGCCGACGTAGATGATGCCCCCGGCCGCTTCGTCGATCTCGTAACCCGCATAGGTCGACCGGGCGTTGGCTCTCACCCAGTCGGTTTCTTCGATCAGATGTTGAAAGTGGCGGCGATAGGTTTCCCGGTATTCGAGCTCGACCTGTTCGGGCGCGAACAGCAGCATCCCAAAGGCAGAGACTCTCGCCGACCTCCTCGACGCGAAGCCCTCCCGCCGCGCCGTCAAGGACATCCAGTCCTCCATGGTCCGCACCGACGCTGGCGCCGACCATCTTCCGCTGGGACCAGAACTGGCCCCCGCGCCGGTCCCGGCAAGGTGACCCCGGAAGAAGCCAACGCGCGGCTGGCTCGGCCGCGAGCTGCCCTAACAGGGGGGCACGGCGGGATCGACGGGCGGGTTGTGTTCTCCCGTGGTGTCGGTACCGCCGTTGAAGAAGCTGCCGGCGTTGGCGTAAAGGGCTCGTTCGTGGAGTTCCATGAAGGTTCGGTACCACCAGACGTTGCTGTTCAAGGGGTAGCCCGCGACCACGCAGGCGACCTGTATGGATTCCCCCGCCTCGACGCCTTCTCCCTCGTTCTCGACGGTGGGGGGGACGGTGTAGTCGGCCCAGGTGGCCCAGATTTCCACTGCGGCCGTCTCGGTGAAGCTCGTCGGCGCCGGGGCTTCGACTTCCGTGACGGGCGCCGGCGTGATCGCCGGCGGAGTGACCGGAGTGGTGGGTCCGGCGACCGGGGCGGGGGTGGGGACGGGCGGCATGAGGTCCTTAAAGTGGATGAAGCCGGTGAATGAATTCGCCGGCGCGACGCGCTTGTCGTAGCCACCGCGGACGGAGTAGTTGTACTCCTCGACCGTCACGTTGGCGCCGCTGACGGCGACCACGTAGGCGACGTGGCCGAAGACGCCGGTGCTCGACCAGGCGACCGAGCCGACCGCCGGGACCGTGTTCACCACGTACCCGCGCCGCTGCGCTTCCGGCCCCCACCGGTTCGCGTTGCGGTAGAAGGGCATTTCGAAGCCGTTGCGGGAATGCAGCGCCCAGGCGACGAACGAGGTGCACTCGCGGTTGTACTCCATCCATGCGTCGAGCACCGAGTCCTGGGGAGCGTTCTTCCACCGCGCCGGATAGTCGTTGCCCGGGTCGACCCCGCCTCCCTTGCCGCCGCCGGTCGGCGCCGCGACGATCGGGACCGGGGCTTCGGACTTCGCCCGGCCGAGCGACTGCCGGTGCGGTCGATGGTGCTTGTGTCGGCCGGCGGCGGAGGCGTGCGACCCACAGCAGGCGGCGAGTAGCAGACAGAGCACCGCTGCCGTCGCGGAGCGTGCCCACCTACTAGTAAGTATTTGAATCTCCTGCATGGTCGTCCGCCTACGACATAAACGTTCCGAAACTCTCCCGCTTTCGCACCGAAATGTACAAATTGACCTATCGTCCTCGCGATGGAGATCCTGGGTACGGTCACCAACACGCCGCTGGAAGGCGCGGTCGTCTTCGGCTTCGCCGCCTTCGGTGCGATGGTCCCGTTTCACCTGGTCCTCAAAGAGCACCGGCACCGCATCCTGCTGCTGTTCGTCTCCTTCTTCGGGATCACCGTCGCGATGGTCGGGATGGCGGTCGGTTCAACCGCCTGCTTCGTCGCCGGCCTGGCGATCCTCCTCGTCGCCGTGATCGCCGCGCTCTTCATCCTGGCGACCGAGCCGCTCGAGACCAAGGCGCTCCGCGACCGGCTTCCCCACGCACTGCGGGTGCGGCGGAAAGGGATCGCCTTCCTGGCCGGGATGGCGGTGCTGGTCTTGGTCGGCATCGGCATCGGCCTGCTGGTCGGCGACTCCGGTGACTCGAGCGAGGCGAAGACGCCGCCGACCGTGGTCGAAGGGAAGTACCACGTCAGCGGCACCTGCGCGAACGGCTCCTGCACCGTCAACGAGTGCGCGCGCCGCGCCGCCTGTGGGGTCGCGAACGAGGGGCGCCTGCGCGAGGGCGCCACCCTCGACATCGTCTGCCAGGCGAAGGGCAAGGCGATCCAGGCCCCCAACGGTCTCGAGTCGGAGATCTGGGACCGGCTCGCCAACAGCCTCTACGTCAGCGATCTGTTCGTCTCCGGGACCGCGGTGGGCAAGTTCACCTCGGCCTTGCCGCGGTGCACGGGGTAGGTGTCAACGTGACCGCCGTTTCCGACCCGAGGAAGGCCGCCGCGCTGGCGGTGGGTGTGTTGGTGTGCCTCACGCTCGGGCTGGGGACGACCGGCGGCGCCCGCGCTGACGGTTCGGGGATCCGGCTCTGGTCGAACGTGACCAAGGCCGACGACTCGGTCGCGGTCAGGGTGAGCCTCGGCGGATTCCCGAACGAGCAATGCGCGGGGGAGATCCACAAGGGGTCGGAGGTCGTCGATGCCGGGACCGTCGCCACCAGCGCCAACGGTGGGGCGAGCTGGAGCTGGCAGATACCCGGCAACGTCCGCGGCGGGGCCTGGGAATTCACCGTCACCTGCTCGGGTGGCCCGAATCTCCACAAGGCGAAGACGAGCTTCATCGCCAGCGGCGGGGTTGGCCCGGCGGCGAAGGGACTGTGGGTGCCGGGGACGCTGCACCGCCGCTCGGTCGACCAGCCCCACTCGCTGGAAGGCAACGGCGGCCGTGGCAGCCTCTCCTACCCGATCGGCCAGAGCACCTGGTGGGTGGCGGAGCATCGGCCCGACCTGCCGTTCTTCCCCGGCCGCTCGGGTGATGCCCTCAATTGGGCGAAGACCGCCGCCGCCAAGGGCTTCCCGGTCGGACGCAAGCCGCAGGTGGGCGCCGTCGCCGTCTTCGGGCCGGGGCAGTACGGGGCGGGGCGCTTCGGCCACGTCGCCCTCGTCGTCGCCGTGAAGGGGGCGAGGATGCGGATCTCCGAGGCGGGGTTCCGCGGCCAGGGTCACGACACCAGGACGGTCGGCTACCGCAGCGTCAGCTTCATCTACCGCAAAGGCAATCCGGCGCCCGGCCTCTCCGCGACCGTCACCGCCCCGACCCCCAATCGGACCGTCCAGGGCACGGTGACGATCACCGCCACCTCCAACGCCCCCGGCGTCCGCTTCGCCGCCTACTACCTGACCAACCCCGCCGACCGCGACAGCGGCAGGTGGCAGCCGCTCGGCGACGACCGCACCCCCGGCAACGGCTTCTCCGTCACCTGGGACACGACCGCGGCGCCGAACCAGGGCTCGCCGGGCGCCCCCTCGGTGCTCCTCCGGGCCTCCGTCCTCGACCGCGAAGGCAACCCGACCGGTGCCTTCGCCGACGTCCGCGTCGACCTCGCCAACTCCCGCTCCGCCGGAGGCCAGACCTACTTCCCCTACTTCGTCGTCGGCACCTGCGAAGAAGGGGAATGCGGCGTCCCCATGCGATCGGGGCCGGGCACCGCCTACTCGGCGCTCGGCGCCCGGCGGGACGGGGAAGAGCTGGACATCGTCTGCCAGGCCGGCGGCGAACCATTCACCTCTCACTTCGGCGGCACGAGCAGCATCTGGGACAAGCTCACCGACGGCTCCTGGGCGCCCGACTACTTCGCCAACACCCCCGTCCACGGCGCCCCCAGCCCGCCGATCCCGGGCTGCCCGTAGCCCGCCGCGCCCCCAAATGGTAGGGCCGCTCAGTAGCGCCTGCGACAGGCGACGACCGCCTTGTAGTGGGCCCGCTTCGCCTTCTGGACCGCCGCGGCGCGCCCGCTGGCCGCGGCGCGGGCCAGTTGGGCCGCCCGACGGTAGGCCTTCTTGGCCGCGGCAAGGCAGCCTTTGAGGGCTTTCGGATCGCCTTTCGCCAACGGGACGTTCACGCCCGAGGCGGTCGTCGCCTTCGACCCGCTCGACGAAGGGTTGGCGCCCGACGTCACGCTCGAGGGCGATTTTTCGAAGGTCACCGTGACTTCGGTATCACCGCCCATGGTGAAGTCACAGAAGCCGGCACCCGAGCAAGGTCCCGCCGACCAACCGGTGAAGGTGGAGCCTGACTGAGGCGTGGCGCTCAAGGTCAGCGGGACGCCATCTTCGAAGCCTTGGACGCAGTCGCTAGAACACGCAGAGCCGACCGGGGCGATCGCCACCGTCCCCTGGCCGGCGCCGCCCCAGTGGATCGACAGCTTGTCGTATCGCGGAGCGGCGTACGTGAATCCGTTTTCGACGATGACCTGAGAGAAGCTTCCGAAGAGACGAAGGTTGACGGTCATCTCGGGGTGCCACGGACTGGTCACGGTCACCTGATTTTCGTCGACGAAGGTCACGGTCCCGAAGTAGGGGGCTCCGAATTCGACCGCGTCTATTTCGGCCAGTCCGGTGCCTTCGATCGTCACTGCCGTGCCGCCGCCGGGAGGACCGAAGGACGGCGAGACCCGTTCGATCACGGGCGTCAGTGCGGAGTATTCGTATTGGTCGGCAGGTGAGACTTTGCTGACATTCCCGTCGGGCCCGGCGACGGTCACGTCGACGGTTTCGGGGTAGTGCGGAGGCGTCCTCACCGTGATCGCATCTTCTTCGTCGGTGAAGATCAAGGCTTCTTTCCCACCGAAATCGACGGCTGAGGCTCCCGCAAGGCCGGTTCCGGTGATTTCGACCATCTGACCGCCCATCGACAGACCGTGGGCGGGCGAGACCCCGGTCACCTTCGGTTCGGCGCCACCAAAGGCCGTGAGCGCTTCCACCCCGCGCAGGGTCCCGGGCCCGGTCGGCCCGTCCCATCCGAATCTTGCCTCGCAGATCAGCGAGCTATTGCAGACTGATTCCGGATAGTTGGAACCGTTGACAATGTCGTGGAGGTTGCCGCTGTCGCCCCGCTGATAGATGGTCCTCGCCGGGTGCGAGACCCGGCCTGGCCCGTTCGCGAGCCCGAATGTCGCGGCGACGATCGCGCTCGCGCCTGCAGGGAGCAGGCAGGCGATCAGCGCCAAGAGCAGCCCGACGCCGCCCGATCTGAGCACGAATCGTCCCATCGTCGAGGACAATCGTACGGCCCTGAAGACACATCGGTACCGAAACCGGGGATGAAAAAGGCACCCTCGGATGCGGGGAGCCTGGGCTAGATGATTGGCCCAACGCGAAGTCAAGACCGCGGCGCGTCGGCAGCAGAGACGCGCCAAAGACTTCTTCTCCGACGCGGAGCCAATCTAGACAGCGAAGACCTTCTTAGGCGCCAAGGTCGCCCGAGGATTGGCGGGGGTGGAATGGAGCAACCTGCATTCCGGCCAGGAAGAATGCGCAAGATCCTCGGGGGCGCGTTGTCCCGGCGTCCTTACGATCCTACGACCAGGACCGATAGGCATGGGCCGACGAACTAGTCGATCAGCCTGACGTCTTGCGGATCGAGAAGATGCAGCGATTTGCGATCCGCTCCAAAGTGTCGAGCTCGGCCGCCGCGTGGAGCACCGCGGTCACCCCCGGCCGACTCGAGATGAGGCGTCGGCGACCTCCCGATCTTGATCCATTTGCGCTTCCCGGCGGCGGGGTTGTCGTCGATCCATCCGTATTCGACGGCGAAGGAGATTAGCCCCGGCTGGCAGATCGAGGATCGCCTCGCCGTCGTCGCGACGCTCATCTACGCCGGGCTCCGCGTCCATGAGCTCGCCGCCCTGCGTTGTGGCGACCTCGACTTCGTGACCTCGACCATCCACGTGCGCCACTCGGAGACGCCCGCCGGGATCCCGGGAGGTCAGGATGCTGCCGGCGCTGCGGGCCCTACTCCTCCGTCCTAGTTGACGAGCCCCGAGACGTTCCGAACGCCATGAGGTAGATCCGCGCCCGCCCGATAGGCACGGAGTGCCAGTCACTTTCCGAGGTCACTACCGACTCCACCGCCAAAAATCGCCTATTTGCAGGGATAACCTATAGAGCTAGGCGGATTCGAACCGCCGATCTCCTGGGTGCGATCCAGGCGCTCTGAGCTCCCTCTCCCTCGCCGATTGTGGGGATTCGGGCACTCAAACGCGTTAGTGCCAATTTGTCGGGGGCGGTTTAAACCACAGGCTTGCCAATGACATACAACGTGTGTACATTGACCCTATGGCTCGTTCCACCGAAGAAACCCCGCGAGTCAAAGGCCAACGCCTCAGCCTTCGCGTCGAGGACAGAGACCGGGAGCTCTTCGATCGCGCCGCCGACGCCAATCGCGAGACGCTGACGCAGTTCCTCGTCGCCGGGGGGCGCGAGCGCGCCGAGCGCCTGCTCGCCGACCGTACCCGCTTCCGGCTTTCCGCGGATGCCTGGGACGACTTGGTCGCGATCATGGATCGAGAGGCCCGGCCGAATTCGAAGCTCGCGAAGCTCTTCTCGCGTCGCTCAGACTCGTAGGTCCTGGTGGCAACGCTGCGCGGTCCGAGGCCGCTCGCGCGCGAGGACGTCCGGGACGGCTTCCACTGCGCCGTCGCCTCGTTGGACACCTGGCTGGTTGAGCACGCACCGGGCGCCGACGCCGCCGGCTCGGCACGGACCTACGTGGTCGTCGACGATCTGCAGAGCCGCGTCGTCGGCTACTACGCCCTGACGGTCGCCTCACTCGAGCGCGAGGACGCGACGGGCCGGGCATCGAAAGGCATGCCCCGCCATCCGATCCCGGCGATGCTCCTGGCTCGACTGGCGGTCGATGGGTCCGTCCAAGGGGAGGGAGTCGGAGCGATGCTGCTGGCCGACGCGATGCAACGAACGCTCCTGGTCGCCGAGGAGACCGGGATCCGCCTGCTCCTGGTCCATGCGGTCGACGACGAGGCGAGGAGCTTCTATCTGCACTTCGGCTTCGAAGTCTCTCCGTCGGACCCGATGAATCTGCAGCTTCTGATCAAGGACATCCGGGCGACGATCGAGGACCGATGACCACGGCAGAGATCGCCGCGACGGCCCGCGAGCCGCACCGGGCCCTACCTCGCCGCTGGGACGATGCTGATGGCGAGTAGGTCGGCTTCCGGGTCGGCGGTCACCTTGATCGGCTTCCCGGGCTTGCCGGTCGCGACCGTGATCGGGGTCAGCGTGCTGTTGCCGTTGCCGACCACATAAGCGGTCCGGCCGTCCGGGGTGAAGGCGATCCAATGGGGCTGTGATCCCGGCTTCAGCTTGATCGCCGAACCGACCGTCGCGGGGGTGGTCTTGAGATTGAGCGGTATGACCTCGTCGACCTCAGGCGAGCTGCCGGCGATCGCCACGTAGGCGGTCCGGCCATCGGGGGATATCTCCATCTCGATCGGAGGACCCGGAACCGGGAGGGGCGTGCGGGCGGTGTTGCTGCGTACGTCGATGGGCGTGATCGAGTTGCTGCCCTTGTTCACGACATAGGCGGTACGGCCATCCTGGGTGATCGCGACCCAGTTGGGATGGAGACCCACGTCGATCGAAGGCAAGACCCGACCGCCGGCACCACCATGAGTGACATGAATCGGGGTGACGGTGCTCCCGGGCGCTTCTTCCGTGCCCCAGTTCGCCACGTAGCAAGTCTGCCCATCCGGGGTGAAGGCGATCGTGTTCGGTCCGACCTCGGGCACCGAGATGGTCTGCCCCCTTTTTCCCGTGACCACGTTTACCGTGGACACCGTCTTCCCACCGTAGTTGGCCACCCAGACCCACCGTTCGTTCGTATGAGGAACGAAGGCGATGGCGACGGGTTTGGAGCCCACCGCGGTCGCCCGTCCCACCCGCCCGGTCGCCAAGGTTATGGGCGTGACGGTGTTGGTGCCCTCGTTCGTCGCGTATCCGATCTTGCCGTCCGAAGTGACCACCATGTCATTGGTCCCCGCCCCCCGGCCGACCTTGATGGGAGCCTCGGGCTTGCCTTCCGCGAGGTCGATCGGGAAGACCGAGCCGACGCCCGGCGCCTTGCCTTCGTCCTCGGCGTTCGTCACATAGGCGGTAAAGCCCTTGCCACTCGAGGCGATGGATGGAGTGCCCGACCAAGCTGCAAGCACCGACAAGGCGAGCAGTCCACCCGCCACTAAAGCAAGCCGTCTGATTCTGGACCGATCACGTGGAGTGGATTCCGTGCTCATGGTCCGGAGGCTAATCGACAGTCGATCGGAGTAGGGCCCTGGGTGACGTAGGGACAGTCTCGGAGAGCCCCCGAGGTCGGGGTGATGCGGAGATAGAGCTAGGCGGATTCGAACCGCCGACCTCCCGGGTGCGATTTCCGGGCATTCATGGAGCGAGTCGGGGGCATCGAAGGGGTCGCCCTCGGTCGGATGGCCCTATGCGCCGGCCCCGCCCTGATCGAAGCCGACGTCCCGCTCGCCGCATGCTTCTGCTTCGTCAACCCCGACAGCCAGGGCGGTGCATTCCGCTCCTCCGCGCCCTGACCGTCGAGGGCTTCGCGCTCTATCACCCGCGCAAGCTGTCGAGGCGATTGAACCGCGACGGGCCGGTCGGCCCAGGTCAGATCGGCGTGTTGACCGAGGCGCTGGCATGGATGGCGCCAAGGTCGCCCGAGGGGACACCGCTCAGTCCGGCGTCAGCGCGACGATCGCGATCGGCCGCTCGGTCTGCTCCTGGTAGGCGCTGTAGCGGTCGCGGTTTCCCTCGTCAACGATCTTCCAGAGGCGCGTGTAGTCGGGGTCTTCGGGACCGAGGATCCGGGCGCTCGCCTTCTGGCGGTCGCGTCCGATCTGGATCTCGACCTCGGGGTCGGCCCGGACGTTGAAGAGCCAGGCGGGGTCGCGATCGGCTCCGCCGTTCGAGGCGACCACGAGATAATCGGCCCCGTCACGGGCGTAGACCAGGGCGTTCGTCCGCGTGGTCCCCGAGCGACGCCCCGTGGAACGCAGCAGAAGGGTCGGGACCCCGATCATCTTGTGGCCGATCCGCCCGTCGGTCGTCTCGTACAGCCGCTCATGGAGGCGGAGGACCTGGCCCGTGACACTCATACCTGGCCAGCCTATGCGGTGCCGGCGAAACGGCGAAATGCTCTGCCTCTCCGCGGAGTTCAGATCGCCCTCTCGGACCAGATGGTCGGGGTGGGGCTCAGCTACGGCGACGTCGGCAAGGCCGCCGGGCTGGCGGGGCTGATGGTCGCCGGGTCGATCCTTCGCCTGTGCCGTGTCGATGCTCTGGCCCGAGCGGCAGCCCTCGGCGGCGACCGAAGAGACGGAAGCGCCGCCGACGCTCGGCTACGGCCTGCGCTTCGGCGCGGCAGGTGCGAGTGCGGCGGCGATCGGCTTCGCCCTGGGTCTCGAGCACGTCGGCTGGGCGACCGCCGCCTGCCTCCTCGTGATGCGCCCGGCGGCGGAGATGCAGCGGCTGAGGAGCGTCGGACGGATCGCCGCCGCGGCCGCGACCCGCGCCGGCCGCTGGTACGTGACGCCGGCCTTCACCACCTTCCTCGTCCTACCCGCGGCGGTGCCCCACGAACTTCTGGAAGTCGCCACTTGACTTTCCGACCCTGCTTCGGGCCAGCTACCAGACCCCGGAGGTGCCTCGGCGATGACTGTCGAGTAGATGCGTGTCGACCATCCCGATCGCCTCCATGAGGGCGAACATGGTGGTCGGGCCGACGAAGGCGAAGCCGCGGCGGCGGAGCTCCTTCGCCAGCGCCACCGACTCGTCGGAGACCGTGGGGACCTCGGTCACGGTTCGCGGCGCGGGCGTCTCGTCGGGCTGGAAGGACCAGATCAGCCGATCGAGTCCGCCGTCCTCGCGGAGCTCGATCGTCGCCTTTGCATTCGTGATCGCGGCACGGATCTTGAGTCGATTGCGGACGATCCCGGGGTCTCCCAGGAGCCGCTCCACCTCGGGCTCGCCGTAGGCGGCGACGAGGTCGGGGTCGAAGCCGTCGAAGGCGGCGCGGAAGGCCGGCCGCTTGCGCAGGATCGTGGCCCACGAGAGACCCGCCTGGAAGGCCTCGAGGCTGATCCGCTCATAAAGCTCGCGCTCATCGTGGACCGGCATTCCCCACTCGTTGTCGTAGTAGTCGCGCAGCAGCGGATCCGAGGCGGCCCAAGGTGGCCGCGCCAGGCCGTCGTCGCCGACGATCGTCCCGTCTCTCACGAAGTGCGGCCCGTCATCGTCTGAACATCATGCCCGAGAAGGCCCCGAGCGAGGTCGAGCTGGCGACCGTCATCGGCCAGCTCGAGCGCCTGGGGGCGCGCATCGTTGCGGTCGGGCATGGGCGGGACCCTGGTTCGCGGCGCGCCGCCGGTCTGTTCACGGCGGCCTGGACCGCCGGCCTCGATGCCGATGGGGTGCACCGTGAGGTGGCCGATGTGGTCGACTGGCCGCACGAGGCCGCCTCCTGGCTGAAGCCGGCCCGCCGCCTGACGGCGACCGCCGTCGACGCGTGGGTGATCGCCGACACCCCTCCGGGCTGGGCGAGGATGAGCGAGCGCCTTCGGCATTCCACCGACTGGGACCCGCGGCGGACGGTCGCCTTCTCCGGCCTCGACTCGACCGGGATCCTCGCCGACGTCGGCCCGGACGCCCTCGACGGGCTCGTCGGGGCGAGGGCCGCGGGAGGCCTGTGGTTCGTCGAAGGGCCGGCGCTGCGCCGGCACGCGCCCCGACCCTCCCGGCACGCCGGAAGCACGCTCTTCCCGCGCGACCCGGTCGAGATCGCGCCGGGCGCCGTCCACCTCCCGGACTGGCTGAGCCTCGAGCAACAGCGGCGACTGGTGGAGGCCTGTCGCGAGTGGGGACGGGGACCGGCGCCGATGCGGCATACCCGCCTGCCGAGCGGAGGTCAGATGTCGGTGCAGACCGTCTGCCTCGGCTGGCACTGGACGCCCTACCGCTACACCCGCACCGCGATCGATCAAGCGGGCGAGCCGGTGACGCCGTTCCCGGGTTGGCTCGCGGATCTCGGTCGGACGGCGGTTGCCGATGCCTACGGCGACGAGGATGAGGCCTCCGCCTATGAGCCCGACGCGGCGCTGATCAACTTCTACGACGAGCAGGCGAAGCTCGGCATGCACCAGGACAAGGACGAGCGCAGCGGTGCCCCCGTCGTCTCGCTCAGCATCGGCGACACCTGCACCTTCAGGTTCGGCAACACGGCGGAGCGGGGCGCCCCCTACACCGATGTCGAGCTGCGCTCCGGCGATCTCTTCGTGTTCGGCGGGCCGTCGAGGTTCGCCTACCACGGCGTCATCCGCGGGACGCGGCCGGGGACCGGGGATCCCGCGACCGGCCTCGAGCATGGCCGGCTGAACCTGACGCTGCGCGAGACCGGCCTCTCCTGACCCGCCGGCCGGGGGAGTCGCCAACCCGATCTCACGCTCGGCGGCTCCCGTGCGTCATACGGGAGGAACGTCACCTGCAGAGGGGATCAAATGTCGATCGAGGACAACAAGGAAGTGGTCGGTCGCTGTGCGGGAGTTCGCCCTCGGGTTCCGGGAGGCGTTCCCGGACCTGGGCTTCGGGGTCAGCTCTGGACCACTTACGAGAGCCCGCTCGGCAGGCTGACGATGGTCGCCGGTCCGCGTGGGATCTCGACCTCTACTTCGCCGGACGCGCCCCCGGCTGGAGAAGGCCGCGATGTGTCCGATGGATGAGGTGACGGCGCAGTTCGACGCCTACTTCGCCGGGGAGAGGCGGGGATTCGATCTGGACCTCGAACCGACAGTTGGATCTGCTGTGAGCCATGTCCGGACCCTGACGGGGCGACGGAGAGTCGCTCAAACCGTCGCGCCGGTGCCGTCGTCCTTGCCGCGATCCTCGATCGCCTTGATCGTGCGGTCGAAGGCCGACCTCCGTCGTGCCGTCGGGTAGGCGTTCGAAAGCGTAGGTGTGGCCCGCCTTGTTGCTCCAGGTGTTGGAGTCGGTGGTGGTGAGGACGACGCGGTCGGGATCGGACCAGTCGTAGTGCAGGCGCTCCCAGATCCCTTTCGAGCCCTCGGTGACGTCGGCCTCGGTCGGACCTTGGCTGTGGACCTCGAGTTCATCGTCGGTGCTGTTGGGGAAGAGCTCCGAGCGGCCCGGCCCGAAGTCCGTCAGCGCCGCGACGAACTGCTCCGGCGTCGCCGTGACGGTCGCCTTGAAATGGAGCGTTGCCATGGGCTTCGCGCTGTCAACGACCCGCCTCGGTTTGCGCGAGTGCCCCTGCCAGCTCGCCCCGGGAGCTGATCCCGAGCTTCGGGAAGATCCGGTAGAGGTGGGTGCCGACGGTGCGGTGGGAGACGAAGAGCTTCTGGCCGATCTCGCGGTTGGAGAGGCCCTCGGCGGCCAGCTGGGCGATCTGGAGCTCCTGGGCGGTCAGCTGATCGCGTGCCTCCGGCACGCGGCGGCGGCTCGACTCGCCGGAGGCGCGCAGCTCGCTGCGCGCGCGGTGGCCCCATTCCTCGCAGCCGAGGCGGTCGAACGCGTCGCGCGCGTCACGGAGTGGGGTGCGGGAGTCGGCGATCCGGCGCCGGCGTCGCAGCCACTGGCCGTAGGCGAGTTCGAGGCGCGCCCGCTGGAACGGCCAGCGGGCGAGGTCGAGGCCGAGCGCCTCGCGGAAGCGCTCCTCGGCCTCCTCGTCGTCGGCGAGCACGGCCCGGGCGTGGGCCAGGCCGATCGCCAGCCAGGTGCCGGGTTCCTCACCGGTCGCCGCCGCGACCTGGGCGACCCGCTCCCTGCCCTCCTCGAGCCGGCCGAGGTGGAGGGCCGCCTCGGCGAGGTCGGCGATCAGCCAGGAGCAGATGTACCGGTGGTGGGCCGGGTCGTTCGGATCGAAGACGCGCTGGGCGGCGGCGAAGGCGTCGGCGTGGCGCCCGGCCCCGAGCGCGGCGACCACGCGGCCGAACTGGGCGAAGGCGACGGTGATGTTGGCGCCGGCCGCTGCGGCGACCCGCTCCGCCTCGCCGGCGAGCTGTTCGGCCGCCGCCTCGTCCCCGCGCATGCCGGCGATCAGCGAGATCACGGTGCTCGCGGCGGCCTCCCAGTGCGCCTCGCCCAGTTCCTCGGCCAACCCGCGCGCCTCCGATGCCGTCGGGATCGCCGCGTCCCAGTCGGCGAGCCGTGCTGCCATGCTCGCGTAGAGCGTCAGCATCCGCGGCAGGAACCCGAGCCGGCCTTCGTCGCGGAGGCCATCGACCGCGTCCGCGAGGAAGTCGACGCCCAGGTCGAACGCCCCGACGACGAGCGCGGCCGGCCCGAAGTGCCGCGCCGTCTCGGTGTCGCGGCGACCACCCGCCGTGGCGCGCAGCCGCGCCAGGACCTCCGGTGCGTGGCCGTAGGGGTCGGCATAGGCGTAGATGGAGAAGACCCGCGGGTCCTCGGCGTCGGCACCGCCCAGGCGATCTGAGGCATCGATCAGGAGCCGGCGCGCCTCGGGGCCCGGGTCCACCCACCACGAGCGGGAGGCGACGAGCCAGAGCAGGTCGATCCGCAGCTCCTCGTCGCCCGCCTCGCCGGCCCGCTCGGCCGCCGCGATCAGGTCGCCGAAGCGCGCGTCCTCGCCGAGCGGGAGGGTGGTGACCATCTCCTCGAGCCAGACGATGCGGGCCGACTCGAGCGCGCCCAGCTCGAAGCTCTCGACCTCGCGCACCAGCGGCACGACGAGGTCGGGCCGGCCGAGCTCGAAGGCGAGGCTCGCCGCGGCGAGGAGGCGACGGCCGCCGGTGGTCGGTCCGCTCAGCTCCCCGGCGCGCTGGAGCGCGGTGACGGCGACCCGGATCGCGCCGCGCCGCCGCGCCCGCGCGGCCGCCTCCTCCAGCTCGGCGGCGATCGCCTCGTGCTCCCCGGTGATCAGGGCGGCGCGGTGCCAGACGCGGCGGTCCGGTTCGTCGGCCAGGATCTCGGCCAAGGCCTCGTGCGCCCGCCGGCGCTCGGAGAGGCTCGCGTTCTGGTTGACCGCCGAGCGGACCAGCGGGTGGCGGAAGCGGATCGTGCGGAGGTCGACCTCGACGATCGCCGCCGCCGCCGCGGGCTCGAGCTGGTCGAGATCCAACTCGCGCCCGGCGAGGATGCTGCCGGCGCGGAGGACCTCAGCGACGTCCTCGGTGTCGTTCAGGGCTGCGGCAAGGAGGAGCAGGCGCGTCTCCCGCGGCTGGTCGGAGACCCGCGCCGCGAACGCCCGCTCGAGCCGCGCGGTGAGTGGGACCAGCGCCGCGCCATGCCCGTCGGCGGGCAGGTCCGCGGCGGCGAGGGGCAACTCGATCAGGGCGAGCGGATTACCCGCCGCCTCGGCGAGGATCCGCTCGCGGGCCGGCTGGGCGAGGTCCCGGGCCCGCAGGACGAGCAGGCTCGCGGCCGTCGCCGGGTCGAGGGCGTCGAGGCGTCGCTCGGGAAGGTCGGCCTCGGCGAGTGGGGTCGGGTAGCCGTCGCGGACGGCGGCGAGCAGGACGATCGGCTCCGACCCGAGCCGGCGGGCGACGAAGGCGAGCACCTCGGCGCTCGAGCGGTCGAGCCAGTGGGCGTCCTCGGCGATCACCAGGAGCGGCGTCTCGGCCGCCACCTCGGAGAGCAGGTCGAGCACCGCCATCGCGATCGCGAAGAGCTCCGGCGGGGAGCCGTCGGTCAGCCCGAAGGCGGCGTCCAGTGCGGCCCGCTGGCCCGGCAGGAGGTCGGCGGCGCGCTCCCGCACGGGCCGCAGCAGCTGGTGGAGCCCGGAGAAGGGGATCTGGGCCTCCGACTCGACCCCGGTCGCGCTCAGCACCGCCATCCCGCGGCCGCGGGCCGCCGCCACGGTCTCCTCCAGCAGGCGCGACTTGCCGATCCCCGGCGGCCCGCTCAGGATCAGCGCGGAGCCCTCGTCGGCGACCCGGTCGAGAAGGGCGGTGAGGAGCGCGAGCTCGGCCTCGCGACCGAGCAGCAGCTCCCCATCCACTCTTCGCGAAAGCATCCCGATGCAATCGTCTCACCTCGCCGGCGGAGACGACGGCCCGGGCCGATGGTCAGCCGGAGACCCCCGCGACCGCCGCGCGGATGATCTCGGCGGTGGCGCCGGGCTGGGAGAGGGCGACCGAGTGCGAGGCGTTGACCTCGACGGTCTGGGCGTCCATCCGTTTCGCCATGGAGCGCTGGCCCTCCGGCGGGATCGCGCCGTCCCGGGAGGCGACCAGGTACCAGCATGGCAGCGACTTCCACGCGGCGACGCTGGGGGCGTCGTCGAAGATCGCCGCGAACGGGCGCTGGCGGACGGCGAGGACCCGGATCTCCTCGTCGGAGAGGTCGGAGGCGAAGGCCTCCTTGTATTTCTCCGGGGCGATCGTCAGCTCGACCGCGGTGCCACCGTCGTCGAGCGGGTAGTCGCTCGGCCCGGCGGCGGTGAGGATCGGGGTGGGGCCGAACTGGTCCCAGACCGCTTTGAACGGTTCGCCCTCGTCGAGGCCGAAGGCGGCGACGTAGACGAGGCCGACCACGTTGCCCGACTTGGCGCCCGCCTCGGTGATCACCGCGCCGCCGTAGGAATGGCCGACCAGCAGCACCGGCCCCTCGAGCTGGTCGACGAAGCTCGCGGTGTAGGCGGCGTCGTGGGCCAGGCCGCGCAGCGGGTTCGCCGGGGCGAGCACCGGGATGTTGTGGGCCTGCAGGTCTTCGATCACCGGCACCCAATAGGAGGAGTCGGCGAAGCCGCCGTGGACCAGGACCACGGTCGGGGTGTTGGTCGGATCGCTCATGTCCGTCCTTTCGTTCGATTGATGCGGACATGCCGAACCTAGGAGCGCCCGGCCGCGCTGGCGTGCGTTCCATGACTGAGCTTTTTCTGACGATGACTTACGTCGAGGTGTCTTGTCGTGCGAAAGCCCCGGCGACCATACGGCCGTCGGGCTCCGCGACGGACACGCTTATCCCATGGATGTAGAAGCGGCGAAACCGCAGCCGGGGCGGGATTCAGCCCACCTCATGGGGCGGGAAGCCGCGGAACCCGATCAAGGACGCCCGCGAGCGCGCCCGCTGGCGCGAGAACCGTACGACCGTCCTCGGCATGATCGAGCGGGGCGGTCGCGTCCGCCTGCGCGTCATCGAGTCCCGCGAGGCGAGCCGCAGAGTAGAGCGGTGCGGACGCACGTCAACCCGTCCGCGTTCATGCTCACCGACGACTGGCCCGCCTACAAACCGCTGAGGACCGAGTTCGCCTGGCGCCACAACCACCGCCACGTGGGCCACCGCTCGATGTTCCACGAGTTGGTCGGGGAGGCGGCGCGGCAATGAGCGAGGCGGCGCTACTCAAGAGCATCAGGGGCGCCGCGAGCCGCCGACGGACCGCCGACGAGCAGAAACGGAAGGCCACCGAAGACCTGCGCGAGTTCGTCCGTCAGGCGCGCGCGGAGAAGGTGCCGATCACGAAGATCGCTTCTGAGGCTGGTCTTTCTCGGCAGGGCGTCTACGACCTGCTGGGGGAGCGACCTTCCCCATAGCCGAGTCGAAGTCCCCTTTGCTCGGGACGGGGATCTCAAGGCCCTTCTCGGTCTTTTGTTTCCTCGCCATTGCCTCGGTCTAGGCGACCCAAAAACCGGCCGTCGAAACGGCGTCGCGGCGAGATGTCATCTATTCCTCGGGCAGATCGTGGAGATCGAATCGCATGGAAACACTGCGACCTCGTTTCCGCAGCCGCTCGGTCTCAGTTTCGTGCTGATTCGGTACGAAGCCCCTTCCTTCGTACCATTCGACCCTTCGGAGATTGGCGTCAGCAAGGATGTACCGACAGGCGACAGTTGACCTCAGTTGCCGCGCCAAGCCGGTAATCGACTCCAAAAGCAGCTTTCCGTAGCCGGTTCCGTGGTGACGACGATCTACGCCGATCATCTGGATTCGAAGCGCACCGAACTGGCGAATCCCCGCCAGATCCTCGAACTTCTTCTTCTCCGAATTCGTTAGCCGGATGCTGTCGAAGGTCAACGTCGCGTAGCCGACCAGTGGCGGCGCCGTTTCTGGATCGATGAACAGGTACGTAGAACTGATCCCGCTTCGGATACCTGGCTCGAACTTCCGTCTGCGCAGGAAGTCGCAGACCGTTTCAGCTACCGGATCGTCCTGTCTGTCTTCGGGAACGCAGTTGAACTCGGATATGGCCCGATCTAGCGCCTCCCCAATGGGCGGCGCGAGGCGCCGGAGTTCAGGCGCCACAGACTGCTATTTAGAGGTAGGAAGCTCGCTGATCGGCTCAGCGGACACGCAACGGTCGAAGGCCTTGTCGGACCTGACCAAGTGGCTGAGGCGCCGCTCGTCGCGCGATGGATTCTGAATCTCGCTAACGAAGCAGTCAGCGTCGACGCCGTTTAAGCGCACGCTCTCCCCATAACCGCCATTAGAACTGATCTCGATAGCCATGACTTAAACGTAACTCACGTTCTTAAAGATTTCGGAGCTTCTTATTGCGAACGATTTGCAGTATCCATCTGGTAATCGACTGTGTCTAGCAATACTTGAACTTCATCCAAGCTGCAATCGAGCTTCAATCCCCGATACTCAGTCCCGCCGAGGGCCTGCGAGCAATACGCCGGGATCGATTCCTAGCGCGCTAGCTAGTTTGACAATGGTCGACAGCCGAAGATCCCGCCGACCCGCCTCAAGCTTCTGAACCTTGCTCCGGTGCAGGCCGGCCATATCGCCAAGCGCCTCCTGGGAGACGCCCAGCCGGCGCCGCTCCATGAACAGCCTGCGGCCGAACTGCTGCGCGAGCGTCACGCCTCGTCCCCCAGATGGAAGCAACCGGGCGATCCGGGCACCCACCGGATCGGACCGAGCAGTTCGCAGGGCGTCTGGTCCACCGCCCCGGCCAGCCGCACGAACGTCTCAAGCAGCGGCATCCTCTGACCCGTCTCGAACATCGATATCTGGGTCCGGTGGATACCGGCCCGTTCGGCAAGCGCCTCCTGACTGATGCGGCCGTAGTCGAACCGCGCCACGATCAGCCGGCCTCCGAATGCCTCCTTGAAGGTCATTCCGCTTCCTCGCTGACCGCATTCGCGTATCGACCGGTCGCGGAGGCGACGACGAAGTCGTCGGCCATCTCCAGGACCAGCCCTCCCGCGATCAACCTCCGCAGCGAGTCGGAGGCGTGGACGGGTGAGTCGAACTCGCGCAGCAGTTCCTCCCGCTTCCACGGTCCCGGCTCGTCGCAGACCGTCTGCAACACCAGGCCGTCCAGTTGACCGGCGTGCCATCGCTCCTCCGTTCCCGCCCCTCGATCAATTGATCCAGGCGAATCTCGCTTTACAGGCGGGAATGCTGGGAGCGCAGGGAACGGAACCAGCTTCTGCAGAGAAGGGATAAGCGTGTGGCGGAGCACCTGCCCTCGACGGATACGTCGTCGCCGGGCTCACCCTGGCCGCAGCCGCCGTCGCCAGCGCGGTGATCGTCCTGGCGGTCCACCCGAGCTTGACTTCGAGCGCGCTCGAAGTGGTGGACTGGCCTCATGGGCATTCACCGAAAGGACGATCATCATGGAGTACACGAATCTCGGCCCCTCCGGGCTGAAGGTCAGCCGGATCGCGCTGGGCTGCATGAGCTTCGGCGACCCGAGCAAGCGGATGGGCTGGTCGCTGGAAGACGACGCGGCCGAGCCGATCTTCCGGCAGGCCGTCGAATCGGGCATCACGTTCTGGGACACCGCCAACATCTACGGTCTCGGGACCTCCGAGGAGATCGTCGGCCGGGCGCTGGCGAAGTACGCGAACCGTGACGAGATCGTGCTCGCCACGAAGCTGTGGGCGCAGATGCACGACGGGCCGGGTGGATCGGGGCTGTCGCGCAAAGCGGTGATGGAGCAGATCGACGCGTCGCTGCGGCGGCTGAACGTCGACTACGTGGACCTGTACCAGATCCATCGCTTCGATCCGGACACCCCGGTCGAGGAGACGATGGAGGCGCTGCACGATGTCGTCAAGGCGGGGAAGGCCCGCTATCTGGGGGCGTCCTCGATGTGGGCGTGGCAGTTCGCGAAGCTGCAGCACGCGGCGGACCGGAACGGCTGGACGAAGTTCGTCTCGATGCAGGACCAGTACAACCTGATCCAGCGGGAGGAGGAACGCGAGATGTTCGGCCTGCTCGCCGACCAGGGTGTGGGCAGCATCCCCTGGAGTCCGCTCGCTGGAGGCCGCGTCACCCGCCCCTGGGGAGCCACGTCCGGATCCGCCCGCGGGGTCGCCGGTCCGCCGGTCGAGCCGCACGGGCGACCCCTGGTCCTCGACAGCGACAAGGGCATCATCGACGCCGTGGAGACCATCGCGCAGGACCGGGGCGTGCCGATGGCCCAGGTGGCGATGGCGTGGGTGCTGAAGAACCCCGTCGTCGACGCCCCGATCGTCGGCGCCACCAAGCCGCAGCACCTCACGGACGCCGTCGCCGCCTTCGACCTCGAGCTCACCGCGGAGGAGATCGACGCACTCGAGACACCGTACGTCCCGCGGATGCCGACGTTCTTCTGATTGCCCGATCGTTCGCCCCTTCGGGTCCGGCATGTCGACACCTTCCGCACACACGGGCGTACGATTGAATTCGAGCGGACTCGAAGGGGATGACGTCCAGATGACCTTTACCATCGCCGAGGTGGCCCGGCAGACCGGGCTGACCGCGCACACGTTGCGCTACTACGAGCGCGACGGCCTGATGCTCGACAGGATCGAGCGCGCCGGATCGGGGCACCGCCTCTACTCGGAACGCGACCTCCGCTGGCTCTCGCTGATCACCGGGCTCCGCTCCACCGGCATGCCGATCCGCGACGTCAAGCGGTACGCCGCGCTGGTCCGCGCCGGCGATGGGAACGAGCGCGAGCGACTCGACCTACTTTTGGCCCACCGTGGCCACGTCGAGGCCAAGCTGGCCGAGACGATCACCCACCTCAAGGTGATCGACTACAAGATCGGCGTCTACGAGAAAGGCGTAGCGCAAGCGGCTTCATCCAGCAGCTTGGCTCCGTGACCGGCATCATCGCATCGCGGCGCAGGAAGTAGCCGGTGGCGAATTGCCGGTAGGAGGGCCGTCGCCTGAGCCTCAGCGCGAGGCGCGGAAGCAGCCGCGGAGGTGGTCGTTGACCACGCCGACGTTCTGCATGAACGCGTAGACGCTGGTCGGGCCGACGAAGCGGTAGCCCTGCGACTTCAGCCGGCCGGCGAACTCCGCGGCTCCGGGCGTCGACGTCGGCAGGTCGGCGAGGGAGCGCGGCGGGCGGCGGCGCTCGACCTCGTAGGACCTCGCCAGGGTCGGCAGGTCCGGTGACGCGGTCTGCATCGCGCGGGCGTTCTGGATCGTCGCCTCGATCTTCTTGCGATTGCGGATGATCGAGGCGTCGCCGACCAGCCGGTCGACGTCGCGCCCGGTCATCCCGGCGACCGCGGCGACGTCGAAGTCCTTAAACGCCCGCCGGAACGCGTCGCGTTTGTCGAAGACGATCCGCCAGCTCAGCCCGACCTGGAAGACGCCGAGGGTGAGCGCCTCGAACAGCGAGGATTCGTCGTAGTCGCGGCTGCCCCACACCTCGTCGTGGTAGCGGACCGACGGGGTGTCGTCGACGCCCGCCCAGGCGCAGCGCGGCCTGCCGTCGAAGCCGACGGCGACGTCGTCGCTCATCGGTCGGCGGCCAGTTCGTCGCGTGCCGCCGTCGCGATGTCGGCGGCGGTGTTCGCGTGGCCGCCGATGCCCCACCCGGCTTCCGGTGACTCGGTGAGGAGGACCCAGGTGCGCTCGGCGAGGGAGTGCTTGTCCGGGAAGGTCCCGGCGTTCGCGTAGACGTCGATCATCGGCATCAGCTGGTTGGCGCCGAGGAGGTAGGCGTTGGCGGGCTGGACCATCGGGTCGCGGGCGCCGGCGATCACCTGGACCGGCGTCTCGATCCGCGGCAGCAGCTCGGCGAGCCGCGGCAGGTCGGAGCCGGCCGACCACCTCGTCGACCGTCCCGCACTCGGCGTCCCTTCCGATCAGCTCCGCGGTCATCCGGCCAACCCTCTCAGGGTCGGACGTCGGCCTGAGGCGCGGACGTTCAGGCGGTGTTGTGACGCCCAGGTCGTAAGGGAGTTTCGTCACACTTCCGCCCTCCGAGGTCCGTTTTCGGCCCGGACCCAGGGGACTGGAATGCGCTGCACGGATTTTCCACCCCATAGGGCGGGCAACCCATGCAGCGCCTCCGTGACCGTTGTCCAACACGGGAGGAAGCGTGGAGATCCAGACGTCTTCGTGACGAGGCTGGCCTTCGGGCACGGAGCGCGCACGGATCCCTCGCGGGATCTTCACCGAGGCCCTACCCCGTCACGGAGATGCCGAGAAGCCCACACTTCCTCTCGTCTTCCTCCGGCCCTCCCAATACTCAGGGCTTTGCTGTGGAGCGAAACTCGCTCTATACGCGAGTTAAGTACCACGGGCACCACGTCGGGTCCGTCCGGGCAGACCGATCCACACGAGACCGTGACGGAAGCGTGGAGTTCGTTTGTCCCTTGCGCCTCATGGCGATCCTCTCAGGCCGTGACCGCCATGAGGCGCACGGGAGGCATCTCGGACGGCCCCCCGTGGAATCGCGATCATCTAGGCGCCGGTGAAGCGGTACTCGGTCTTCCAGGCATCCCGCGGGTCGGTGTGGGCGGTCCAGAAGAGCTCGGCGATCTTGTCCGGATCGAAGTCGGTCCCCGGTTTGACCGCGCCGACGATGGTCACGGTTGCCGCGTGGATGCCGTCCTCGGCGACGCCGGCGGCGACCAGCGTCTGCGCCGAGCGGAGCGCGGCCTTGCCGATCGAGAGGGTCGCCAGCGCCGGCACCGGGTTGTCGGCGAACCCGCCGCTGGTGGCCAGCAGGGTCCCGCCGCCGGCCGCGCGGAGGACCGGCGCGGCGACCTGCGCCGCCACCACGGCGCCGAGGACGTCGACGTCGTGGGCCGTCCGGAGCCGCCCGACCGTGGCGTCGAGGATCTCGCCCGGGTCCGGCAGGGCGGCGTTGTAGACGACGACCCCGGGGGCGCCCGGAGCGGCGAAGATCCCTTCGAGCGTCCCGCGGTAGCCGTCCAGGTCCGCGATGTCCGCGGCGATCGCCTCGATCTCGAGGCCGCCGTCGCGCAGTTCGGAGGCGAGGTCGGCCGTCCCGCCGCGAGAGATGAGCGTGCCGCAGAAGCCCTCGCGGCCGAAGCGCCGGACGACGGCGGCCCCGATCCCCGGGCCGGCGCCGATCAAGAGCAGATGGTTGGGGTCGACACTCGCGGGCATCCGGAGCAACGAATATCACCGCGAGGCCTGCCTGTCCTCACCGGATCACGGTGATTTCTGCCCTCGCGCCCCACCGTCCTCGAGCCGGTCGGCCAGCTGGGTGCGCGACCTCACGCCGAGCTTGCGGAAGACCTTGCGGAGGTGATACTCGACCGTGCTCGGGCTGATGAAGAGCTGGGCGGCGATCTCCCGATTCGTCAGCTCGGCCGCCGCCAGGCGCGCGATCTGGGTCTCCTGGGGCGTCAGCTCCTCATCCGTCTCCACCGTGCGCCTGCGAGCGCGCTCGCCCGTCGCCACGAGCTCCCGCCGCGCCCGATCGGCGAACGCTCCGGCGCCCATGTCCGCGAAGCCCTCGAACGCGGGGCGCAGCTGCTCTCGCGCGTCCACGCGCCGCCGCTCGCGCCGCAGCCATTCCCCATAAAGAAGTCGAGAGCGGGCGAGCTCGGGTCGCAGGCGGGTGCCGGCGAGGCGCTCGATCGAGCGGCGGTAGAGCTCCTCGGCCTCGTCGCCGTCGCTCGCCAGGGCCCGTACCCGCGCCGCGACGCCGTCCAGCCAGGCGGAGTCGATGACGTCGGTCCGCTCGTCGAGCCATCCCACGGCGTAGCCGAGCAGGGCGCTGTCGGCGGTCCTCGACGCGGCTTCGGCCAGCTCCCCGATCAGGAAGGTCCCGTATCCGATCGGGTCCGGCTCCATCGCCTTCCGGGCCGCGTCCCGAGCCTCCTCGTATCGGCCGAGGCCGTTGTAGAGGACTGCCTTCGCGTAGTCGTTGGAGGTCCATCGCCGGCGTCTGGCGTCCTCGGAGCCCGCGTCGATCAGGTCCGCCGCCTCCGCGCCGCGCCAGGCCGCGAGGACCAGAGGAGCGTTGACGAGCTTCGGGTTGCCGGTCGCCTCCGCGATCAGGGCCGCCTCGTCCAGCAGGGTGGCGGCGCTCGCCAGGTGCCCGGTGACGATCTGGCTCCGTGCCAGGAAGCTCAGCGCGAACCCGAGGTGCCCGAGCGCGCCCGCGTCGCGCGCGAGCTGGACCTGCCTGGCGGCGAGGACGTGCAGGGCCTCCTCGTCCCAGAGCTCCAGCGCGAGGACGTTTCTGTCCCTGGCGCTGGAGAGCGACAGCCAAGGACCGACATCGCCGTCAGGAGGGTTCGCGGCGAGCACCGACCCGAGTACCCGTGCGTAGAACGGCGCGGCGGCCGCGTAGCCGTCGATCAGGCGGTTCGCGTAGGCGTGGAGCAACACTTCCACGCAGCCTGGCTCTCCCGGCGGTGGCGGCGCGGCCCGCGCGGCGGCCGCGACGACCAGGGCGCCGCCCTCGACCACGACATCGTTGGTGAGGACGCCGCCGAGCGCCTCGAGGAAGGCGTCCCGGGCGAGGGCCGGATCGATCGCCTGCAGTCGGGTCGCCGCGCCGAGGAAGAGCCGCCCCGCGTCTGCGCCGCGCCGCTGCTCGAGCGCGATCTGCGCTTCGAGGAGCCTCGTCCGGCCGGCCCCGAGCTCGTCGAGCGCGCCCAGGTCGACCCTGGCCACGAGGTCGAGGGCGGCGTCGAGATCACCGGCGTCGCGCTTGGCGCCGGCGGCCGCCAGCAGGCGCCGCGAACGTCGCCCTGCGGCGGGCGTCAGGTCCGCGGCGCGCGCCAGGAAGGCGGCGCCCGCGGCGAGCCCGCCGCGAGCCCGCGCGCGTGCGGCCGAGTCCTCGAGCTCGGCCGCCACGTCCTCGTCGGGCATCGAGGTCGCCTGTCCCAGGTGCCAGGCGCGCCGATCCGGGTCGAGCTGGGGGTCGGTGGCGTGCGCCAGGGCTCGATGCACGGCGCTCCGCTCCCTGGTCTCGGCGCCGCCGTAGACGGCGGAGCGGACCAACGGGTGGCGGAAGACGACCCGGGGCCCCAGCTCCAGAAGCCCCTCGGCTTCGAGCGTGTCGACCGCCGACTCGACGATCCCGAGCTCCCGCGCGGCCCGCCAGAGGAGGGCTGGATCGCCGAGCGAATCGGCCGCGGCCAGGAGCAGGAAGCTACGCGCGTCGTCGGGAAGGCCGGCCAGGCGCCGGGTGAAGCTCTCCTCGATGTTGGCCGGCATCGTCTTCGCCGCCGGCAGCCCGAACCCGCCGGCGAGCTGGACCGGCGTCAGGCCACGTGGCAGCTCCAGCAGCGCGAGTGGGTTGCCGCGCGTCTCCAGGACGATCCGGTCGAGCACCCGCTCGTCCAGTCGGGTCGTGAGGGCCGATTCGAGCAGGGCCCGGGAGTCGACCCGTCCCAGGGGCCCGACCTCGAGCTGGGGCAGGCCGCCGAGGAGATCGCCCGGCTTCCGCGACGCGAAGAGGAGGACGATCCGCTCGGCCGCGAGGCGCCGGGCGACGAAGGCGAGCGCGTGCGCGGAGGAATCGTCGAGCCACTGGGCGTCGTCGACGAGCACAAGGAGAGGCTGGTCCTCGGCCGCCTCCGACAGGACGCCGAGCGTCGCCAGTCCCACCAGGAAGAGGTCCGGCGCGGGACCGCCGCTGATGCCGAAGGCGACGTCCAGGGCCTCGCGCTGCGGGTCCGGGAGGTGCCCGGTCGACTCGGCGAACGGGGAGACGATCTGCTGGACCGCCGCGAAGGGGAGCTCCATCTCCCCCTCGACCCCGGCGATGCGGACGACTCGGAAGTCGTCGGCGGCCTCCGGCGCGTATTCGAGGAGCCGCGTCTTGCCGACGCCGGCTTCCCCGTGGAGGACCAGAACGGCACCCCGTTCCTCGCGCGCTCCGTCAAGCAGCCGGTCGAGCGTCTCGCGCTCGTGGTGCCGACCGAGCAGCCGAGTTTTCGACCGGGGTGCCGCCGCTGAGGTCTCGCTCATCCAACGACAGCATGACTCACGACTAAGTTGCGCTGCCGGCGGCGGCGAGGTTGACGATGTTCATGTTGCCCGTCGCCCACTGGATGGTGAAGGTGAGCCCGGCGATGCGCCAACCGTCGGCGGTCCGCTCCAGCTGGTAATCGTGGCGGCCGCCGACGTTCCACATGTCGTCTCCCGACGGGTTGTGGAACACGTGGACACCCTGCATGTTCGCCGCGCAACTCGCCCTGTCGCCTTCGAGGGTGATGACGTGGTTGGCGACCAGGTGGTTGACGGCGTCGAGGTTGTCGAGCGACTGGCGCCATCCCTCGACGAATTCGTCGGCGCCGAGGGTGACCGGCTCGCCGCCGAAGAGGGAGGTGCGGTCGCTGTAGACCTCGTCGGTGAAGAGGCCCCGGACGGCGTCCCAGTCGCGCGCGTCGAGGTTCAGCGAGAGGCTCGAGATCAGTTCGATGATGTCGAGCCGGTCGGCGATGGCGGCGGGATCTGAAGGGGACATCCTGGCTCCTTTGAGTAGATGCTGGTCCGGATTCGGTGGGTATTTGCGGAGCGATGAGATCGTTCGGGCTATCGCTGATCGAGTGAGTTCCATCGGCCACATTCCTGCGCCGAGAGTCGCTGACGATCCGGTGACCGGACATCACCGGATGCGGGTGATCGGGGGAGGCGCACCCCGCGTCCAGGGGCCGATCGCCTGATCCCGGCGATTGACCGGTCGATGGCGCGTGCGAGGATGGCTCGATGCCTTCCGCCCTGGTGATCGGTGCCCGCAATCTCGGGTTCTCGGTGATCGAACGACTGCTCGCCGACGGCTGGGAGGTGGCCGGCGGCGCGGTCTCGGCGGAGACGCTCGAGCGGGTCGGGAGCGCCGGCGCGCAGCCGCTGGAGGTGGACGTGACTGACCAGGCATCGGTCCTCGCCGCGCTCACCGAGGCCGGTGGACGCACCGGGCGGCTCGACCTCGTCGTCAACGCCGCCTCGCCGTACGCCGGCCCGTTCCAGGGGCCGTTCGGCGGCGGGCCACTGGCGGAGAGCGACGCCGACGCCTTCGAGCGGTGGGCGAGCCTGCCGGCCCGCGGCGCCTACGCCTTCCTCAGTGCCGCGGCCCGCTATCTGAAGGCGCAGGGCGGACCGGCCACGGTGGTCCAGATCACCGGCGGCTCGTCCAAGCGCGCGATGCCGGGACGCGGCCTGTGGGCGGCCGGGGCCTTCGGCGTCCGGGCGCTGACGCAGGCGGCGGCGCTGGAGCTGCGCGCGGAGGAAATCCACGTCGCGCTGCTGGTGATCGACGCCGGCATCGACCGCACCGGTGAGCAGGACGCCCACACCGCCGACCAGGCGAGCCTTGCCGATGCCGTCGCCTACCTGGCGAGCCAGAGCCCGCGGGCGATGACCCACGAGCTTCAGGTGACGCCGGCGCTCGACAACTGGACGCCCTAGCCCGCGCGGACCGAACCCCACCCTGGGACGGATCGGGCTCAGGAGGTGATCCGCGATGCGGCGTTCGCTTCGACCTCGACGAGCAGGTTGCGCACGACCTCGCGGACCTGATCCTCGAGGTTTCGGTCGTTGAGCCGGCCGTCGTCGTCGAAGCGCTCCATCGCGTGGCCCAGGGCGACCTCTCCTTCCACCACCCGCGCCCCTGCCGCGGCCAGGACTTTGCGCAGCTCGGCCTGGGCCCACGTCGCCCCGAAGGCGCCGGTGCTCGCCCCGACGACCGCGACCGGCTTGCTTCGCAGGGCACTCTTGGCGATCGAGGGCCGAGAGAGCCAGTCGACCGCGTTCTTCAGCCCGCCGGGGATCGAGGAGTTGTACTCAGGGGTGGCGAAGAAGGCGGCGTCCGCGTCGGTGACGGCCGCCCGGATGCGGGCGACCGCAGCGTGGGGATTCTCGACGTCCAGTTCCTCGTTGTAGATCGGCACCTCGGGCCACTCGTCGTAGACGTCGAGCTCCGCGCCCTCCGCCCGGATCAGCTCTCCCGCATGACGCAGGAGAGCCGAGTTGTACGAGGCACGCCGGAGGCTGCCGCTGATGCCGAGAACGCGCAACGAGCTAGCCCTGCTTGGCCAGCTGCAGCTCGGCGGTGATCGTGACCTCGTTCGAGAGCGCCGGCTCGCCGCTCGGCAGGGGGTTGTTCCAGCTGATGCCGAACCTGTCGCGGTCGACCACGGCTTCGAGCCTCAGGCCGAAGCGTTCCCCGCCGTAGGGATCGGAGATCGGGTCCGAGATCTGACCTTTGATCTCGACGTCCTCCGTGTGGCCCTTCATCGTGATCGTCCCCTCGATCGTGAGCTCACCGTCCTCACGTGCGATCGACCTGGAGGCGAAGCTCAGCTCGGGATGGCGATCGGCGTCGAAGAATTCCGGGCCTTGCAGATGGGCCTCGAGGTTCGGGTCCTTGACCTGGATCGAGGCCACCTTCGCGGAGCCTTCCAGGCCGCCGTCGGCGGCGACCGCGTCGAAGTCACTGAATCTGCCGCTGAAGGTGCCGGCCAGGTAGTCCACGGCGAAGCCGACGTTCGAGTGGGTCTTGTCGAGCCCCCAGGTGCCGGCCGGGATGGCCTCGGTGTCGATTCTCACGTGCGATACCTCCTGTCTGGGATTTGCCCGATGGTCGTCGGGGCCTGGGTGACGGGTCATCGCCGAGATCCGGTGATGCCGACTCACCCTTGAGATGGGGAGGCTCGGTCGCATGAGCCAGCCAAAGAAGACGTTTCCCGAGCTACTGGAAAAAGCGAACGTGCCGCCCGAGTCCCTCGGTGACATGACCGTGCTTCGGCCCGTGTACGAGGAGTTCATGCTGCAGACGCCGGCACCCCCCGACGTGTTGATCACCGAAGTGGAGCTCGGTGGGGTCCTGGCGCTGGAGATCTCCACCCCGGAGGCCTCCGCCGACGCCGCCCTCCTCTTCTTCCACGGCGGTGTGTTCGCCATGGGGTCTCCTCGCTCCAGCGCGAACCTGGCCGCCCGGCTCTCGAGTCAGGCGCGCGCGAAGGTCTTCTCCGTCGAATACCGCCTGGCACCGGAGAACCCCTTTCCGGCCGCCCCCGATGACGCGCTCCGGTCCTACCGTGGCCTGCTCGAAAGCGGGATCAGCCAGAAGCGGATCGCCCTGTTCGGCGAGTCGGCCGGCGGTGCTTTGGCGCTGACCACGTTGATCGCCGCGCGCGACGGGGGACTCCCGCAGCCCGCGGCCGGGGTGCTGTACTCGCCCTGGGTCGACCTGACCTTGTCGGGCGCGAGCATGGACACGAAGGCGTCGGTGGACCACCTGCTGGCGCGGGAAGCGCTGCAGGGCGCCGCCTACGGCTACGCCGGCGACACCGATCCTTCGAGCGCCGCGGTCAGCCCGCTCTTCGAGGATCTCCATGGGCTCGCACCCCTTCTCATCCAGTGCGGCTCCTACGAGGTGCTGCTGGACGATGCGACGCGCCTCGCCTCCGCCGCGGCCGCGGCGGAGGTCGCCGTCCAACTCGAGGTCACCCCGGAGATGCCGCACGTCTTCCAGGCGTCCGCACCGGAGCTGGCCGAGGCCAATGCCGCGCTCGAGCGCACCGGCGCGTTCCTGCGCTCGCGTTTCGCCCACACGGGGTAGGGGATGGTTGCACGGCTCCGGAGGCTGGGAGCTGACGCCCGAACTGCCAAGGGACGCAAGGGCTTGCGGCCCTCGTGGGAGAGATTCCCGGAGGGTCCCCCTTCCGCACGGACCTGGCCCGGGACCGATCTCGGACGGCCGCAACCGCCCGAAGCCCCGATCGGCGGCGACGGGGGAGTCTTGCCGCCGCCGACCGCGGCTCAGGCGGTGGACTCGATGCCATTCCCTAGGAGGGTATTCACCCCGAACGCGCGGCGGGCGAGGTGCTCGGCGATCATCAGGACCGTCGGGTTGGTGGCCACGGTCGGCTCCTCGGGCATGATCGAGGCGTCGATCACGTGCAGGGCCTCGACCTCCCGGACGGCACCAAGGGAGTCGACCACGGCCGCCGGATCGTCGGGCCCTCCCATGGGGGCGGTGCCGGTGGGATGGCCGTAGCTGGCGAGGTTCGACTCGATCGCCCGCAGCAGAGCGTCATCGTCGGTCACCGAATCCCCGGGGAACATCTCGAGCTCCACGAGGGGGGCCATCTGGGCACTCCGGCCGAGGTCCCGTCCGATCTTCACCGCCTCCAGCAGCCGGCGGCGGTCTCGCTCCTCATAGAGGAAGTTGCCGTCGATGATCGGCTGCTCGCGGGGGTCGCGGCTCTTGAGACGCAGCGTCCCGCGCGAGTCCGGCGCCACGACCGCGATCCCGAAGGTGATCGCCCCGCCGGTCGGGCTGAGCTGCGGCGGGAAGAGATGGGTCGCGGTGACGTGGAGGTCGAGCTCCTTCCCCCGCGCCTCGCTGGACGCCGTCCAGAGGAGCCCCCCGGTCGCCGGCCGTTCGTCCTGGTAGTCGGCCTTCAGCGCGTAGCCGTTGTAGTAGAAGGGCTGGTCGGTCAGGCGCTGCCCGACCGGAAGGTCGGCGACCGGGTCGATGCCGAGCTTCTCGAGGTCGGCGGCGGGGCCGATCCCGGAGCGCAGGAGGATCGCGGGGCTGCAGTAGGAGCCGCCGCAGATGATCACCTCGGAGGCGCTGTAGATCGCCCCGTCGGCGTCGACCACCCCGGTGGCGCGCCCGCCCTCGAGCTTCACGCGATCGACGAGCACCCCGCCCTCGATGATCAGGTTGGGGCGGGCGCGGACCTCGGCGGTGAGGTAGACGATCGCGGCGCTCTGGCGCTTGCCGTCGACGACGTTCACCGAGTTGCCGCCGATCCCCTGGCGGTCTTCGCCGTTGAAGTCGGCGACCCGCCTGTAGCCGGCGGCGACGCCCGCGTCGACGAAGGCCCTGAGCGAGGAGGTGAGGTCCTCGTATGCCTGGTGGCGGACCGGGAACGGGCCGGTCTGGCCGTGGATCTCCGGGTCGCCGTAGGTGGTGTTCTCGAGCGCCTTGTAGGTGGCGAACACCTCCTCTGCCGACCAGCCCTCGAGGTCGTGCTCGTTCCACTTCCGCAGGTCGTCGGGAGTCATCCGCGAAGCGACCGTCGCGTTCACCGACGAGCTGCCCCCCAGGGCTTTCCCGCGCGGGGCGATGATCTCCGGGCTGCGGAAGCCGCCCCGCATGGTGAAGCCCCAGTCGTGCTCCTGTTCGCCCGGCACGTGCGCGGGGTCGAGCAGGTCGCCGGGGATCGAGTCGAGCGGGAAGACGCCGCCGGCCTCGAGCAACCGCACGGTGCGCGCCGGGTCCTCGCTCAGCCTCGCGGCGAGGACGGATCCCGCCGAGCCCCCTCCGACGATGAGTACGTCGGTTCGCTCCGCGCTGCTCTCGCTGGCTGCCATAACCTCTCCTCTCGGACCTTTCTCCACCTATCTATGGGAGAAGGATCCGCGGCGCCTGGGTGAACGATCATCGCCGGAATGCGGTGAACTGGCCGAAGCACCAACGAAAGGACGCACGCATGAATGATGGCCCGTTGCGCTGGGGGATCCTCGGAACCGGCGGGATCGCGCACACGTTCGCGGAGGATCTGCGTTTGACCGACTCCGGGGTCGTCGGCGCCGTGGGGTCGCGCAGCCAGGACACCGCGGACCGGTTCGCCGACGAGTTCGGCATCGAGGCTCGGCATGTCGGCTATGAGTCGCTCGTCACCGACCCTGCGGTGGATGTGATCTATGTGGCGACTCCGCATCCGTCGCATCGCGAGAACGCGATCCTGGCGCTGCGCGCCGGCAAGCCCGTCCTGGTGGAGAAGCCGTTCGCGATGAACGCGGCCGAGGCGGCGGAGATCGTCGCGGTCGCGCGGGAGGAGAAGCTTTTCGCGATGGAGGCGATGTGGACGCGGTTCCTGCCCCACGTCGCCGTGATCCGCGACTGGCTGGCGGCCGGGACGCTCGGGGAGATCGTCACCGTCACCGCCGACCACGGGCAGTGGTTCCCCGAGGACCCCGAGTTTCGCCTGTTCTCTCCGGAGCTCGGTGGAGGAGCCTTGCTGGACCTCGGGATCTACCCCGTCTCGTTCGCGTCGATGGTCCTCGGCCCCCCGAATCGGATCGCCGCCGTCGTCGACCCGGCCTTCACCGGAGTCGACGCCCAGACCTCGATGGCGTTCGGCTACGAGAGCGGGGCCCAGGCCGTCCTCACCTGCACCCTCCGCGCGAAGAGCCCGACCCGGGCCGCGATCGTCGGCACCGACGCGAGGATCGAGATCGACGGCGACTTCTATGCCCCGGCGGCGGTGACCCTCCTGCCCCGGGACGGCGAGCCGACCCGGATCGAATCGACCCACGAGGGCCGTGGCCTCCGCCACCAGGCCGACGAGGTCGCCCGCCGCCTGACCGCCGGCGATCTCGAGAGTCCGCTGATGCGCCTGGACGAGTCGATCGCGATCATGCGGACGATGGACGCGGTGCAGGCACGGGCCCAGCGGTCCCGGACGGCTCTGGAAGATCGTCAACGAGAGCAACGGCGATCGCTACGACACCCAGGTTGAGCAGCCAGGCCGGAGCCTGGTCGGAGCCCCCTTTCGAGGCGACCACGAGGTAGTCGCCGCCGTCGCGGGCATAGACGAGGCTGATGGTCGGCCCAAAGGACGTCGCTGAGATGCCGACGCAGGAAGGGCGATCTCGCTTGGCGATCGCTACTCCATCCGGTCGGCGAGCTGGGTCCGGGACTTCACGTCCAGCTTGCGGAATGCCTTGCGCAGGTGGTACTCGACGGTGCTCGTGCTGATGAACAGGCGGGTGGCGATCTCTCGGTTGGTGACGCCCTCGGCCGCGAGGCGGGCGACCTGGGTCTCCTGCGGAGTCAGCTCGTCCACCGTGTCGACGGAGCGTCGGCGGGCTCGCTCGCCGGTCGCCTCGAGTTCGACCCGGGCGCGCTCGGCGAACCCGGCCATCCCGAAGTCCTTGAAGAACTCGTGGGCGGTCCGCAGCTGCTCGCGGGCGTCACGACGTCGACGGCGGCGCCGGAGCCACTCGCCGTAGAGGAGGTGGGTGCGCGCGAGCTGCACCCGGATGCTCGTACGACCGAGCCGCTCGATCGCCTCCTCGAAGTGCTCCTCGGCCTCCTCGCCCTCACAGATCAGCGCGCGCATGCGGGCCTCGATCCCGAGCGCCCAGTCGGTGCCGGCCGCGCTCGTCGTCTCCTCCACCAGGGGGAACGCACCGCGCGCGTCCTCCGGGCGGCCGGTGCGGACGGCCGACTCGATCAGCTCGGTCAGCGTCCAAATCGACTGGCCCTCCTCGTGGAAGCGCGCGGCGGAGTGGGTCGCATCGAAGGCGGCCTCGTAGCGGCCGAGCCCGTTCTCGAAGGCACCGGTGAGAAATTCGATCACGGTCAGCGCGACCCCCTCGCCGCGCGCCTCCGCCCTGCGTGCCGTGGATGCGGCCAGGTCCGTGAACTCGGCCTCCCGACCGCGCAGGGCCTCGAGCGTCAGCCGACCGAGCGGGGCCGGGACGATCCCGGTCGCCTCGGCCGTCACCGTGAGTTCTTCTTCGAGTCGTGCCGCCGTCCTCATGTCGCCAAGGAACGCGTAGACCGCGCTCCGATTGGCGAGGAGGAAGGGGAGCGCGGAGAGATCTCCGGTCCGTCGGGCCAGCTCGAGCTGACGGGTGGAGAGCGCCATCCAGCTCTCGTCGTCCCAGAGGAAGAGCGCGATCCAGCAGACGTACCAGAGCCACTGGGCTTCCTCCGGGGGCAGGTCGGGCTCGTCACGGAACGCCTTGACAGCGTCCTTGAGGAGTGGCGCCCCCGCCGCATACCCCTCGGTGAAGCGGATCGCCAGCCCCTCCAGCAGCAGATCGGAAGGCCGCGGTGTCGTCGGCATCGGAGGACCCGCGAGGGCGACCTTGCTCACCTCGACGGAGCCACCGCCGCGCGCCAGTCGTCCCGCGACCGTGGTCGCGGTGAGGGCCTCCAGGTAGGTCGCCCGGGCAAGGGCGGGGTCGAGCTCCTCGAGCTCGCGGGCGGCCGCCAGCAGCAGCTCGGCCGGATCGCCCTCCTCCATCGAGGCGAACGCGATCTGGGCGCGGAGCAGATGGCTCTTGGCGCGCACCAGATCACCGGCGGGGCCGATCGCATCGACGCGCTCCAGGAGATCCAGGGCCTCATCGAGAGCGCCGGCCTGAAACTTGGTCTGTGCGGCGGCCAGCGCGCGTTGCGCGCGCCGCGGCGGATCGGGGGTGAATTCGACCGAGCGCTCGAGGAAGGCGGCGGCCGCGGCGAAGCCGCCTCGCTCGTGGGCGCGGCCGGCGGAATGCTCGAGTTCCGCGGCGACCTCCTCGTCCTGGCCGAACGCCGCCTGGGCGCGGTGCCAGGCGCGGCGGTCGGGGTCGAGATCGGTATCGGTCGCCCGCGCCAGCGCCGCGTGAGCTTCGCGTCGCTCCCCGGGGGTCGCCGCCCGGTAGACCGCCGAGCGGACCAGCGGGTGACGGAACGCCAACCGGGGCGTGAAGCTGAGGATGTTCTCCGATTCGAGCCTGGCGGCGGCCCCCTGCTCGACCCCGAGGCTCGTCGCCGCGCGAGCCACCAGCGCCGGGTCGCCGACCGGATCCGCCGCCGCGACCAGGGCGAAGCGGCGTGCGCCCGCGGGAAGGCGGGCGAGTCGCCGCGCGAAGCTCTCCTCGATGCCGGTCGACACCGCGAGCGCCGGCGGCAGGCCGAAGCCGCCCGCGAGCTGGGCCGCCGTCAAACCTCGTGGCAGCTCGAGCAGGGCCAGCGGGTTGCCGCCGGTCTCGATCACGATCCGCTCGCGCACCCGTTCGTCGAGCGGGGCGGGCAGGACGGCTTCGAGGAGCGCCCGGGAGTCACGCGGATCCAGGGGGCCGACCCCCAGCTTCGGCAGACTCGCCAGCGGACCGCCGGGCTCGCGGGTCGCGAAGATCAACGCGATCTTCTCGGCCAGCAGACGGCGCGCCACGAAG
>Ga0153956_1000306_pt1 | contig 59236 bp, 67 predicted proteins | sample TSFL040MetaG_FD_104704 | JGI IMG/M metagenome (GOLD analysis project Ga0153956, IMG submission 104704) | Attine ant fungus gardens microbial communities from Florida, USA - TSFL040 MetaG | ecosystem: Host-associated > Fungi > Mycelium > Unclassified | place: USA: Florida, Wekiwa Springs...
CATCGCGCGATCGATCAGCAGTGGTGCGATGATGCCGTCGTGCCGGAGCCCGGCAATAAAGGTCGAAGTCATCCAGTGTCCGTGGGGCGCCTTGTCAAGGACAGGCTGGCCTCTGCGGCCCCACACGACGCTCCTCGATCTTGAGCGCGACATCTCGCCGCGCCCGCGCCGACAGGCGCAATGGATCAACCCGCTTCGCGACATGCGCGTGATAGGTAGATGGGACGATCGGCAGCACCTTGCAGATCGGCTCGACCCCATGAACAACACGCTGGTCATCGATGAACGCGATCATCGCTTGAACGGGCGGTCGAGCTCCGCCTGAGCAAAATATGCTGACGCCTTGCGCAGAATCTCATTAGCCTGACGTAGCTCGCGGTTCTCGCGCTCCAGCGCCTTCAACTGCGCGACAACGTCGGACGGACACCGGCTCGCTCACCGCGATCAACCTGTGCCTTCTTCACCCACTCGAGCAGCGTCCAGGACGCGCATCCAATCTTATCCGCGATCGACGTCACCGCCGCCCAACGCGATGGATAATCCGCCAAATGATCCTGCACCATCCGTACCGCCCGTGCGCGAACCTAAGGTGAAAACTTGTTCGTCGTCTTGCTTGTCATTGACCCTTCCTCTCAGGAGTTAGGGCCTCCGGCAAACACGGTGCGGTTCAGTCTGCCATCTTCCAACTGCGTGGCCAGGAACGTGATCGTTGCCGCATCCGCGGTTCGCGCCGCTTCTTCGATAAATGCTGGCGAGCCAGTGCGCGCAAACGCATGCCCAACTCCAGGATGAGTCACTGTCTCGATAAACGGAGAGGTGGTGACGGCGTCGAGAATAGCTCGTTGTGCTTGGGGGAGGCAGAGAGGATCATTCCCATGGCGCTGCAATTCGGCACGCCGGATACGATGCGTGGCCAAGTCGTGTCAGTCCAACTGTTGTGCTCGAACTTGATCGGGCTTTCCGTCGGCCCGGTCGCAGTCTCGATGTTGTCGCAGCAAGCGGGGCTGGGACTAGGGCCGGCGATCCGGATATTTCTTATCCCCGTCGCCATTGTCGGCATGATTGCAGCAGCGCTCGCCCGGCGAGCGAGAAGCGCAGATGCGCGTGAGATCTGGCGAGCGGCCCAGGCCGGATTGGATTTTCAGGCGCTTGTGTTCATCGACGAGACCGGCACGAATACCAGCATGACGCCGACATATGGTTGAGGCTGAGTCACGCGCCCATCGCGAGGCCATCCTCCGCGAGGTCGCGCCGCTGCTCGCCGCCGTCAGCCCGATCACGGTCGACCCCTATCTCAACGAATGCATGCTCGCCCCGCCGACGGACGCGCAGCGGCGGGTGGCGCGTGAGGTGTTCTGGAATATCTGACGCAACAGCCCAAAAAATAGCGCGGAGCGCTCGCGGCCGCATCCGGAAGCGCAGCGAGTAGAGCGCCGGTTCCCCCCGGGAGAACGGAATGCGCCGACATTTCTCATCCTGGTTGTCGGTGGTGCTGCAAATGTTGGTCGCGCGACCGGCACCGATCTGACAGGATCATGCCAATGAAAAACGACCCGTTTGGATTGCCTGAAACCGCTGCCGATCGCTTCCTTCGCGAGGATCGTGAACGTGCTGCTATGTTCAAGGATATCTTCGCCGGGGGCGTGGTGGCCGAGGCAATGCGGGCAGCGACCCTTCACGACAAGCTGTTTCGCGGGGTGGACTTCGACAAGCCCTACCGCGGCATCCTCGACACGCTCGAACGAGATCGGAAGGAGCGCGAGCGCTTTAAGGAACTGAACAACACGGCGTGGGCTCTGTCGGTCACCGAGACAGCGCGCAGCCTCACCCAGCGCAGCGCCGACCTTGTGGAGCAGCAGCGGCGTCTGGTCGTCTTTCGCGATCCGCTCTCGAGCCAGCTTTCGCGCGCTTGGGTCTATCATACCGCCCTCATCTACGCGATCCTGACCCGCGAGACCTATGCCGGTCGCCACTATTACGGCTGCCGCAACAGCCGCACCAACGAGGCGCGCCCGCGCGAGGAGTGGATTGAAGTCAAGGTGCCCGCGATCCTCAGCGAGGAACGGTTCCAGGCGGTCCAGCAGCGGCTCAAGGCGCGCAACCCGCACATTGCCGCGCCGCGATCCCACACGTCGCCCGTGCTGCTGTCCGGCATCGGCCGCTGCGGCTGCAACGGCTGCACTTCGACGATGATGCTGATGACCGGCAAGGGCGGGAAGTATCGCTATTACGCCTGCTCCAACCGCCGGAAGAAGGGTGACCTGTCCTGCGGCGGCAACAACGTGCCGATGGACAAGGTTGACGATGCCGTGGTGTCGGCGCTCGAGAAGCGGTTGTTCCAGCCCGAACGGCTAAAGGCGCTGCTTGGCGAGATGCTCGACGCATCCGACGCTGCCGATGCCGACCGCCGCAAGCGGCTCGCCGTCCTCCGCACCGAAGAGACCGAGGTCAACCAGTCAATCCGCGCGCTGTTCATGATGGTCGAGAGCGGCGTCACCACCCCCGACGACCCGTTCCTGAAGGAGCGGCTGGCGACGCTCAAGCTGCGGCTTTCGGGGATCGCTGAGGAAGCGGTCAGCCTTGAGCGTCAGATCGGCGCCAAGGGCGGCCGGATCACGCCCGAGAAGGTCGAACGGTTCGCCGAGGCTATACGCGCAAGGCTGCGCGACGCCGACGACTCGCAGGTCCGTCGCCGTTACGTCCGCGCGTTCGTCGGCGAGGTCGTGATGAGCCGCGAACGGCTCATCATCCGCGGACCTAACCGTGCGCTCGAACTCGCCGCCGCGGGCGAAATGCCCGCCGACGACAGGGTTCGTACTTTCATGAGTGATTGGCGCACCCATCAGGATTCGAACCTGAGACCTCCACCTTCGGAGGGTGGCGCTCTATCCAGCTGAGCTATGGGTGCCTATGCCATCGTGCCTAGCCCGATCGACCTCAAATGGTCAACGGATTCGGCTGTCATCAAACTCACGTCTCGGATCGATCTTGCAGCGTCCGCTTTCGCGCTCGCTATCGTATCCAAAACCGTCCGATCTTTTCCCTCGGTCTGCTTACGCGGTGCTTACGCGAGATTTTTGCTTACGTCGGGGATCGTTGTTGTTGCCTCTAAACTCCTGTATTTACGCGATCTTTCACATCATCCTCAAACTCAAACACCCTTTACATCAGCCTTCGGAGGGCAGCGCTCTATCCAGCTGAGCTACGGGTGCCTGGGCGACGCGCCTAGCAAAGCATGGGCGCGCGCGCCAGCATTCTATTTGGCGACACTCACCGGCTGGAACTTGCCGAGCCCGCAGGTCGCGCCACGCATGCCGCGCGATTGCAGGACGGTGATGGTGTCGACCGAGCAAAGTTGGCCGTTCGACACCGAATAGGTGAAGCGCTCCTCGAACCCGAGCGACGGGCACGCATTGGCCAGCGTGTTGCGATACATCCGCTTGCCCGACATTTCGAAGTCGATCACCTGGTCGCTGCGGACATGGGTCTGGCGAACCTGGTTGAGCTGGATGCAATCGACCGGGTCGCCGGTCGGGGTCGCGGCGGGCACGTCGCGCGCGGCGGCGGGCGCCGTGGCGGCAAAAGCGGCAAGGACGAACGGCAGCGGGCGCATCGTGTTTCTCCTGGTCATGCCGCGCGACCTTTGGCTTCGGCCTTGGCCTTGGGCGCGGGCGTCTTGGGCTTGAACGCGCAAAGATCGCAAACGAAGCACCGCCAGCATTCGGGCGTGCGCGCCTTGCACACATATCGGCCATGCAGGATCAACCAGTGATGCGCGTGGAGCCGGAACGGCTGGGGCACCGCCTTTTCCAGCTTGCGCTCGACGTCGAGCGGCGTCTTGCCGCGCGCGAGCCCGGTGCGGTTGCCGACGCGGAAGATGTGCGTGTCGACCGCGAAGGTCTCCGCGCCGAACGCGACGTTCATCACGACATTGGCGGTCTTGCGCCCGACGCCGGGCAGCTTCTCCAGCGCGTCGCGGTCCGCCGGCACCGCGCCGCCATGATCGGCGATCAGTTGCTCGCTCAGCGCGATGACGTTCTTCGCCTTGGTGTTGAACAGGCCGATCGTCTTGATATGCTGCTTTAGCGCGGCCTCGCCCATTGCCACCATCTGCGCGGGCGTCTTCACCTGTTCGAACAGCCGGCGCGTCGCCCTGTTGACCCCGACATCGGTCGCCTGCGCGGACAGCACGACCGCGACCAGCAATTGATAGGGATTGCCGTATTCCAGCTCGGTCTCGGGATGCGGGTTGTCGGCGGCGAGACGGCTGAAGAACTCGACCACCTGCGCCTTATTCATCGGCAGACGCTCACAGGCCCAATACCTCCGCCATCGCGTAGCGCCCCGCCGGCTGGCCCGCGAGCCACAAAGCCGCGCGCACCGCGCCGCGCGCGAAGATCTCGCGGCTTTCGGCGCGATGGATCAGCTCGATCCGCTCGCCCGATCCGGCGAAGATCACCTGATGGTCGCCCGCGATCGAGCCGCCGCGGATCGACGCGAAGCCGATCGTTCCTTCCGCCCGCGCGCCGATCAGGCCGGCGCGGTCGACCACCTTGAGGTCGCCGAGCGGCGCGCCGCGTCCCGCCGCCGCCTCGCCGAGCAGCAACGCGGTGCCCGACGGCGCATCGACCTTGTGCCGGTGATGCGCCTCGACGATCTCGATATCCCAATCGGCGCCGAGCTTCTCCGCGGCGTCGGCGACCAGCCGGGCGAGGAGCGTGATGCCGAGCGACGTCGTGCTGGTCTGGAGCACGGCGACGCGCGCGGCGGCATCGTCGATCAGCGCGTGGTGCTGCGCGGTGAGGCCGGTGGTGCCGACGACGATCGGCGTCCCGCCCTCGCACGCCGCCGCCAGATTGGCCGCCAGCGCCGAGGGCGCGGTGAAATCGACCAGCACGTCCGACGCGCGCGCCAGCGCCAGCGGGTCGCCCCCGGCATCGACCCCACCCGCGACGGTCGCGCCGAGATCGGTGGCGACCGCGGCGATCGCGCGCCCCATCCGTCCCTCGCTGCCCAGAATTCCGATTGCCGTCATCGCGTCCCCCTTGCCCCAATTAACGGCGGCGCGACAGGGGGGATTCTTCGGTTCAACTCACGCTGAACGAGCGGTACCGGCCCACGCCTCCACCCGACCGCCCAATCAGTTTATTCTATTGGCGGTCGGGTGGAGGCGTGGGCCGGTACCGCTGCGGCGTAGCCGCGCCAACAGGCGCTTCAGTAACCAATTTCCACGGCTGCGGAATATAATCGGTCGACATGTAGAAATAGAATATGCACGCGCCGCCACGATAGGTCGCGCCCTTGACGATCCCCAATGCGGTCGTGCCGATGAATACCGGCGAACCGCTGTCGCCGCCCTTGCAGGTCGGCCCCGCGACCGTGACCCAGGTCGGCAGGCACGGGCCGCCGCACAGATCGCCCGCCGGCGCGAAATCGGTCAGATCGACGACCGCGCAGCTATAGCCGGTGGTCTCACCGCGATGGCACACGAAGTCGCCCGCGCGCGTGCTGTCGCGGCTGCGCTGGTCCGTCACCGGGCGTTCGACCGTCCTGGCGGTGTCGGCATAGAACAGGCCGGCGAGCGGCGTCGGCGCGGCGTTGATCTGGACGTCCTGATACCCCCAGCCCCATTGCCCGACATAGCTGAGCGGCGTCGCGACGCGCTGCGGATCGATATAGCTCAAGTCGTCGACGCAATGCGCCGCGGTGGCGACGCCATAGCGCTGGCCGTCGGTGACGGCGAAGGCAGTGGTGCAAAGGTAGCGCTTGCCATCGGCCGGATTGATCCCTTCGACCCGCGACCCCCCGGCGGCCGACAGGTTGACGTCGACCTGGTCGAGCACGCGCAACCGCACCGGCACCCCGGCAATCCCTTCGAGCCGGGCGCGGATCGCCTCGGCCCCCGTGGCGGCGGCGGTCGCGGTCGGAACGATGACGACCAGTTCGCCGGTGCGCGGGTCGAGCCCCATGGCGGGCGGCGTCGGCAACGCAACGCGAATCGCCGCCTGATGATAGGTCATCGCCCAGATCACGCGGTCGCGGCTCGCTTTGGCGCCGGTGCGGAACACGATCGGCACGGTCATCCCGCCGGCGACGAGCGTGCGGCCGGGCACCGGCACGTCGCCGGTCAAGTAGATCAGGATGCGCAGCGCCGGCTTGTGCTCGATCGACACGCCCGCGATCCGGTCGCGATAGGCGGCCTCGATGCTGTCGGTGGTCGCGACGCTGTCGGCAAGCGCGCGCAGCCGGCGCTCGGCCTCGGTCTGCGATACGCCGAACAGCGTGGCATATTCGCCGGCATCCTGCGCCAGCGCCTCGGCCGGGGTCTGGATGCGCGGCGCGACGGGCACAGGCTGCGCGACGGCGGGCGACGCGAGCATGAGGAACAACAGGGCGATCAGCCAGCGCGACACGCCGGCTTTATACACGGCTTCGGGGCTGGCGCTATTTCCCGGCGGCGAGCACGGACCCTGGTGGCGGTGCGCGGCGCGACCTGCTGGCGGTGCTGTCAGTCGAATGCGAACTCGTCTCTGGACGATGGAGATCGGTCTTTGAGGGTGACGTCTAGACGTCGAGCTCGGAATCGGTCTGGCGCTTCTCGAGGTCGGCCCGGTTCTGGCTGTTCGGGCCCTCCGCCTGGATCACCTTCTCGACGGCGTAGGCGGTGCGGACCTTCTCCTCGACGCTGGCGAGGCTGTGGTCGTCGCCGCTGACGATGACCGCTGCACGAGTGCGTCGAAGCCGGCAATGATGTCGCCTTCCGACCGACCTGGCGCGATGAGGAACGCGCGGATGCTGTCCTCCGACAGGCCCTTCACGGCATCGTTGGCCTCGGCGAGCGACGCCATCAGGATGAGCCGCGCGGCCTGGCTGGCTGCGTCGTTCCCGGCATTGGCGTCGATCACCTGCGCATGCGCGTCGCTGGAGCCCGTGTCGACGATATCCTGCGTGATCGCGGCATCGAGATTGTAGATGCTGTTGACGAAGTCCCTGACCTCCCGATCGGCGAGATCGAGATGCTGCGGACCGAGAAGGTAGACGTCGTTGTATTACCGCTCCTGCATGGACTTGATCATGCGAGCCGCGATGCTCATCAGGCCGCGGGTCTGCCGGAAGTTCTCGTTGTCTTTGAAGGTGGCGACGATCGTCTTGAGGCTCGGATGGAAGGGATAGGTGGCAGTGATCTCGCCCGCGATCTTCTCTGCCGACTTGGTGATCAGGTTGGACGTGGCCGCATCGGAGAGCAGTTGGCCGAAGGTCTCGGCGACCGTGTCGACGACGCCGGCGTCCGGTTCCTCGACGAGGAGACGTTTGCGCAGGATCTTGTAGATCTCGTCCGAGCCGAGTTCGACTGGTGTGATCGGCTTCGTCTGACGAGTCGCCTCCGCGGATAGGCATCGCCGCCTCAATGGTTGCCGTGCGTGCCTATAACCGGAGAAACTCGGCAGGAAGCCACGAATTCGGTCAGCTTACCGGGCTGCCTCAGTTCACATTCCCAAATAACACGCACATCCCAGCCGGCCTCTCGTAAAGCGGCCTCGTTTCGCGCGTCACGCTCCCGATTGCCTTCCAATTTTGGAAGCCAGAAATCCAAGCGTGACTTTGGCAGGCGCGCAAGTTTGCAATCGGACTGAGAATGCCGATGCCAGAAGCATCCATGAACGAATATGGCGATGCGGCGCGAAGGCAGGACAATATCCGGTTTTCCTGGTAGATGGCGGGATTGCAGCCGAAACCGGAGGCCAGCGGCGTGAAGCGCGCGGCGGACGATTATCTCCGGTTTGGTATCGCGCGCTTTGACCAGCGCCATCTGGGCGCTGCGGGCGGGATCGATCCCTGTCGTTGCCTTAGCCGGCCTCATCGTCTGATGGTCCCTCGACGCCCTCGCCCAGAGGCGACTCGGTTTCCACTTCGGGCAATGCATCCTGCTGGCGGAAGGCGCCCAGCACCTCTTCCAGCAAATTCGCGTGATCGGTTCGTGGCGGGACACGCTCAATGATGGCGTTGATCCTGTCCTTGATCTCCGCGGGGCTAAGCGAATCAACCAGCAATTCGTCCAAGGCCCATTGGCGACCGGGATGCACCACGTCCCATGGGGACCGCTTGTTGGAGCGGGTTTTCGCGGAGTCGCCGTGCTTGCTCATACCCCAGCAAGCCTTGGTTTCGGAATTCCAGAGCGGCCAGAACATCCCGATGAGATGCTTCTCCGCCACGAGCTGCGCGTTGGTCGCGCATACCAGACGACGGCATGTGAAATCCTCTAGCCGGATGGGATGGATACCCGGCGGAGCCACAGCCTCGATGTAGTTCGCGGCGGTCGCGATTGTACCGGCGTGCTCAAGCAAACGACCGGTAAGCCGAGGGCCTTGCTCTCGCACAGTGCTGGCGTCACCGGACGCGGGATCAGCCTTACCGACATAGATCGGCGTCTCGGTCCCGCTGATCGCCTGATACAAGGGGTGATCGCCTTCATAGTAGATCGCGTAAACGCCTGATCCGTATGTCGGCTCGATCGTGTTCAGCGGGACACGGACCTGCGCCAGCAGCGCGAGCGCGACCATTCTGCCGACCACCTTGGGGTCTGAAGGGTCAAAGCTGGCTCTGGGTGTAATGATGGGATCGGTCGCGGCGCGCGCGGCCTCAGTCGCGATAACGTGGTCAGCCAAACCCTTTCGAATGCGCCGGGCCACCGCTGGAGATACACCCGTCTCGGCCGCATGAACGACAGCCGCGAGTGCGGCCTCCAATGCATCGAACGCGATTCTGTCGGGTGATTTCTTGGCCATACATAACGCTAATAACGATTGGCCCCATCATCACAACAGACTCAGGCGACGGCGCGCTCCGCCCCAGTTGTGTCCGCGCTGTTCAAAAGGCTTTTCATCCAACGCCCGGCGGCCTCACCCAATTGAGCCGGTACAGCGTTCCCCAATTGCCGCATTGTTTCAGACCAGGAACGCGGGAAATCGAAGTTGTCCGGCATCCCGACAAGCCGCGCGGCCTCCCGGACGGAGAAATATCGGACGGTTCCGTCGTCCCGCACCATCATATTCTCTCCGCCCGGAACGCCATGATCGCCGGCCTTCAATGCTTTCGCGGGGAGGTCCAGAGGACTGCCCGTATGCCCCTTGTAGACTCGCGCGCCAGGCTGAAACACATGGTTCCCAACTCCGGTTGGTTCTCCGAGACCGATCAATGTGTCACGAACCGTAACCCACGGCAGCCCGTCGGGAACGGTGCCCTCGGAACGCAGGAATTCAACGCGCGCGCGGTCGCGCGCCAACTCTGGGTTAGCGCGAGGGGCAAGGCCGTGCCGACGCCAATAGTCGCCCGTGACATATTGGTCCCAGAGCAGGCGATCTCGCGAATGGGTGGGAGTCATTGGAGATGGGGCTCCCCCCAATTCCGTCGCGACACCGAAAATCAAAACCCGGTGCCTGATCTGAGGCGCGCCATAATCGGCAGCGTTCACGACTTGCCAGACGACCTGATAATCGCTCGGTTTGCTGGAGTTCCGCAACCGCTCGCGATGTTCGTTGAACCCCTCACCGGGTCGGGGCATATCGTGAGGGAATCGCAGGTGAAGAATGATCCATTCCAGATAGGGCTGGAAACGCGGCCCCGCGAGATTGCGAACATTCTCGAACAGGAACGCCTTAGGAGCGGCTTCGCGAATCGCGCGAACGGCTTCGGGCCACATATCCCGAGCGTCCTCGTGCCCGCGCTTCTTCCCGCCAATGCCGAAAGGCTGACAGGGGGGGCCGCCGGAAATGATGTCGAGATCACCAGTATGGTCCGACCAGTCGATCGCGCGAACATCGGTCAGTTCCATCGGCCATTGGGCGACGTGCTTTATCCGGCGCTTGCGGTTGTGCAGCACCGTCTCAACCGCGTCATGGTCAAACTCCGCCATCAGGGCATGCGAAAAGCCCGCGCGCGACATGCCAAGGGCAAGACCGCCGCATCCGGCGAACAATTCAGCTCCTCGCATGGACTACCTCCTGCTCTGAATCAACGACTGAGCCATCGCCGATCTCGTCGAGATATCTTTCAACAGCGCGCCGGACGATCCAGGCTTCCTTGACGCCTTCGCGTTGGGCTAAGCGCTCAAGCTGAGATTTTCGCGAAATGGTGAGGGTGGTCGTCACCCTCTTCGCGTTTGCGCCGTCGCGTCCCATGAAGCCATCCCCAAATTCCGCGGCGTTTCGCCGCGGATTGAATCGTATTAGCCTAGCGCACGGTTCGAATCAATGGTTAGAACATATAAGGAACATTTATATTTGGCTAGTCGGCTGACGGCGGCATCCCGGCTGGGTTCTGATCGTGGGATGCAATAATATCCTCCGTGATTTCCTGCCGGACTCTCGGCCCGTTGGCGAGCCTGCGTCCCAGCGCCTCGATAAAGGCATCGTAGCGGTCGTTGCCCAGGTGGCGCAGCGCAGCGCGCTCCGTCTCGGGTGGCGGCGGGGTCGATGTCAGCCAGAAGCGCACGAACTGCGCGATCATCTCGACGCCGATGCCGAGATCGCGTTCGAGCCGCGCCACCTTGCGGTCGAGCCGGTCGATGCGTTTCGCCATCGCCGCCTCCCGCCGTTCGTCGCCATCGGGCGAGAGGAAGGACGCGATGGCGGCTTCCGCCACCAGCGAGCGCGATTGTCCGCGCCGGTCGGCATAGGAGGCCAGCGCCTGCATGATGTCGCGGTCGAGATAGACCGAAAGCCTACATCCCCGCCGACCATCAGGCGAAATCGGTCAAGGCCAATAGAGGTTCATAAGATGCTCCAGACTGTGCGCGATGTCTGCAAGTTCAAGCAGGCTGCCATCGATTTTGCCCTGACCAGCCAGATCGAGGATCTCGCCGATCTCATCGGACACAGCGAGAACGACGCCCGTGCGTTCTTCGACAAGACCTATGTGACGGAGGGCATGGCCACCCTTCGTCGCCGCCAGGATGGCCTTGGCATAGGCAAGCGTGAAATTGTTGACCGAGATCATCAGCTCAGCAGCCTCGATCTGGCGCAGTGGCTTCGGCGCGCAGGAGAGTCACGAAATGCTCTTCCTCTAGCAGCTTCTTGAGTGCGTTGACGATGAACAGCAGCCGCCCCTGGTCGTCTGTCCAAGTCGCTGGAAAGCTTCCATATGCTCGATCCATGGTTCCAAGAGCCTTCGGCCCCAATCAAGCTGCCTGTCGGAATGTATCCAACTTCTCGGCTCCCTCCGCCAGCAGTCGTTCGATTTCGTCCGAGGTCCGGCGTACCGCGAGTTTCAGCGCTTCATCGATATGAATGTAATCTTGAGTCACATTCTGCGAAGCGTGACCGAGCATCGCGCGGATCGTCAGCTCCGAAAAACCGAGATCGCCGGCCACGCTGCCGAAGGTATGGCGCAGCGTGTGCGGCGTGATACCCTCGATCCCGGCCAGCTTGGTAATACGCTGAAGGCAAGCGCTGACTGCGGTAAATGATCCCGTTCCGGCTTCCGAAGGGAAGACTTGCGGATTGCCCACGATCGCCGGCTGGCTCTGGACGATCCTCAAGGCGCCAGGCCCAATCGCCCGGATTTGTGCGCCGCCCTTGGTGTCCGGGAAGGCCACATAGCCACCCGATCCGTTGATCCAGGCATGGTGCATCGCTTGAGCTTCTTCCCGGCGGTATCCGGTCAGTAGCAATGTGCGAAGCACGCCAAGGGCGATGGGATTCTCGCCGTTGTGTTCGGCATAGGCCATCGCTTTGCCCATCATCATAATCTCGGCGACACTCAGGCGTCGGTTCTTCTTCTTTCCGGCCAACTTTTTCGCACCCTGCGTCGGGTGGGTATCAAGTAGGCCCTTATGTTTCGCGTGCCCGATGATGGCCTGAAGGGTGCCTACGCAGCGCGCTGCAACGCCTGCGCCGCCGGTCGCCATTCCGCCCCGACCGCCGCTGCGCGGTTTCGCTGTCTTTCCGTTCTTCACGTCAGTTTGCATCTGCTCGACGTCGGCAATGGCCAGGTGCTTCACGATTCGCTTGCCGAGGAGCGGCTTGATGTGCGTCCTGATCCGACTCTCATCCATGTCGAGCGATGATGCTTTGATAGGCAGGTTCTTGCGGCCCAGGATGTTACCTGCGCGCGCCTCTACGAGATACCAATCGCACATTTCATCGACTGTCATGCCCTTGCGCGCTTGACGAGCCTCGTCGGCAGGATCTTCGCCCCCAATGACAGCCGCCAGTTTGAGCTTGGCTTGATCGCGCGCCTGCTCGACCGTGAGCACACCATAGCGTGCGATATTGATGCGGCGCTTGACGCCTTCTGCGTTGCGGTACTGGACAATGAAGGTCTTGAGTCCGGATGGCAGCACCCGCACACCGAAGCCTCTCAGGTCGGTATCCCAAAGGACAATCTGTTTCTTCGCTGGCGGCGCGAGCGCATCGACCGCGCGTTTGGTTAGCTTGCTGGTTGGCATCATCGCTCTCCATTTGGAGACAAAGATTGATCGAAAGGGCTTTGTCTCCAAAATGTCTCCACAAGGCATCCTGTGGCGCCCAGCGGCAGGGTACGATGGAGTTAGGTAAGTATCAAGAAATATAAGGAAAATAGTATTGTGGAGTAGCCTTGGAAAGCCTAGGGAACCTAGATATCGAAGTTGCCAAGGTTGGGGTCGAGGGTTCGAATCCATTCGCCCGCTCCAGCTTCTTGCCGCGAAATAGCGGCGCTATTTCGCGACACAGCAAGAAGCTCGGCCGGCGCCGCTTGCGGCGACCGACGGCACGGCTTTGCCGTGCCGCGAACCCTCGGTCTTTATATTGGCGCTCGGCCCTATCCGCGACCACTATCGCTTCGAACGTCGCCGACGCCTATCGTGGCGGCATGGCGAACATCCGAATCGGGATCGGCGGCTGGACCTACGAACCGTGGCGCGGGACGTTCTTCCCGGACAAATGGCCGCACAAGCGCGAGCTGGAATATGCCAGCCGCCGGCTGACCGCGATCGAGGTCAACGGCACCTATTATTCCGGGTTCAAGCCGGCGACCTTCGCCGGCTGGGCGGAAGTCGTGCCAGACGACTTCGTGTTCGCGCTCAAGGCCTCGCGCTTCTGCACCAACCGCAAAGTGCTGGCGGAGGCGGGCGAATCGGTCGCGCGCTTCACCGGCCAGGGGATCGTCGAACTCGGCCCCAAGCTCGGGCCGATCCTGTGGCAATTCATGGCGACCAAGAAGTTCGACCCGCAAGATTTCGGCGCGTTCCTGAAGCTGCTGCCCGCCAGGCAGGACGGCGTCGCGCTGCGCCACGCCGTACAGGTACGGCACGACAGCTTCCACGTCCCCGAATTCGTCGACCTGTGCCGGGCGGCGAACGTCGCGATCGTCTATGCCGATTCGCCCGATTATCCGGCGATCGCCGACGTCACCGCCGATTTCGTCTATGCGCGGCTGGAAAACACGATCGAGGAGCAGCCGACGGGATATTCGCCCGAAGCGCTCGATCGCTGGGCGGCGGTGGCGAAGGCCTGGGCGGCGGGGGACGTGCCGGACGGGCTGCCCTGTTTCGGCGACCCGCCGGCGCGAACGCCCCGCGATGCCTTCATCTTCATGATCTCGGGCGCGAAAGTCCGCAATCCCGCGGCGGCGCAGGCCCTGATCGCGCGAATTTAAGATCTGTTTCAGCAGGGCCGAAACAGGGCCGGCGCCGCCTGCGAACGTCTCTCTAGCGTGCCGGCGTCCCGCCGATCGTCGCCGGGGTCGCGACACGGCCTTGCAGCGCGGCGGCTTCGAGTATGTCGAGCGCCTTGCGCGCTTCGATGTAGCGTTTGGCACCGGTCATCCACCCGGTAGCCTGTGATGCGCCGGGCAGCTTGCCGACCTCTTCGGCCGCGCCCTCGACCTGATCCTGCGCCAGCATCCGCCGCACGCGGGCCAGGCGCTCGCTCGGCACCGGCGAAGGCGTGTTCTTCGGGTGGACGACGATCAGGCTGCCGAGCAGCCGCCATACCGCCCCGCCCCAGCCGGCGCTGCCCGACGGGCCGAGCGCCAGTCGCGGGCCGATCTGGTCGAGCCCGAGCCGAAGATCCTCGACCGTCACCGGGTCGCGCGACGCCGCGATGATCGTGTTGACCTCGGCGGGCTGGGTCGCGCCGAAGCGGTCGCGCAATTGCTGTTCAAGATAGCCGAGCGCGAGGCCGCGATTGATCTGCCGCCGCGTGGCGAGCGCGACCAGCAGCCCTTCGGCGCGCGTCGCGTTGCCATAGGCGTTGGCGGCGGCGCCGGTGATCGCCGCCCCGCGCTGTTCGAGCGCGGCGAGCTGGGCGGCGAGCAGTTCCTGGCGTGCCGACAATGAGGCGGGGTCGGTGCTGACCGGCGGCGCCACGATCACCTTGGTCGGCGGCGGCGCGGCGGCGACGGGCTGTGGCTGCACGGCGGGCTCCGGGCCACGGAAACGATTGATCGCCCAGGCAGCGAGCAACAGCCCGACGAGGAAGGTGATCAGCGCGATCCCGCCGGCCGTCGTCCAGCTCATGTGGCGGACGGGGGCGGACGCGGCGGGGACCGGTGCGGGAGGCGGCGTGGCGTCGCTCATCGCGTCCTTATCCGCGTCGCGGCGCGCAGGGTCAATCGGCGAGACGCCGGGCGAGCGCGATCAAGGCGGCATCGTCGGGCGCGGGCGAAGCGGCGACTGCGGCCCAGCCGGTTCCGGCGGCGGTGGCGACGGCTTCGCTGATCGCCGCGAGGCGAAGCGACGGACGGGCCGCACCGGCGATCTCGGCCAGATGCTTCGCCGCGCGTGTCGAATGCAGCAGTGCGACGCTGCCCGCCAGCGCTGTGACGACCTCGGCGGCGATCGGCAGCGGATCGCTGGCATAGACGGTGATCGCCTCGGCCACGACACCGCCGGCTTGCACGCGCCGTTCGCGCCCGGCGAGCAGCAAGGCCCGGCGGAATCCCCGTGCGGTCAGCGCCACGACGATCTCGGTGCCGTCGCCGCCACCGGTCGCGGCGACGGTCAGCCCATGCGCGCGCGCGGCGGCGGCGGTGGCGGGGCCGACCGCGAATACGGGCAAGTGCGCCAGCGCATCAAGTGCCGGCCCGGCCAGCCGCGGCGCGTTGGCGCTGGTCAGGATCAGCGCGTCGAACCTTGCGGGATCCGGCGCCGTCCAGTCGATCGCCCGCACGGCGAAGAGCGGCAGGCGAATGGCGGTCAACCCGGCGGCTTCGACCCGGGCGGTGGTCGCGGCGTTGCCCGGCTCGGGCCGCAGCACCGCGACCGGGCGGCTCATCCGTGGAAAGCCGCGCGGACCGCCGGCGGGGCGCGATCGAGCAAGGTCAGGGCGAGGTCGCGCGCCAGCGCCTCGCCATCGGTGCCGCTGGCGGCGGCGGCGACATGATCCGCGCCGTCGGTGGAGAACAGTTCCGCGCGCAGCGTGACGATGTCGCCGTCGATGGTCGCCAGCGCCGCGACGGGCGAATGGCAGGTCGCGTCGAGCGCCGCGAGCAAGGCACGCTCGCACCGCACCGCGCGGCTGGTGGCGGCGTGATCGATCCCGCCGAGCAATCCGCGCATCATGGCGTCGTCGGCGCGGCATTCGACGCCCACCGCGCCTTGCGCGGGCGCGGGCAGCATCGCGTCGAGCGCGACGGGCGTGCCGACATCGTCGCGCCCCAGCCTGATCAGCCCCGCCGCCGCGAGCAACGTCGCATCCGCCTCGCCCGCCGCCAGCCTGGCCAGCCGCGTATCGACATTGCCGCGGAACAGCACCGCCGACAAATCGGGCCGTGCGCGCAACACCTGCGCGCGGCGTCGCGGGCTCGACGTGCCGACCACGCCGCCTGTGCGGATCGCGGCGAGATTGTCGGCGCCGACCAGCCGGTCGCGCACGTCGGCGCGTTCCAGCATCGCGGCGATCACGATCGTGTCGGGGCGGATCGTCTCGACATCCTTCATCGAATGGACCGCGATATCGATCTCGCGCCCAAGCAGCGCGCGGTCGAGTTCCTTGGTCCACAGCGCCTTGCCGCCGATCTCGGCCAGCGCGCGGTCCTGCACATGGTCGCCGGTGGTCTTGATCACGTGGATGTCGCAATCGACGCCGTGCGCCGCGAACAGCACGTCCTTGACCATATTGGCTTGGGTGAGGGCAAGCGGCGAGCCGCGCGTGCCGAGTCTGAGCAATTAACGTCCGTTCGGGTTGAGCTTGTCGAAGCCCTGTCTTTCTCTTGCGGGCAAGAAAAGTACAGCCCCCTTCGACTGCCTGCAAGGCAGGCGCTCAGGACAGGCTTCGACAAGCTCAGGGCGAACGGGTAGGAAGTCGGACATGTTGATCCTGGGCCTTGAATCCTCGTGCGACGAGACGGCGGCAGCGCTGGTCACCGGCGACCGGCGCATCCTGGCGCACAAGCTGGCGGGGCAGGAGGCGGCGCACGCGCCCTATGGCGGCGTCGTGCCGGAAATCGCCGCGCGCGCGCATGTCGAGGTGCTGGAGCCGCTGATCGCCGCCGCGCTCGACGAGGCGGGGGTGACGCTGGCGGCGGTCGATGCGATCGCCGCGACGGCGGGACCGGGGCTGATCGGCGGGGTGATGGTCGGGCTGGTGACGGGCAAGGCCCTGGCGCACGCGGCAGGCAAGCCGCTGGTCGCGGTCAACCATCTCGAAGGGCATGCGCTGAGCCCCCGGCTTGCCGATGCCGATCTCGCCTTCCCCTATCTGCTGCTGCTGGTGTCGGGCGGGCATTGCCAGTTGCTGCTGGTCGAGGGCGTCGGCGCCTATCGGCGGCTGGCGACGACGATCGACGACGCGGCGGGCGAGGCGTTCGACAAGACCGCCAAGATCCTCGGCCTCGGCTTTCCCGGCGGCCCGGCGGTGGAGCGTGCCGCCGCGCAAGGGCGGCCGATCGTGCCGTTGCCGCGCCCGCTGCTCGGATCGCCCGAGCCGCATTTCTCGTTCGCGGGGCTCAAGAGCGCGGTGCTGCGCGCCCATGAGGCGGGGACGTGGTCGAAGGAGGATATCGCCGCGAGCTTCCAGCAGGCAGCGGTCGACTGCCTGATCGACCGGACGCGGCGGCAACTCGGCGATATCGATGCGACGGCGCTGGTCGTCGCCGGCGGCGTCGCGGCGAACACGGCGGTGCGGTCGGCGCTGGAAGCGTTGGCGAGCGATTACAACCTGCCGTTCAGCGTCCCGCCGCAATGGCTGTGCACCGATAACGCCGCGATGATCGCCTGGGCGGGCGCGGAGCGTTTCGCCGCCGGGCTGACCGACCCGCTCGATATCGCCGCGCGGCCGCGCTGGCCGCTCGACCCGGATGCCGAAAAGGTGCGCGGCGCGGGAGTGAAGGCATGAGGATCGGCGTCATTGGTGGCGGGGCATGGGGCACGGCGCTGGCGCAGGTCGCGGCGCAGGGAGCCGCCCCCGTCACCTTGTGGGCGCGCGAGCCGGAAGTGATTCATTCGATCAATCGCCACCACGTCAACGACCTGTTCCTGTCGAGCGTGCCGCTGTCGCCGACGATCGAGGCGACCGATGATCTCGATGCCCTGCGCGGTTCGGACGCGGTGTTGGTCGTCGCGCCGGCGCAGCATGTGCGTGGCGTCCTGGAAATGGCCGATTTCGGCGGCACGCCGCTGGTGCTGTGCGCCAAGGGGATCGAGGCGGGAACGCGGATGCTGGTCGGCGAGGTCGCGCGCGCGGTGCAGCCGAAGGCGCCGATCGCCGTGCTGTCGGGGCCGACCTTCGCGCTCGAAGTGGCGGCTGGACTGCCGACCGCGGTGACGCTGGCGTGCGAGGATGCCGCGCTCGGCACGGTGCTCGCCGAGCGGCTCGCGGCGCCGACATTCCGCACCTATGCGTCGGACGACGTGATCGGCGCGGAGATCGGCGGCGCGGTCAAGAACGTCCTCGCGATCGGCTGTGGCGTGGTCGAGGGCGCGCGGCTGGGACAGAATGCCCGCGCCGCCTTGATCGCGCGCGGCTTTGCCGAGATGACGCGGTTCGGCCTGGCGCGCGGCGCGCGGGCGGAGACGATGGCGGGGCTGTCGGGGCTCGGCGATCTCGTGCTGACCTGTTCGTCGACCAGCAGCCGCAATTTCTCCCTCGGCGTCGGGCTCGGCGAAGGGCGGTCGGCGCGTGAATTGCTCAGCGACCGCCGCACCGTCGCGGAGGGAGCCTTCACCGCGCCGGTGCTGCGCGAAGCCGCCGCGGAGGCGGGGATCGACATGCCGGTGTGCGAGGCGGTGTGTGCGTTGCTCGACGGTGCGCCAGTGGCTGAGGTGATCGAGACCTTGCTGTCGCGCCCGCTTAAGGACGAGCGAGCCTAGGTTTGGCCGGCGTAAGGCTGTTGAAGGAGCACGGCCTTTGACGTTTCTCACGGCGCACCGCTTGCGCGGGTTATCGGCATCATAAGCTCTATCAGCGAGCAGACGCTTTGGTGGAACGACCGCACCGAGCAACGGGATGGCGATGGTGATGTCAGCGATATTGCCTGGCGTCAGGGTGACGGCGACCGGCCGGCCGATCGCTGTTTGGCCCCCGCTTTCGCAGGAGCACCCGGTGCTAAGAAGCCTGGAGCAAGAACCCTAGTTCCGGATCGGCCAACCCGCTCGCGCGCCGCGCCGCGCGCCGAGCAAACGCCAAGGTGCACTTCTTGCGTCCCGAAACGCTGAGCGGATGCGTCGCCGCCTCGCGCAAAATCGCCGCGTCATAGCGATCGGCGACGATCACCCCCGATCGCTCGGGCAGGAACGCGTCGCCATGCAGGGGCGAATGATCGAATCCCGCCGGCACCGCCCAGAAGAAGCGATCGCAATGATCGAGATAGTCGAACCACTTGCCGTCGCCGAGCAGGTCGGCGCGCGACACCTTGATCTCGACGATGACGATCTGACCGCGCGCGTCGATCGCCATGATGTCGGCGCGACGGCCGCCGTCGAGCGGCACCTCGGTCATCGCCGCCAGGTCGTGCCGCGCGAGCATGCGAATGACCCCACGCGCGACTTCCGCCGCGCACAAGGCGTCATTGTCGATCGGGGGACAACGGGGAGACGCGTCGAACATCTCCCTGTTCTAGAACATTACGCGAACGTAGGAAAGCGAGTCGTTGGATGGACGATCGGGCATCCGCCCAATCGCTGCGGCACCAGCCCGCTCTCCCACCCGGCCGCCCATAGAATAAACTGATTGGGGGCCGGATGGGGGAGCGGGCTGGTGCCGCTCACGCGCGTGAGCGCATCAACGAAAGAAAACGTGGTTCCCGATCGTCGCGACGCGCGCGCGGTTCCAGCCGGGCGATACGCGGCGGGCATGGAAATAGAGGGCGTTGGGCGCCGGGCTGTCCCACGCATCGGCCAGCGCGACCTTCGCGATCGCGGTCGCGGTACGATATTGCTGGCCGGCCGGCGCATCGGGGATCCGGCCGCTGCGGACGAAGGAGAATTGGCCCGGCTGCTTGACCACCGAGCAGATCGTCGTCGGGAACCGGCCCGAGGTCGTGCGATTTATGATCACCTCGGCGACGGCGAGCTGGCCCGAGAGCGGCTCACCCTTCGATTCGAAATAGACCGCATCGGCCAGGCATTCGAGCTCGTCGCTCATGTCACCCTTCATGTCCTGCGCGGCGACGGCCGCCGCAAGGCTGGCGAAAGCGAGGCCCGGTGCAGGCGATGGCGCCGACAACGCGACTTCATCGGGCGCGGCTTCGATAGCGGGTTTGAACGTCGCGGTAGGAACCGGAACGGTGTCCGGCAGGTTTTCGATGGCGGGAATGATGGAGGCCGCAGCCGCGACCGGCATGCGGGCCAGATCCCAGGCCTTGCTGGGGCTGCTCATCCCGAGCAGCGCGGTAAGTACGATGGCAGTCGCCACGGGGCCCGTGGCGCGAGAAACAAACGACATTCAACTGGCTTAAGTGCGGTTGGAGCGCGAACACGGTCTCGATCTGCAAAAGGACCGCGCCGGACTACCCCCCGACTGCGTAACCGTCAGGGATCGCACCCCGTAACGACACAACGCGAACTACAGTGATCCTGCTGTGGATTGTGCAGTGCAGCAAGTCAATCCGTTAAGATCGTTTCAGCGACGAATCGTTCTGCCGCTGCGATATCCACCTCTACTACCCATAGATCGGGATCACTGCGTCGACGCCGTATCCAGTAGTCGGTCACCGCTTGCGACTCGCCGGCGGGACCGGCCGGGATCAATCCGATCCGCCCGTCGGGGCCGATTCCGCGCTCGAACACGCGCAAATCTTTACCACGTTCCTGCGCGACGATCAGGATCGCGCCGGCGGTCGCGTCGCCCTTCGCCAGCACCGTGACGATCCCGCCTTCGGCAGCGGCGCGCCGTACCAGCGCGTTGACCAGCGCGCCGCTCGCGAGCCGCACGCTCAGCCGGAATATCCCTTGAGACCGGCGAGCGGGATCGACGACCGCATGAAGGTGCCGGTGCCTCGCGCGGCCTCCTCGCCATCGGCATCGATCAACCGCGCCTCGCCGACGAACACGCGGCGCTGGCCGCTGACCCAACGGCCCTCCGCGATCACCGGCCCCGCCTTGAGCGGGCGCGTGAACAGCAGGTTGAACGCGGTGGTCAGCAGAAAGCGGTCGGTGACCAGGCTGTTGCACGCATAGAAAGCGGCATCGTCGAGCATCTTGAAATAGCTCGTGCCATGCGCCGCGCCGCCGGCATGGTAATGGTGCGGCCCGATCGTAAAGCTGATCCGCGCGACGCCGGCCTCGACGATCTCAAGCCGCGATTCGAACAGGCCGTTGATCGGCGCGGCGGCATAAAGCGATTCGAGCGCGCGGAAATGCGCCGCGGCGCCCGCGTCAGGCGGCATCCCGCGCCTCGTCGCGCGCGAGCAGCACGTACATCGCGTCCGTCGATCCGGCGCCACGCAGCTTGGCGACGAACTGCCCGTCGCGCAAAGCCCGCGACACCTTGGCCAGCGCCTTCAGATGATCCGCGCCTGCGTCAGGCGGCGAAAACAACGCGACGACCAGGTCGACCGGCAATTCGTCGACCGCACCGACGTCGATCGGCTTGGCCAGGGTCGCCACCACGCCCCGGATCGCGTCGATCCCGGCGAGGCGCGCGTGCGGAATCGCGACGCCGCCGCCGAATCCGGTCGATCCCAGCTTCTCGCGCTCGGCCAGGGCATCGGCCGCCGTCTTGGCGTCAAGGCCATAGGCAGCGGCGGCAAGCTGGCCAAGTTGTTGAAACAAGGCCTTCTTGCTCGCCACCGCCAGTCCCTCGGCAACAGCCTCGGGCCGGATCAGGTCCGACAAATCGTTCATGTCGACCCGCTTCGTCAGCTCGCGCGCTGTGGTTCGACCCAGCCGATCGTGCCGTCGCCCCGCCGATAGACCATGTTGTACGCGCCCGTCCCGGAATTGCGGAACATCAGCGCCTGGGTATTGCGCAGATCGAGCATCATCACCGCATCACCGACACTGGCATCGGGCACGTCGACGCGCGTTTCCGCGATGATCAGCGGCGCGTCCGCCGGTTCATCGTCGGTCGATTCCTGGAACAGGGTGTAGCCGGCATTGTCGTAACCGCTCGCCTCGCCGCCATCGACGCCGTCCGCGCCCTTGCGGTCGTTGAGCCGCCGCATGTAGCGCCGCAGCTGCTTTTCGATCTTGTCGGCGGCGCCGACGAATGCGCCCGGCGCGTCATAGCCATCGTTGCGCGCCTTCAGCACCAGGCCGCGCATCACGTGCGCGACGACGTCGCAGGTGAATCCGGCATCGTGCGGCCCCTTGCCGAAGGTGACCTGCGCCGAAATCGCGCGCGAGAAATATTTGTCCGCCATCCCCTGGAGACGATCCTGAACCTGCCCCTGCAGGGCGTCCCCGGTTTCGACCTGATGTCCCGAGACACGGATTTCCATCTATCATTCTCCATCCTGGCCGGGCCGGCGCTGCTACGCTCGGCCCGCATCCCACGTCAACCGGACGCGTCGGGCCCCCAAAGCGGACTCTTCAACCTGGCGACGAACGCAGCGTGGCGCTCCAGCTCGTCCTCGTTCGGCGCAAAGACACGCATCGGCCGCGGTTGGGCGGCGCGCGGATCCTGGTCGAGCACCGGGATCACCACCTCTTCCTCGCTGACCAGGGTCAGCCCGATCTGGCGGCCCCCCGTCAGCTCGACATAGACTTGGCACAGCAACTGCGCGTCGAGCAACGCGCCGTGCAGCACACGATGGCTGCGGTCGATGCCGTAGCGCGTGCACAAAGCGTCGAGCGAATGCTTGGCCCCGGGATGCCGCTGGCGCGCCATCGCCACGGTATCGATCATGCGGTCGAGCGAGATGATCTCGCGTCCGATCTTCTTGAGTTCGCCGTTCAGGAAACCGAAGTCGAACGTCGCATTGTGCGCGACGAGCATCGCGTCGCCGATGAATTCGAGCAGCTCCTCGACCTTTTCGTGGAACCTGGGCTTGTCCGACAGGAAGGCGTCCGACAGGCCGTGGATGCGTTGCGCTTCCGCCGGCATCGGCCGTTCGGGATGGAAATAAGCGTGGAAGGTGCGGCCGGTCTCGACTCGGTTGACCATCTCGACACAACCGATTTCCACGAGGCGATCCCCCGCGGTGAAGGAGAGGCCGGTAGTCTCGGTATCGAAAACGATCTCGCGCATTGATCCTGTTATCGGTCCTGGCTCGCGCTGACGCAAGCTATGACCTTACGCACGGCTGCCCTTGTTTGATCCATCGGGCAATCGGTCGGGATGACGAAATCCGCCCGCGCGCGCTTGTCGGCGTCGGGCATCTGGCGCGCCAGGATCTCGGCGAGGCGTTCCTTTGTCATGCCCGGCCGCGCCAGCACGCGTTCCGCCTGTGTTTCCACATCGGCGGAGACGACCACCGTGACGTCGACGTGGCCGTCGCCGCCGGTCTCGAACAGCAAGGGGATGTCGAACACCACCATCGCATCGTCGGCATGTTGTGCCAGAAACAGGGCACGCTCCTCGCCTACCGCTGGATGGACGATAGCTTCGAGGCGCTTGAGTTCCTCGGGTCTGCCGAACACGCGCGCGCCCAGTTCGGCGCGATCGACTCCCTCGGGCCCCGTCGTGCCCGGAAACGCGCCTTCGATCGCGGCAAGCAACCGCCCGCCCGGCCCCTGCAACGCGCGCACCGTGGCATCGGCGTCGAACACCGCGACGCCTTCGTCGGCGAACATCCGCGCGACGGTCGATTTGCCCATGCCGATCGATCCGGTGAGGCCGATCGTCTTCATGACGCCAGGATCGCGCGAAGTTCATCGTCACGATCACGCGGCGGCGTCTGGCCAAAGAACAATTCGAACGCCAGCGCCGCCTGACCGATCAGCATTTCGAGCCCATCGACCGTAGCGAGATCGCGCGCGCGCGCCGCCTTGAGCAGATCGGTTTCGAGCGGCGCATACACCACATCATACACCACCGCGTCGTCGGGCAATGCCGACAGATCGAGGTCGAGCGGCGGCTGGCCGACCATGCCCAGCGACGTCGCGTTGACCAGCAACGCGGCGGGCGGGATCGGCGCATCGAGCTTGAGCGCATCGCCCTTCAGCCCGAAACGCGCGAGCAACGCCGCCCCTTTCAACGGGTTGCGGTTGAGCAGGGTCACCCGCCCCACCCCCACACGCGCCAGGGCGAACAGGATCGCGCGCGCCGCCCCGCCGGCGCCGATCACCACCACCGGCTGTCCGGCCAGGTCCATCCCCGCAATCGGCGCATAGAATCCCGCGGCGTCGGTATTGGTGCCGACGACCGCATCGTCGGCGCGAAACACCGTGTTGATCGCCCCGATCGACGCGCGGACGTCGCCGCGATCCTCGACGAAATCGAGCGCCGTCTGCTTGTGCGGAATGGTGATGTTGCAGCCGAGCCAGTCGGGATCATCGCACCGCGCGGCGAAATAGTCGCCCAGTGCCTCGGCCGCGACTTGCGTCTTGCGATACGCGGCGTCGATCCCCAGCGCCTTGAGCCAGAATCCGTGGATCAGCGGCGATTTGGAATGCGCGATCGGATCGCCGATCACCTCGGCATATTTCATGACGCCAGCTCCCCGCGAACCCGCAGATAATCAAGCACCGGGAGCAATGGCATGCCCAGCACGGTGAAATGGCTGCCGTCGATCCGGCTGAACAATTGCACCCCCGGCCCTTCGATCCGGAAACAGCCGACACAGCCGGCGATCGCCGGCCATTCCAGGTCGAGATATTGGCCGATAAATTCCTCCGACAAGGACCGCACGAACAGCCGCGCCCGCTCGACATGACGCCATACGGGTCGCCCGCCCTCGGCGATCACCGCCGCGCTCCACAGGTCATGCGTGCCACCCGCCATCGCGCGGAGATGATCGGCGGCATCCTCGCGGCTCACCGGCTTGTCGAGCAACGTCCCGTCGGCCAGCGCGACGATCGAATCGCTGCCCAATACCAAAGCGGTCGGGTGGGTCTGCGATACCTTCACCGCTTTCAGTTCGGCGAGCGCATCGGCAACATCGCGCGGTGGTTGCCCGGCCATTGCCGCCTTGACGCCATCTTCGTCGACCCGCGCGGGTTCCGCCGCATAGGCGACACCCGCCGCATTGAGCATCGCCCGGCGCGAGGCGCTTTGCGACGCGAGGATCAAGCTCACTCGCCCCCTCCCTGATCACTGACCATGCCGATGATCGCCGCCGCCGTTTCCTCGATCGATCGCCGTGTCACGTCGATCACCGGCCAGCCATTGTCGGCGAACATCCGCCGCGCATAGGCGACCTCGCGCGTCACCGATTCCTGGTCGACATAGGCCGTCTCCGGATTCTGGTTGAGCGACAGCAAGCGGTTGCGCCGCACCTGGATCAGCCGGTCGGCGCTGGTGGTGAGGCCGACCACCAGCGGGTTCTTCAAGTTGAACAGCTTGTCCGGCGGCGGTGATTCAGGGACGATCGGAATGTTGGCGGTCTTGTACCCGCGATTGGCGAGATAGATGCTGGTCGGCGTCTTCGAGGTGCGCGACACGCCGGCGAGGACGATATCGGCCTCCTCCCAATTCTCCCAGTTGACACCATCGTCGTGCGCGATGGTGAACTGGATCGCATCGACGCGCTGGAAATAGGCCGCGTCCAGCACGTGCTGCCGCCCGGGCCGCGCCTTGGCCTGTTGGCCGAGCAGGTTGGACAGCGCATCGTTGACCGGATCGAGCGGCGCGACCGCGGGCAGGCCCAGCGCGCGGCACCGCGTCTCCAGCGCGCGGCGCATCTCGCTCGACACCAGGGTGAACAGCACCAGCCCAGGATTGTGCGCGATCTCCTGCAGGATGCGCTCGAGATGCGCTTCCGACCGCACCATCGGCCAGAAATGGCGGATCGTCTCGACATCGTCGAACTGCGCCAGCGCCGCCTTGGCGATATTCTCCAGCGTCTCGCCAGTGGAGTCCGACAGAAGGTGTAGGTGCAGGCGCATCACGGCTTGCGCCACACCGGCGCAAGACTCGTGAAAGCCCGGCCGGCGGGCCGGCGGCTGACAACAAAATCGCGAAAGCCTGTGGAGAACATCGGCAAAACCGCTAGCGCAACCCGGCCCATCGGCCAAGCGACCTGGGCCGGTGGAAAAAACCGCGCGTCATCCACACCCCCGCCAACAGCGGATCGTTCCCCGCACAGCCTGTGAATAACGGGGACGGCATCCGCGAATCCCCGCATTTGTGCGGACCCGCGACCGTCAAGCTGTTGGCATTTGCGGGACAGACGCCTAACCCCCGGCATCCACGCGCCAACAAGAACAACAACCTTTCTATCTATATCTTATATGATTCTTGAATCGGACAGATCTGGGGGAAAAACCCTGCTCGCGACACTGCGCGGCGAACGCCGGAAGGTGCCGCCGATCTGGCTGATGCGCCAGGCAGGGCGGTATCTGCCCGAATATCGCGAACTGCGCGCCGAAAAGGGCGGGTTCCTCGACCTCGCCACCGACAGTGCGGCGGCGTGCGAAATCACGCTCCAGCCGATCCGCCGTTTCGGCATGGACGGTGCGATCCTGTTTTCCGACATCCTGATGGTGCCCTGGGCGTTGGGGCAGGATCTGTGGTTCGAGGCCGGCGAAGGCCCGCGGCTGGCGCCCAGGCTGGTCGACAGCGCGCTGGACGCTCTCCAAATGGCGCCGGAGCGGCTGGAGCCGGTCTATGAGACCGTCCGGCGGGTCGCGGCCGAACTGCCGCCCGAAACGACCCTGCTGGGCTTTGCGGGCAGCCCCTGGACGGTCGCAACCTATATGGTCGCCGGCCAGGGCAGTCGCGACCAGGGCGAGACGCGCCGGCTGGCCTATCGCGACCACCAGGCGTTCGCCGACATCATCGCTGCGATCGAGGCGGTGACGATCGACTATCTGTCGAAACAGATCGAAGCGGGGGCCGAAGCCGTGCAATTGTTCGACAGCTGGTCGGGCAGCCTCGCCCCGACCGAGTTCGAACGCTGGGTGATCGCCCCGACCGCGCGGATCGTCGATGCGATCGGCCGGCGCCATCCCGATACGCCGGTGATCGGTTTTCCCAAGGGCGCCGGCGCCAAGCTCGCCGCTTATGCCCGCGAAACCGGGATCGCCGCGGTCGGCGTGGACGAAACGACCGATCCGGTCTGGGCGAACGAGGTCCTGCCCGCCGATCTCCCCGTCCAGGGCAACCTCGATCCGCTAGCCCTGATCTCTGGCGGTGACGCCATGACGTCGGCGGTCGTGCGCATCCTTGCCGCGTTCGCCGATCGGCCGCATATCTTCAACCTGGGTCACGGCATCCTGCCCGACACGCCGATCGTGCATGTCGAACAGTTGCTCGCGCTGGTAAGGAACGGATGATGGATTTCCTCGCCTCGATCTATCTGTGGCTGAAGGCGGCGCACGTCATCTTCGTGATCTTCTGGATGGCCGGGCTGTTCATGCTGCCGCGCTACCTCGTCCATCACCAGGACGCGCTCGGCACGCCAGAGGCGGATAAATGGATCGACTGCGAGGGCAAGCTCCGCCGCATCATCCTGACTCCGTCGATGGTGCTGGTATGGGTATTCGGCCTGATCATCGCGACGGTCGGCCAGCATTGGCAGGAAGGCTGGCTCCACGCCAAGCTGCTGCTGGTGATCCTGATGACCGGCTATCACGGCTGGATGGTCGCTTATGCCAAGAAGCTCGCCGCCGGCACCGCGACGCTGACGTCGAAGCAGTTGCGCATGGTCAACGAGCTGCCGGCGCTGTTCGTGGCGCTCATTGTCATTTTGGTCGTCGTCAAACCGTTCTGAAGCGCAGCGTGGCGGCCGGCTACGCCCGGTCGACTCGCGCAAGCTCGGCCGGCGCGCAGCGTCCGACGTCAAGTGCGGGCTTTTGCCCGCGCACTGCCTTGACTTGAACCTGCCGCGTCCATAAATCCCATCGGCGAGTGCCGCCTTCTCGGGTCGCGCGCTCAGCCCTCTCCTCCAGCATTGTCGCGTTCCTTCGCAGACAGACGCTCGAAAACTCCCCCTGAAGACTTCCGGACACGCCCGAAATGCATCTCAAAGACCTCAAGAAGAAACCCCCCGCCGAGCTGGTCGCGATGGCCGAGGAGCTGGGCGTCGAGAGCGCCTCGACCTTGCGCAAGCAGGATCTGCTGTTCGCGATCCTCAAGGAACAAGCCGAAAACGGCGACCAGATCATGGGGCTGGGCACGATCGAGGTGTTGCCCGACGGTTTCGGCTTCCTGCGCAGTCCCGAGGCGAATTACCTTGCCGGTCCTGACGACATCTACATCTCGCCCAATCAGGTCCGTAAGTTCGGTCTCCGTACTGGTGATACGGTCGAAGGCGAGATCCGCGCGCCCAAGGACGGCGAGCGCTATTTCGCGCTGACCAAGCTGACCAGCGTCAATTTCGACGATCCGGATGTTGTCCGCCACCGCGTCAATTTCGACAACCTCACCCCGCTCTATCCCGAGCAGAAGCTGACGCTCGATGCGATCGATCCGACGATCAAGGACAAGAGCGCGCGCGTCATCGACATCGTCAGTCCGCAGGGCAAGGGCCAGCGCACGCTGATCGTCGCCCCGCCGCGCGTCGGCAAGACGGTGATGCTCCAGAACATCGCCAAGGCGATCACCGACAATCATCCCGAAGTCTTCCTGATCGTCCTGCTGATCGACGAGCGCCCGGAAGAAGTCACCGACATGCAGCGTTCGGTGAAGGGCGAGGTCGTGTCCTCGACCTTCGACGAGCCGGCGACGCGGCACGTCCAGGTCGCCGAGATGGTGATCGAAAAGGCCAAGCGCCTGGTCGAGCACAAGAAGGACGTCGTGATCCTGCTCGATTCGATCACCCGTCTCGGCCGCGCCTACAACACCGTCGTCCCGTCGTCGGGCAAGGTGCTGACCGGCGGTGTCGACGCCAATGCGCTGCAGCGCCCGAAGCGCTTCTTCGGCGCCGCCCGCAACATCGAGGAAGGCGGCTCGCTGTCGATCATCGCGACGGCGCTGATCGATACCGGCAGCCGCATGGACGAAGTGATCTTCGAAGAATTCAAGGGCACCGGCAACTCCGAAATCGTCCTCGACCGTAAGGTCGCCGACAAGCGCATCTTCCCGGCGCTCGATGTCGGCAAGTCGGGTACGCGCAAGGAAGAGCTGCTGGTCGATCAGGGCAAGCTGTCGAAGATGTGGGTGCTCCGCCGTATCCTCATGCAGATGGGTACGATCGACGCGATGGAATTCCTGCTCGACAAGATGAAGAATTCGAAGACCAATGAGGATTTCTTCGATAGTATGAATCAGTGACCGAGCGCGGACGGGATTAGCAACGCTAATCCCGATCTCGCGCTGGTCCGGCCGGCGGGGCGCTGAGCCCCGGCCGACGGCGCGGATTAACTCCGCGCCGTTTTTGTTTGCCCTTGATGCCGCCCCTGCTACGCCGCGCGCATATGTTCGATTTTGCGGATATCTTCACGGCAGCGGGCCTCGCCGTCCTCGGCCAGGTCATCCTGATCGACCTGACTTTGGCCGGCGACAACGTCGTCGTCCTCGGCACGCTTGCCGCCGGCTTCCCGCCTGCTCAGCGCAAGAAGATCCTGGCGATCGGCGTCGGTATCGCGATGGTCTGCCTGATCGGCTTCGCGCTGGTCGCGACGCAGTTGCTGAGCATCGTCGGCCTGCTCTTCGCCGGCGGTTTGCTCCTGTTGTGGGTCGCCTGGAAGCTGTTCCGCGAGCTCCATCCCGCCGCGCCTCCCGGCCCGGTCGACGACCCCGATACGCCGGAGATCGAAGGCCCGCCCTCAACCCGCAATTTCGGTCGCGCGATCGTGTCGGTCGCACTGGCTGACCTTTCGATGAGCCTCGACAACGTCCTGGCGGTTGCCGGCACCGCGCGCGATCATCCTGCGGTATTGTTCATCGGTCTCGCGCTGTCGGTCACGCTGATGGGACTCGCGGCCAACATCGTCGCGCGGCTGATCGAGCGGTTTCGGTGGATCGTCTATATCGGGCTTGCGGTGATCCTCTACGTCGCGGGCAAGATGATCTACGAAGGGTTCATCGATCCGCAGGTCGGGGTCGGGCGGCTGTTCGGCTGGGTCTGATCTACAAATTCTCGTGAAAGAACGCCATCGTCCGCTCGTCGGCCAGCCTGGCCGCGTCGTCGATCCGGCGCTTGCCGAATTCGGTGGCGAAACCGTGATCGACCCCTGGATAGTCGTGCAGCGTGACTCTGGGATGATCGTCTAGCCCGTCATGCATCCTGGCCTGGACGTCGGGCGTGACGAAATGGTCGGCGCCCGCGATGTGGAGCATCAGCGGCCGCGCGATCGCGTGCTTTTCGCCGAGCAGACCGTCGATCCCGACTGCATAATAGCCGACGCTGGCATCGATGTCGGTCCGCGCCGCGGTCATGTACGCCAGCCGCCCGCCAAGACAGTAGCCGACCGCTCCGACCTTGCCGCCGCCGACTCGCTCGCGCGTGGCGCGGATCGTCGCTTCGATGTCGCGGATGCCGGCGTCCTGATTGAACTTGCCCATCCAGCCGAGCGCCGCCTGGAACTGGTCGGGAATGTCGGGATCGAGTTCGATACCGGGCTCCAGCCGCCAGAACAGATCGGGCGCGATCGCCAGGTATCCCGCTTCGGCCAGCTGGTCGCACTTGCGGCGGATGCCGGCATTGACCCCGAAAATCTCCTGGATCACGATGATCGCGGCGCGGGCGTTTCCGCCCGATGGCTCCGCGATATAAGCGTCGAACGACTCGTCGCCATCGAACGTTTCGATCTTGATCGTCGCGGTCATCGTCGCTCTCCTTGCTAGGCCATGCCATACGTGGGCATATGGGTGCCCGTTAGCAGCCGAAAGGGTCGCAATGAAGATCAATGTCGAGGTGGACTGCACCCCCGAAGAGGCGCGCCGCGCGGTCGGCCTGCCCGACCTTTCGCCCATCCACGAAAAATATATCCAGTCGATCATGGGCGCGATGGACGGCTCGGCGATAAAGCCGGAACTCCTTGAGAATATGATGAAAAACTGGATGCCGATGGGCGACGCCAGCATGGCGTTCTGGCGCGGTCTGTTCGACAACGCGACCGGCAAGACCAGGGACTGACGCCGGACGGGCGCTGGATGGATACGATCTACGCCCCTTCGACCGGCATGCCGCCGGCCGCGATCGCCATCGTCCGCATCAGTGGGCCGGCGGCACTGCCGGCGGCGCGTGCGCTGGCCAGCGCCTTGCCGGTGCCGCGCGAAGCTCGCGTGCGGACATTGCGTGACCCGGCGAGCGGCGACCATCTCGACCGGGCGCTGGTCCTGGTGTTTCCGGGTCCGGCCACGGCAACCGGCGAGGACCTGGTCGAGCTGCACCTGCACGGCGGCCGAGCCATTGTCGCCGCGGTCGAAATGGCACTGGCGGCGCAACCCGGCCTGCGTCGTGCCGAGCCGGGCGAATTCACCCGCCGGGCGCTGGCCAATGGCCGGATCGATCTGGCGGAAGCCGAGGGCCTCGGCGATCTGCTGTCCGCCGAAACCGAATTGCAGCGCCGCGCGGCGTTGTCGATGGCCGATGGCGTATTGTCGCGGCGGATCGCGGCGTGGCGCGCGGACTTGCTCGGCCTCGCCGCGCGGATTGAAGCGTCGCTCGATTTTTCGGATGAGGCCGATGTCCCCGCGGCGTTGCTCGACGATATTCGTCGTCAGGCCAGGGCGGTGGCCGATGACATGGCGGCAACGCTTGCCGCGCCGACGGTCGAGCGGCTGCGCGATGGTGTTCGCGTCGTGCTGGCGGGACCACCCAATAGCGGCAAGTCGACCCTGCTCAACGCGCTCGTACGGCGCGAAGCGGCGATCGTGTCGCCGATTGCGGGCACCACGCGCGATCGCATCGAAGTGTCGGTCGGCCGCGCCGGTATCCCGTTCGTCCTGACTGATACCGCCGGCTTGCGGGCGGATACCGAGGATGCGATCGAGCGGCTCGGCATCGCGCGTGCCGATGAAGCAATTGCCGGCGCCGATCTCGTTCTGTGGCTCGGCGATGAGCCCCCGCCCCAGCGCACGATGCTGTGGCTGCATGCGCGGGCCGACCAGCCGGGACGGACCGAAAGGCCGGCTGGCCGGCTCCTCGCGGTTTCCTCCCAGCACGATGCGTCGGTCGAGGCGCTATGGAGCATGATCGCCGACCGTGCGGCTGCGCTGATCCCCAAGCCCGGCGATCTCGCGTTCAACGCCCGGCAAGCGGGGCATTGCCATACTGCGCTCGAGGCGTTGAAGGATATGGCTTCTACCGACGAAATCGTGGTCGCCGATGCGTTGCGCCGCGCCAATGCCGCCTTGTCCCGGATAACCGGCGATATCGGCGTCGAGGCGATGCTTGATGCCCTGTTTGGGAAGTTCTGCATCGGAAAATGAGTGTTCCACGTGGAACAAGCTGCTAACCGCACGCTCATGAGCGAATTCGACGTCATCGTCATCGGCGGCGGTCATGCCGGCGTCGAGGCTGCCGCCGCCGCGGCACGACGAGGCGCACGAGTCGGGCTGGTCACCTTCGACGCAGCCAATATCGGCACTATGTCATGCAACCCGAGTATCGGGGGGCTCGGCAAGGGCCATCTGGTACGCGAAGTCGATGCCTGCGACGGGATCATGGCGCGGGCGGCGGATGCAGCGGCGATCCATTACCGCTTGCTCAATCGCAGCAAGGGCGCGGCGGTGCGCGGTCCCAGAATCCAGGCCGACCGGAAACGGTTTGCAGCAGCAGTGCAGGCGTTGCTCGCGGGTTATTGCCGCGTCGAACTGGTCCCCGGTGAGGCGATCTCGCTGATCATCGATCGAGGGGCCGTTGCCGGCGTCACTCTAGCGAACGGCGCTGCGATCAAGTCGTCCGCCGTCGTCCTTGCGACCGGCACGTTCCTCGGCGCGCGAATGTTTCGCGGGGAGGACCGCGAGACCGGCGGCCGGCTGGGTGAACAAGCGGCGACGGCGATGGCGGATCAGTTGCGCGCGTTCGGCCTGCCGATGGCGCGGCTCAAGACGGGCACCCCGCCGCGGCTCGACGGGCGGACGATCGACTGGGCGCGGCTGGAGCGCCAGCCGTCCGATGACGAGCCTTGGACGATGTCGCCTTTGTCGCCGGGCCGTCCCCTGCCCCAGCTTGCTTGCGCGATCACCCGCACGACCGAGCGGACGCACGATATCATCCGCGCCGCGCTCGACCGGTCGCCGCTGTTCGGTGGCGACATAGCGGGCGCGGGCCCACGCTATTGCCCATCGATCGAAGACAAGGTCCACCGCTTCGGTGACCGCGACGGGCATCAGATCTTTCTGGAGCCGGAGGGCCTGGACGATGCCACCGTCTATCCCAATGGCATTTCGACATCCCTGCCCGCCGACGCGCAGTCCGATCTGATCGCGTCGATTCCAGGGCTGGAGCACACGCGGATCACCGCCTTCGGCTACGCTGTCGAATACGACCATATCGATCCACGCGCGCTCGATCATCGGCTGGAGCTGGCGGCGTTGCCCGGCCTGTTCTGCGCGGGCCAGATCAACGGCACGACGGGATATGAGGAAGCGGCAGCGCAAGGCCTGGTCGCCGGCGCCAATGCAGCCGGACTGGTGCTTGGGCTCGAGCCGTTCCTGCCTGATCGCGCGCAAAGCTATCTTGGCGTCATGATCGATGACCTGGTGCTCCAGGGGGTCACTGAGCCGTATCGCATGCTCACTGCGCGCGCCGAATTCAGGCTGCGGCTGCGGGCCGACAATGCCGAGACCAGGCTGTCGGCGGTCGCCGAGGCGGCGGGACTGCTTGGCGCGGAGCGGCTTCGCCATGTTCGCGCAAGGGAAGCCGAGCGGACGGCGATCGACGCGATTCTTGCTCGCCCGATCACCGCCGGCGCGCTCGCCCATACCGGGATCGGCCAGGATGGCGCACGGCGTACCGCACGCGAATGGCTGCGCTTTCCCGATGTGGCGTTGGCCGATGTCGCGCCCGATCTCGCCGACGCCATGACGCCAGTCCTCGCCGAAGCGATCGACGATGCTCGCTATGCGCCCTATGTCGAACGGCAGGAAGCCGAGGTCGCCGAACTCCGCGCGAGCGAACGAGTGATGCTGCGGGGCGATCTCGATTTCGCGGCCATTCCCGGCCTGTCGACCGAAATGGTCGAGCGCCTGAGCGCGGCCCGCCCCGCGACCCTCGCCGCTGCGGGCCGGGTTCGGGGGATCACGCCGGCGGCCTTGACCGCGATCCTGCTCCACGCAAATCGGCGCGCGGCATGACCGAGGACGAAGCGCGTGCCTGGGCGACGGCCCGGTTCGATTCCGCCGCGCTGCACCGGCTCGATCGCCTGGTGGCGATCGTCGTGGCGGAAAGCGAGCGACAGAATCTGATCGCGCGGTCGACGCTCGATTCGATCTGGACGCGCCACATCGTCGATTCGCTGCAGCTGGCGGCGCTCGGCCCCGAAGGTGTGTGGCTCGACATCGGCACGGGCGCCGGCTTTCCCGGTCTGGTGATCGCCGCGGTGGAGCCGCAGCGCCGGATGCTGCTTGTCGAGCCCCGACGGTTGCGGGTCGATTATCTGCGCAAGGCGGCGGAGGCGCTCGACCTTGCCAACGTCACCGTCGTCGCCGCCAAGGTCGAAGCGGTGCGCGACAAGGCGAAGGTCATTTCCGCCCGCGCCGTGTCGCGGATCGGCGACTTGCTGTCTTCGGCCGCGCAATGCGCCAGTAACGAGACGGTCTGGCTGCTCCCCAAGGGCCGAAACGCCGAAGAGGAGGTGGCGGAAGCGCGGCGGACATGGCATGGTGTGTTTCACGTGGAACAAAGCATCACCAGCCCCGATTCAGCTATCGTGATCGCACGCGGCGTGAGGCGGCGATGACGGTCATTGCGGTCGCCAACCAAAAGGGTGGAGTCGGCAAGACGACCACCGCGATCAATCTGGGCACCGCGCTGGCCGCGACCGGCAAGCGTGTGCTGATCGTCGACCTCGATCCCCAGGGCAACGCCTCGACCGGTCTGGGCATCCATCGCGCCAACCGCACGCGATCGAGCTATGAAGTGCTGATCGGCGAGGCGAGCGTCGCCGACGCCGTGATCGCGACGGCCGTGCCCAAGCTCGATATCGTCCCGGCGACGGTCGACTTGTCGGGCGCGGAGATCGAGCTGGTCGATTATGAGGAGCGCACGCATCGTCTCGATCATGCGCTGTCGGCCGTTGATGATCGCTGGGACGTCGTGTTGATCGATTGCCCTCCCTCGCTCGGCCTGCTGACGATCAACGCGATGGTCGCGGCGGATTCCCTGCTTGTCCCGCTTCAGTGCGAATTCTTTGCATTGGAAGGGCTTAGCCAGCTGTTGAGCACGGTCGAACGGATTCGGTCGCGGTTCAATCCCGGGCTCGCGATCCTCGGGGTCGCCTTGACCATGTATGATCGTCGCAATCGGCTGACCGAACAAGTGTCGAGCGACGTGCGCGCGGTGCTGGGCAAGGTCGTGTTCGACACGGTCATCCCCCGCAACGTTCGGCTGTCCGAAGCGCCGAGTCACGGTGTCCCGGCGTTGATCTACGATTATCGGTGCTCGGGATCGGAGGCGTATATGGCGCTCGCACGCGAACTGATCGGGCGGCTGCCGCCCGCCAAGCCGGCGATCGCGGCATGAGCAGCAAGCCCCGCCCCGGTCTGGGCCGCGGCCTCAACGCGCTGCTGGGCGATATCGCCGCCGAGCCCGTCTCGACCAGCGGTGACGCCTCCTCGCCAGGCATCCGCATGATGCCGGTCGGCGCGTTGACGCCGCAGCCGGGCCAGCCGCGCCGCGTGTTCGACGACGCCGCGTTGGAGGAACTGGCGCAATCGATCGCCGCGCGCGGCGTGCTTCAGCCGATCCTGGTTCGCCCGCACGGCCGCAATTACCAGATCGTCGCCGGCGAACGCCGCTGGCGCGCCGCGCAACGCGCCAGGCTCCACGAAGTCCCCGTCATCGTCCGCGACCTCGACGATGCCGACACGTTCGAAATCGCGCTGCTCGAAAATATCCAGCGCCGCGACCTCAACGCGATCGAAGAAGCGGATGCTTACAAGCGGTTGATCACCGAATTCGGCCACACCCAGGAAGCGCTCGCCAAGCTCGTCAACAAATCGCGCAGCCATATCGCTAATCTGTTGAGATTGCTGGACCTTCCGGAGAACGTCCAGGCATTGCTGGTCGAGGGCCGGATCGACATGGGGCATGCCCGCGCGCTGATCGGCGCGCCCGATGTCGAGCGCCTTGCCGCCGAAGTCGTCGCCAAGGGGTTGTCGGTACGCGAAACCGAGCGGCTTGCGCGGTCGGCCAAGGACGACAGCGCCAAAGGCGGGTCGGGCGGCGGCGGGCGCAACGCCGATATCGCCGCGCTCGAACGCCAGTTGAGCGATGTCATCGGGCTCGGCGTCAAGATCAGCCATGGCGCGAAGGGCGGCACGCTGACGGTCGCCTATTCGACCCTCGATCAGCTCGACATGGTGTGTCAGCGGCTGACCGGCGAACCGCTGTAAGAGTCCGTTTGGAAATGCGCCGTGGGCGCATTTCGCGGTGCCGGCCCGCACCCCCACCCGACCTCCCATAGAATAGCCTGCTGGGAGGTCGGGTGGGGATGCGGGCCGGCACCGCGCGGAAATTCGCTCTTTCGCGAATTTCCAAACAGACTCTAAACCGCTGATCTACCGCGCTCTTGCCGCGGCGCGCGTGGTTTCGGTGATCGCCACGTCGGACAGGATTTCCCCCGCGCCGCCGGGCGCCATCAGGCTGCGCTCGGCACGGCGCAGCCGATCGATCGCCGCCGCGATCTCGCCGGCGCGCCAACGCTGGAGCAAGCGGATCATGCTCCCCTCCTCGCGGAAATGCAGCCGGCGCTTCTTGACGGTCGCCGTCACCTCGGCCCCGCCATCGACCTCGCCGCGCATCGCCGCCAGGGTCATCAGCTTGCGGACGATCTGGCGCAGCAAGGGGATCGCCGCGCCGCCCGATTCGGCGAACCGGGCAAGTTCGCGGGCGATATCGCGGACGCGACCTTCCAATGCAGCGTCCACCACATCGGACATTTGCGCATCGCCCAACTCAGCGCCCAGGGCGTCCAGCGTATCGGTGTCGAGGTCGCGAGGCCGGTCGGCGGCGGCGTCGAGATACAGCGCGAGCTTCTCGATCTCGCGTGCGATCACCGCGCGGTCGCCGTTCGATGCGCTCATCAGCCGCCGCGCCGCGCCTTGCGTGGGCCGCAGGCCGTGTTCGCGCGCGATGGCGGCGACCATTCGTTCCGCATTGGCGCCATCCGGCACATAACAAGCGAAGCTCATCGCGGCGGGTTGCGCGATGGCGAATTCGACCAGCTTCCCCTTGGTGCGGACGCCGGGCGCCAGCAGGACGACGGGATGTTCGACATGCGGCTCGGCGATCAGCAGTTGCGCGGCTTCCAGCGCGTCCTCGCCCGCGCCGCTGACCAGGATCCAGCGGCGTCCGCCGAACAGAGCGAGCGACCGCGCTTCGTCGACGATGCGGCCTGGATCGCTTTTCAACGACGATCCCTCGATCGCGACCTTCTCCGCATCGGCGCCGAGCGCACGGCCGAGCCGCGCGGCATAATCGGCCGCGCCCGCTTCGTCGGGACCGTGGAGCAGAAAGAGCCGAATCGCCGGCGCCGCCGAATCCAGCGCGCTAACCAGCTGATTCTCCGACGCTTTCACTTCGCAATGGTGCGGCGCGCATAAACCGCGATGCGGGTGACGATCTGATCGGCGACGATATCGGTGAGATTCTCCAGCGCGGTGTTTTCCGCCGCGATCGTGGCATATTCGGAACTGACCACGTCCACCCCGGCATCCGACCCGGCGGTGGCGTCGAGCAAGGTCTCGCCGGTCGCGCTGTCGACCAATTGGTATCGCGCACGCAGCGACCGTCGCTCGCGCGTCACGTTGTTGTCGCGCGTGACGCCGAGTCCGACGATCGAATCGTCGAGCTTGACCTCAAGCCGATATTTCGCCGCCGCTCCGCCGGAATCGGGCAGCCGGTCGCGCAGCGCATTGGACATCAGATAGCCGGTCTTGCCCGCGATCGGCGCGACCTCGATCCCGGCCAGCCCGCGCGCGACCGCGCCGGAACCGCCGCCCTCGTACAGCGGATGCAGCCCGCACCCTGGCAGCGCGATGGCGAGGAGGAGGACGAGTCGCTTCATGCCACCAGATTGACCAGGCGATCGGGGACGACAATCACCTTCTTCGGTTCCTGGCCGTCGAGCACGCGGATGACATGCGCATTGGCGCGTGCCGCAGCCTCGATCGCGTCCCTGGGCGACCCCTTCGGCATGGTCATCGTGTCGCGCAGCTTGCCGTTGACCTGGACCGCGATCGTCACGTCGTCCTCGACCAGCAAGGCGGGGTCGTATCCCGGCCAGTCGGCATCGGCGACCAGCCCGCTTTCGCCCATCGCCGCCCAGGCTTCCTCGGCGAGGTGCGGCGTCATCGGCGCGACCAGCCGCACGAGCGTGCGGATCGCGGCGGTGCGCGACGCCGACGGCGCGGCCTTTTCGATCGCGTTGACCAGTTCGTACAGCTTGGCGACCGCCTTGTTGAACTGCAGCGCCTCGATGTCGGCGGCGACCCCGGCGATGGTCTGGGCGAGCTTGCGGTCGATCGCGACGTCGGCGCCCTCGCCCGCCGCGATGCCGTCGACCAGCCGCCACAGCCGCTGGACGAAGCGCCACGACCCTTCGATCCCGCTTTCCGACCAGGCGAGATCGCGTTCGGGCGGCGAATCGGACAGCATGAACCACCGCGTCGCGTCGGCGCCGTACTGATCGACGATCGGTTCGGGATCGATCGTGTTCTTCTTCGACTTCGACATCTTTTCGGTGCGGCCGACTATGATCGGCTGCCCCGTGGCGATTTCCTTGCCGTCACGCACGTCGTCGGGGGACAGCCACCTGCCCTCGGCGGACTTGTACGTCTCGTGCGTCACCATGCCTTGCGTGAACAGGCCGGCGAACGGCTCGGCGATGTCGAGCATGTCCATGTGCCTGAGCGCGCGCGTCCAGAAGCGGGCGTAGAGCAGGTGCAGGATCGCATGCTCGACCCCGCCGATATATTGCCCGACCGGCAGCCATTGCTCTGCCACCGTACGGTCGAACGCCTTGTCCCTGGGCTGGCTGGCGAAGCGGATGAAATACCAGGACGAATCGGCGAAGGTGTCGAGCGTGTCGGTCTCGCGGCAACCCTCGCCGCCGCAGCTTGGGCAGGCGACGTGCTTCCAGGTCGGATGACGGTCGAGCGGGTTGCCGGGGATGTCGAACGACACGTCCTCGGGCAGCACGACCGGCAATTGGTCGCGCGCTACCGGCACCGCGCCGCACTTGGCGCAATGGATGATCGGGATCGGCGTGCCCCAGTAACGCTGGCGGCTGACCCCCCAGTCGCGCAGGCGGAACACGGTGGTGCCGTGGCCCCAGCCGCCCGCTTCGGCGCGGCGGATCACCTCGCGCTTGGCGTCCTCGATATCCATCCCGTCGAGGAAGTGCGAGTTCACCAGCGTGCCCGGCCCCGAATAGGCCTCGGCTTCGGCGAAAGCGGGATCGGTCTTGTCGCCGTCCGACACTACGCGGCGGATCGTCAGGCTGTATTTGCTGGCGAATTCGAAGTCGCGCTGGTCGTGCGCCGGCACGCCGAACACCGCGCCGGTGCCATAGTCCATCAGCACGAAGTTCGCGATGTAGACGGGCAGCTTGATCGCCGGGTCGAACGGATGCGTCACGGTCAGCCCGGTGTCGAAGCCGAGCTTTTCCTGCGTCTCCAGCTCGGCCGCGGTGGTGCCGCCCTGCTTGCACAGTTCGACGAACGCCGCCGCCTTGGCGTCATTCGCCGCAAGTCCCTGCGCGATCGGGTGATCCGCCGCGACCGCGACGAAGCTCGCGCCGAAGATCGTGTCGGGGCGCGTGGTGAACACCTCGACTTCCGAAAGCCCCTCCCCTTCAGGGGAGGGGTTGGGGTGGGGCAGTGCCGCAGGCGACGGGCTCGATGAGACATCCCCCACCCCAGCCCCTCCCCTGAAGGGGAGGGGTTCATTGATTTTCCAGCGGAATTGCAGCCCCTGGCTCTTGCCGATCCAGTTTTCCTGCATCAGCCGCACCTTGTCGGGCCATTGGTCGAGCGTCGCCAGACCGTCGAGCAATTCGTCGGCGAACTGCGTGATCTTCAGGAACCACTGCGACAGCTTGCGCTTCTCGACCAGCGCGCCGGAACGCCAGCCGCGCCCGTCGATCACTTGCTCGTTGGCCAGCACGGTCATGTCGACCGGGTCCCAATTGACCGACGATTCCTTGCGATAGACCAAGCCGCTCGCGAACATGTCGAGGAACAGCGCCTGTTCGTGCCCGTAATAATCGGGCTCGCACGTCGCCAGCTCGCGGCTCCAGTCGAGCGCGAAGCCCAGCCGCTTCAGCTGCGCCTTCATCGTCGCGATGTTCTGGCGGGTCCAGCCGCCCGGATGGACGCCTTTCTCCATCGCGGCGTTCTCGGCCGGCATGCCGAACGCGTCCCAGCCCATCGGGTGGAGCACTTCCATGCCCTTCATCCGCCGATAGCGCGCCAGCACGTCGCCCATCGTATAGTTGCGGACGTGCCCCATGTGAATCCGCCCCGAAGGATACGGAAACATCTCAAGCACATAGCTCTTGGGCTTGGGGCTATCGTCCTTCGCGGCGAACGTCTGGCGTTCGTCCCACACCTGTTGCCACTGGGCGTCGGCCTTCAGTGGATTGAAGCGTGACATATTTCGCTCAACTCTCGTTGAGATCGGTGCCGGCCCGCTCCCCCGCCCGGCCGCCCAATCAGGTTATTCCATGGGCGGCCGGGCGGGGGAGCGGGCCGGCACCGTGACAAGACTATTGCGGCGTGACGGCGGCGCGACGCAGGTCGCGGGCGCGGGTAAGGATGATGTCCTCGAGCTTCTGGACCGTCGCCGCCTGCACCGGGGCCGCGACCCACTGTCCACCCTGGTTGACCTCACGTAGCGCCGCGACGCGGACGGCGTCGGCGCGCAGGTCCTGGTCGAGGATCGTGACGGTGACCTTCATCCGCTCGGTCGGGGCGGAGGGATTGACGTACCAGTCGGTGACGATGACCCCGCCGTTCGAATCGGTCTGGAGCAGCGGCATGAAGCTCAGCGTGTCGAGGCTGGCGCGCCACAGATAGGCGTTGACGCCGATCGTCGTCACTTTCGACGCGGCGATGTCCGCCTTCACGCGCTCCTTCCCCCCGCCACAAGCGGCAAGCGGGAGCAGCAGGGCCAGATACGCGGCGGAGCGCAGACGGGTCATCGAACGTTTTCCTGACACAGAAAATAGGTGGACGGCATCTATAGATGCTCGCGACGCCGCCGCAAGCGCGCAGAGCCATGTGGACATGGTGCAACACTTCCCGCGAAAAATGCATTCGCGGTGGCGGCGACGGAACGATCCGTGATAGGGGCGAGTCCTGATCGGAATCGCGAGGGAACCGTTCGTGGCCGCAAAGCGGGTGATTGTGGGATCGATGCTCGGGGCGCTTGCCGTCGCCGGCGCGTTCGCCATGCCCGCGTTCGGCACCCCTGATTCGGCGCGTCGTGTCGGTAAGCCGTTGCCCGCGAACCAGATTTTCTTCACGCCGGCATCGGCTGATCCCAAATTGGCGGCGTTGATCGCGCGCAACGGGATCGGCGCCACCGCGTTCCGCTTCACCCCCGCCGAGTCGCGCGGGATTCGCCGTCCGGTCACCACCGCGCTGCAGATCGCGACGCCGAAGACCGGCGTGGTGACGCTGCGCGGGCTGGGCGATACTGTGAGCGCGCCCGGTCTGGGCCTCGCGCCGATCAAGTATAATCTGGTCGCCGCCACCGCCGCCAAGCGGTTGAGCGTGCCCGGCAGCACCACCGCCGATGCGCCCAGGATGGACCTCGGCACCTCGCCCAGCGGCCGCCGGATCGATCCGGGCTTCAACCTGTCCACGCCGTCGAAGCTGAAGGCGGTTACCGACCGTCCGCCCACCGACACGCGGCTGACCAATGACGGCCCGCAGATGATCGATGTCGGCGGCGCTTATTCGCTCCGCCGTAACATCGATGTGACCGCCGGGGTGCGCTACAAGGCGCAAGACCGCGACCGTCTCGCGCCGATACCGGACGATCACCGGGTCGACAGCCAGGCGGTATATGTCGGGACGACGTTCAGGTTCTGACTTCTTGCCCTGATTTAGCAGGGCTAAATCAGGATACCGCAAGAAGTCCGGCCGGCCTCGCCCAGCGAGGACCGACAACGCGGCTTTGCCGCGGCGGGCATGGCGGCACGGGACGATGTCCTTGCGAATCAGGCCCACCTCTCCCCGTTCGTGCTGAGCTTGTCGAAGCACTGCCTTTCTTCCGGCCAAGAAGGATCGGCCCTTCGACAAGCTCAGGGCCAACGGATCAGATTTTGCGCGCGATGCATTAGAAACCCTGGACTCCTGCTTTCGCAGGAGCACGTGCGGGAGCTTCTTTACCCGGTATCCCTGTCCCAGGCATCGATCGCCGCCCACCCGTAAAACCCGTCGAGTTCACTGAACCGCCCGGCATTCATCCCGCCCAGCGCGATCATCGGCACCCGCATCCCGCGTGCGATCCGCTCCGCGCCTTCGATTCCCAGCACCGCCGCACCCGGATGCGACCGCGTGGCGAACACCGGCGACACGAACACCGCATCCGCTCCTCGCGCGACCGCCATCTTCGCCTCGCGCCACGAATGTGCGGATGCCGTCCGCACGCCACGCCCGCGCCGGTTATGCACCCCATCCCCGCCAGGTCCGCACCACGCCCCGGCCCGCACCACCACCAGCCCGCGCGCTCGCGCCACCCGGACGACCCGCGCGAACAACCGCCGCCGCTCCGCCGCCGGCGTCGCATAATGCCGGAACACTACCCCGGCGCCGCGCGGCAATCGCGCGATCGCGTCCCACAATCCCGCACCCAGGCGTTCGTCGGTCATCAGCCAGAGGCGCGGGAAGGGGTGGCGGCGCGGCACGGCCCCGCCTATAGCGCGGCGCATGACGACCGACGACCCCGCCGCGCGGCTCGCCGGCGTCCTTGCCGAGATCGAGCGCGCCAAGACGCTGGCCGGCCGCACCGACGCGGTCGAGCTGATCGCGGTGTCCAAGACGCATGACGCCGCCGCCATCGAACCGTTGATCGCGGCCGGTCAGCGCGTGTTCGGTGAGAATCGCGTGCAGGAGGCGCAGGGCAAATGGCCGGCGCTGCGCGAACGCCACCCCGGAGTCAGCCTTGCGCTGATCGGCCAGCTGCAATCGAACAAGGCCGGCGATGCGGTCGACTTGTTCGACCAGATCCATTCGCTCGACCGTCCGTCGCTGGTGACCGCGCTGGCCAAGGCGATGGAATCGGGCAGGCGCCCCGCTTGCTTCGTCCAGGTCAATATCGGCGACGAACCGCAAAAGGGCGGCTGTGCCGTCGCCGACCTGCCCGCCTTGCTGGCCGAGGCGCGCGCCGCCGATTTGCCGCTCGCCGGGCTGATGGCGATCCCCCCGGCGGATGTCGAGCCCGCGCCCTATTTCGCCTTGCTCGCCAAACTGGCCCGCGACCATGACCTCGCGGGACTCAGCATGGGCATGTCGGGCGACTATCCGACCGCGGTGACGCTGGGTGCGACGCATGTCCGGGTCGGGTCGGCGCTGTTCGGCGCGCGCGCATGAGGGCCGCCGCGCTGCTGTTCGACTTCGATGGCGTGCTGATCGAGAGCGAATATGTCGGCAACCGGCAGATCGCCGAATACCTGACCGGGATCGGGCACCCCACCACGCCGGAACAGTCGATGGCCAATTTCATGGGCTATTCGGGGGTCGATTTCATTGCCAGGGTCGAGGCGTGGATCGCGCGGCCGTTGCCTGACGATTTCCATGTCGCGCGTGCGGCCGAGGACGAGCGGGCGATGGCCGAAGGGATCAGCGAGGTCGCCGGCGCGGTCGGTTTCGTCCGGTCGCTCCCCGCTGACCTGCCCAAAGCGGTGGTGTCGTCGAGCCATGGCCGCTGGATCCGCCGCCACCTCGACCATATCGGTCTGGAGCATGCGTTCGGCGACCACCTCTACAGCGGCCGCGAGCATGTGACGCGCGGCAAGCCGGCGCCGGACCTGTATCTCTACGCCGCCGGCCGGCTCGGCGTCGCGATCGCCGACTGTGCGATCATCGAGGATTCGATCGTCGGCGCGACCGGCGCGGTGGCGTCGGGCGGGTTCGTCATCGGGCTGTGCGCGGGCACGCATTGCGCGCCCGATCATGCCGAACGCTTGCGCGCGGTCGGCGTGCAGCACGTGGCGCATGATTTCGCCGAGGTGACGAAACTACTGGAAATGTAGGATTTCATCTGAAACGGTCAATCAACCCCGCCAGGCGTTCGACACCCACGGCCGGAAACGAGAATGTCGGTAAGCGACGTCGCTAGTGTGACTTTAGTGTGACCTTTCAGAGCTGATGCCCGGTCCGGTCGCGCTTGGTCGCGAGATACTTTTCGTTGAACCGATTGGGCGGCAGCGCGATCGGCACGCGTTCCACCACGTCGATCCCGGTCGCTTGCAGCACGCGGACCTTTTCCGGGTTGTTGGTCAGCAACCGGATGCGCGTCTGGCTGAGCAGGTCGAGCATCCGCGCGGCGACCCGGAAATCGCGCGCATCGACCGCGAAGCCGAGCCGCGTATTGGCGTCGACCGTGTCGAAGCCCTGGTCCTGCAAGGCATAGGCCCGCAATTTGTTGACGAGGCCGATCCCGCGCCCTTCCTGGCGCAAATAGAGCAGGATGCCCCAGCCCGTGCCCTCCATCGCGTGGATCGCGGCGTGGAGTTGCGGCCCGCAATCGCATTTGAGGCTGCCGAGCACGTCGCCGGTCAGGCATTCGCTGTGCAGCCGCACCAGCGGCGGGTTGCCGTCGGGCTGGCCGACGATCAGCGCGACGTGCTCGCCCGGCGCGTCGGGAGAGCGGAAGGCGACGATCTCCGATCGCTCCGATCCCGCGACCGGCAGTCGCGCGCGCGCGGCGATGGCGAGATGGATCGGGTCCTCGAAATCGTCGATGTCGGCGATGCTGATCGCCTCCTCGGCCGCCTGGCCGACGAAGAAGGCGGGGAGAACGCCGGCGGTGCGCGCGAGCGCGAGCGCCGCCGTCATGACGTCGCGGTCGGTGACGGGGACCGCGCGGAACGGTCCCTTCATCGGCGTCGCCATGTCGAGCTGCGGATCGGCGAGCGCCACGGCGCAGTCGAAATCGATCCAGAACGTCCGTTCGACCAGCACCGGTGAATCCGGGATCGCCGCCTCGATCTGGTTGGCGAGCTTGAGCGTCGCCGCGCGCCCCGCCGACAGCAGGATCGGCGAGTCGCCGTGCGGATCGAACGCCGCCAGTCGCCCGGCGTCGGCGGTCTCGATCGCGAGCAGCCCGATCGGCTCCCCCGCGCCGCGAATCGCGATCGGCCAACCGCGCCGCAGCGAGTCGATCGCCCGGGCGACGTCCCTGGTGCTCATGGGCGCGCGCTCACAGGTCGAACTCGGTCATGATCGGGACATGGTCCGACGGCTTGAGCCAATTCCTGCACGCCTCGAACACGGTGTGCGACGTGGCGGCGGCGGCGACGTCGGCGGTCGCCCACATATGATCGAGCCGCCGGCCGCGATCGTTCACCGTCCAGTCGGGCGACCGATAGCTCCACCAAGTGTGCAGCCGCGCGGGGGCGGGATGGAAATGCCGCCCGAGATCGACCCAGGCGTTCGAGTCCTTGAGCCGGTTGAGCGCATCGACCTCGACCGGGGTATGGCTGACGACGTTGAGCAACTGCTTGTGGCTCCACACGTCGCTTTCGAGCGGGGCGATGTTGAAGTCGCCGACCAGGATCGTCGGGCAGTCGAGCGTCGTCGACCAGGCCGTCATGCGCGCGACGAAATCGAGCTTCTGGCCGAACTTGGGGTTCACGGCGCGATCGGGGATATCGCCGCCGGCGGGGACATAGACGTTCTCCAGCCGCACGCCGTTCGCCAGGCGCACCCCGACATGCCGCGCCTCGCGATTGGCCTGCCAGTCGAAGCGATCGTCCTCGGCCAACGGCACGCGGCTCAGGATCGCGACGCCGTGATGCATCTTCTGCCCGTGCAGGATGATCGTCTTGTAGCCGAGTTGGCGAAACGCCTCCTGCGGGAAATCCTGGTCGATCACCTTGGTTTCCTGAAGGCACAATATGTCCGGCGCGACCTCGCGCAGGAATTGTTCGACGATCTCGATGCGGAAGCGGACCGAGTTGATGTTCCAGGAGACGATCTTCACGGGGTGCGATTTAAGGGGTCGGGAGGCGTTCGTCACCCCAGCGCGCCGCGGCAAAGCCGCGTCGTCGGACGGCGCGAGCGCCGCCGGCCGTGCTTGGGCGAGTCTTGCAGCAGCATGCTGCAAGCCGCCCTACGCAGAAAGGCCCCCGCTCCGGGGGCATGGAGCGAGGGCCGACCTAGCGTTCGTCACGCAGGCGGGAAGTGGGGCAACTCAGGCAACAGGGGGAAAATCCTGAACCGCCCCACATCCGCGAACACTGTATTAGTCGGACAAAGCTGTCGCCTGCATGAACGGAATTGTCATTTTCGCGCCCCCCCCGGCGATGGGTCGTTGAAGCGGAACGTTCCGTCTGAGATCGGGACGTTGAACCGTTGCCCTGACAGGCGGATCGTCGTGCGATTGTTCTGCGCATCGAGCGCGACCCAGCCGCGCAGCATCAGCCCCGCCGGCGCCGATGCGTCCTTCTCGAAGATCATCGTGATGCGGCCATATTCGGGATGCCTGGGATCGTTGACCTCGACCGACAGGATCGCCGGATCGGCGGTCGGAATCATCTTCGCGAACTTGCTGATATCCTTCCTGGGGTCGAGCAGCACGCTGAGCGGCGACCCGCCGATCGGCCAGCGCTGTTTCTGCTTCACCGAATAATCGAGGAACCACAGTGAATTGCCGTCGGCGACGACCAGGATCGGCACGCCCTTCTCATATTGGAAACGCACCTTGCCCGGGCGCTTGAGCGACAAGGTGCCATTCAGCGTCTTGCCGTTGCGGTCGGTCTGGCTGAACGTCGCCGTCATCGACTGGACCGCGGCGAGATGCGCCTGGACCTTGGCGAGATCGGGCGACACCGCAGGGGCGGCGGCGATCAATGCGGGGAGGGGAAGCAGCGCGAGGGCGCGATACGTCACGAAAAATCTCCTGAAGCTGCCGTGATATATGGCGGCGCGGCCTTGAACGTTCGGTGAATTCAGCCGAATACCAGCCGCGCAGTGCCAGCGGTGCTAATCGAAAAATCTCCCTGGCTGATGACGTTCATGCCGATGAGCACGGGATAGGCGAAGCGCTCGCCAAGCTCGAAGCCGAGGATTTCCTTTTCCAAAACATACGGTTGTTGAACGGTCGGGTCGAACGCGGGATCGAGATAGTCGCCACAGATGAACCCTACGCGAAACAGGTATTCCTGTGCCATCATGTCGCCGTTCGCCGTAAAGACTCGACGCTGGCCCTTTGGCCGCAACCCCAATTCGCGCGCGACATCGCTGCGGATGGCCGTTCCCGTCGCGCCGGTATCAAGCAGACCGTCGGTCCGGATCGATTGCATGGGGTTCGGGCTGTTGTAACCCGGCAGCACCACGACCGGCAGGAGAAGGCGTTCGCGATTATGCCGCCAGTCAATCGCCGGCATTCGCGTACAGTCCAAGCTCGACCGGTTCGGGCGTCACCTGCTGGATCGAATAGATCTTGTCGGCGAAGCGTGACCAGCCTGCGTTGTCCGCTTCGCTCGGGGTATCATAATAACCGTGAATGCGCCGTGCCTTGATCAGCGCGAACTGACCGGCATGGGCGCGCAAGTGTTCGCTCAACGTCCTTTGGAAGAAATCGAAGTTACTCGCGATTTCGGAGCGAAGCGGGTCTTCAGTCATGGATCAAGTCTATCGCCGATAACCGACGACCTGAATCGTCGGTGCGACCAATGGCTTCGAAAACGAGTCCAATCGTGCGTCACAGCGGGTTGCCGTCGCGGTCGCGCAGCACTTCGCGACGGCCGACATGGTCGGGGCGTCCGACGATGCCGTCCTTCTCCATCCGCTCGATCAGCCGCGCAGCGGAATTGTAGCCGATTCGCATCTGGCGCTGCAGCCAGCTGGTCGACGCCTTCTGGCTCTCGACGACGAGCTGGATCGCGCCCCGATACTGCTGGTCCTCGGCCGAATCCTCGCCCAGCGGCGCGCCGTCGAGCGCGAAGCCGTCGTCGCTCTCCTCGGTGACCGACTGGATGTAATCGGGCTGGCCCTGCGCGCGCCAGTGATCGGCGACGGCATGTACTTCGTCGTCCGACACGAACGGCCCGTGCACGCGGCTGATCTGCTTGCCGTACGCCATGTACAGCATGTCGCCCTTGCCCAGCAGCTGTTCGGCGCCCTGCTCGCCCAGGATGGTGCGCGAATCGATCTTCGACGTGACGTTGAAGCTGATCCGCGTCGGCAAATTGGCCTTGATCACGCCGGTGATGACGTCGACCGACGGGCGCTGCGTCGCCATGATCAGGTGGATGCCCGCCGCGCGCGCCTTTTGCGCGAGCCGCTGGATCAGGAATTCGACTTCCTTGCCCGCGGTCATCATCAGGTCTGCAAGCTCGTCGACGACGATGACGATCTGCGGCAGCGGCTGGAAATCGAGCTGCTCCTCCTCATAGACCGGCTTGCCGTCCTCATAGCCGATCTGGACCTTGCGGCCGAGCGGCTGGCCCTTGGCCTTGGCGGCGCGGACCTTGTCGTTGAAGCTCGCCAGGCTGCGCACGCCGACCGACGACATCTGGCGATAGCGTTCCTCCATCTGCTCGACCGCCCATTTGAGCGCGCGCACCGCCTTGGCCGGGTCGGTCACGACCGGCGCGAGCAGATGGGGGATGTCCTCATACATGCTCAGTTCGAGCATCTTGGGGTCGATCATGATCAGGCGGCACTGGTCGGGGGTCAGCCGATAGAGCAGCGACAGGATCATGCAGTTGAGCCCGACCGACTTGCCCGACCCGGTCGTGCCGGCGACGAGCAGGTGCGGCATCGGCGCCAGGTCGACGATCACCGGATCGCCGGCGATGTTCTTGCCCAGGATCAGCGGCAGCGAGGCGTTCTGGTCCTCGAACGCGTCGTCGGCGACGAGTTCGTGCAAGCTGACCATCTCGCGCTTGGCGTTGGGCAGCTCGATGCCGATCACGGTGCGGCCCGGCACGGTCGCGACACGCGCCGAGATCGCCGACATGTTGCGCGCGATGTCGTCGGCGAGCTGGATCACGCGGCTCGCCTTGATGCCCGCGGCGGGCTCCAGCTCGTACATGGTCACGACCGGGCCGGGCCGCACCTCGGTGATCGCACCCTTGACGTGGAAGTCGTCGAGCACGGTTTCGAGCAGCCGCGCGTTGCGTTCCAGCGCGGCCTTGTCGACCGGGGCGCTGGCCGATGCGGACGGCGGCTTGAGCAGGTCGAGCGTCGGCAGCCGGTAATTGTCGCGCAGGTCGAGGCTCGCCTGCTTGGGGCCGCGCGCGGGCCTGGGCTGGGCGCTGGCGGCGGCGCGGTCGGCGATGATCGGCGCGGGGCGGTCGTCGGGGGCCGCCACCGCGCGGGGCTGGCGGATGGTCGGTTCGGCCGCCGGCGCCGGCTCGCGGGCATCGACCAGCCGTTCGGGCCGCTCGGCGCGGGCGCGGCGGGCGACTCGCGGCAGACTGGGCAGGCCGATCCCGAGGCTGGTGAACCAGACCACCATGCCGGCGATGCCGAGCGCGAGACCCGTCAGCCGCTCGGCCCACAGGATTCCGGTGGGATTGCCGATCAGCGTGATCGCCCAGTTGAGCGTCCCCGCGACCGTCATTCCCACGATGCCGCCCAGCCCAGCCGGCCAGCGCAGCGACGCGGCGGGTGCCCAGAAGGCGAGCGCGGTCGCGACCAGCGCCGCGCCGAGGCTGGCGATCGCCAGCATCCGGCCCCAGCGCCCGGCGGGCTCGTCACTCCACATCCGCCAGCCGCACACCGCGCCGACCGCGAGCAGCCCGGCGACCGGCAGGCCGAGGATCGAGAAAGCGAGGTCGGCGATGAACGCCCCCGGCGCGCCCAACAGGTTTTCGGCCGGGCCGCCCGCCGCGGTGCTGAGCGACGGGTCGCCCGAATGGTAGGTGAGCAAGGCGGCGGCGAGCGCCAGCGTCAGCGCGAGCACCGCCATCGCCGCGACCAGCGCCCAGCCGCGCGCGGCCCCGGCCTTCACGGTCTCACGCCAGAGCGGCGGCTGCGCGTGGCTCGCCATGATCGAATACCCCCGAAATGTACGCTGTTCGTTCGGCCAAGATTCTCGCTCTTGCCGAGTCCGCCGTCAAGCTGGCGTGAGCGGGGGCTTGTCGCTAGGGCAGGGCGCATGGACCAGGCGGACATCCTCATTCTTGGCGGCGGGCTGGTCGGCAGCGCGCTCGCGGTGGCGCTCGACGCGCACGGGCTGACCAGCATCGTGGTCGATCCGGCCGACCCGGCGGTGGTGACGGCGCACGCGTTCGACGGCCGCGCCTCGGCGATCGCCAGCGCGCCGATGCGGATGCTGGAGGCAATTGGGGTCGCGAGCCGGCTGGCCGGCAAGGGCTGCCCGATCGAGGGCATCCGGGTGAGCGACGGGCTGAAGCCCGGTGCGCTCGATTTCGTGCCGCAGGCGGATGAGGATGCGCTCGGCACGATGTTCGAGAATCGCGACCTGCGCGTGGCGCTGCTCGACGCGGCGGGTGCGGCGCAAGGCGTCGATCTCCGCATGAAGACGCGCGCGCTCGAAGTCGTGCGAGACGACTTCGGCGTTCGCGCGACGCTGAGCGACGGCGGCGAGGTCCGCGCGTCGCTGCTGGTCGGCGCGGAGGGGCGCAACTCGCCGACGCGCGACGCGGCGGGGCTCAACACCGCGCGCTGGAGCTACGATCACGTCGCGCTGGTGACCTCGATCGGGCACCAGCACAGCCACGGGAACGTCGCCTACGAGATCTTCTACCCGGAAGGGCCGTTCGCGATCCTGCCGTTGGTCGACGACGATCGCGGGCACCGCTCGGCGATCGTCTGGTCGGTGCGCTCCGTCCAGGCGCCGGGCATGCAGAAGCTGGGGGAGCGCGGCTATCTCGCCGAACTGACCCGCAAGATGGGCGGGTTCCTGGGCGAGCTGACCTGGCTCGGCCCGCGATTCGCGCATCCGCTCGGTTTTCACCACGCCGCGACGATCGTCGCCGACCGGCTCGCTTTGGTCGGCGACGCCGCGCACGGCATCCATCCGATCGCCGGGCAGGGCGTCAATGTCGGCTTCCGCGATGTCGCGGCGCTGGTCGAGGTGCTGGTCGAGGGCAAAAGGATCGGGCTCGACCTGGGCGACCCGGCCTTGCTCAAACGGTATCAGCGCTGGCGCAGCCTCGACACCTTCATGGTCAGCCTGGCGACCGACGGGCTGACGCGCCTGTTCGGTATTCCCGGTTCGACCGCCAACGCCGTGCGCCGCTTCGGCCTGTCCGCGGTGCAGCGCTCGCCTGCGCTCAAGGATCGCTTCATCGCCGAGGCGCGGGGCGAATCGGGGGCGCTGCCCAAATTGCTGGCCGGGCTGACGGTTTAGGGAACAGGACATGACCATGATCACCGTCGCCGCGCTCCAGCTCGCTTTCTCCGATGATACGGCCGGGAACATCGCCAATGTTGCGCGGCTGGTCCGCGAGGCGCATGCCAGGGGCGCGCAGGTCGTCCTGCCGCCCGAATTGTTCGAAGGCGAATATTTCTGCCGCATCGAGGATGAGGGGCTGTTCGCGAATGCGAAACCGACCGCCGAGCATCCCGCGGTGATCGCGATGCAGGCGCTGGCCGCCGAGCTGAACGTGTGGATCCCCACCAGTTTCTTCGAAGCCGATGGCCCGCACCATTATAACAGCCTCGCGATGATCGACCCCGGCGGCAGGATCGCCGGCGTCTATCGCAAGAGCCACATCCCCGACGGCCCCGGCTATGAGGAAAAATTCTATTTCCGCCCCGGCAATACCGGGTTCAAGGTGTGGGAGGGGCCGGATCGCGCCACGCTCGGCGTCGGGGTGTGCTGGGACCAATGGTATCCCGAAACCGCGCGCGCGATGATGCTGATGGGCGCGGAGGTGCTGTTCTATCCCACCGCGATCGGCAGCGAGCCGCACGACGACAGCCTCGACACCGCGCGGCTGTGGCGGCGGGCGATGGTGGGGCACGCGGTGTCGAACGTCGTGCCGGTGGTCGCCGCCAACCGCGTCGGCACCGAACATGGCCAGACCTTCTACGGCACCAGCTTCATCGCCGACGAGCGCGGCGACATCCTGGCGGAACTCGACCGTGAGGAGGAAGGGGTGATCGTCGCGTCGCTCGACCTCGACCGCGTCAAGCGCCACCGCGCCGCGTTCGGCTTCTTCCGCGACCGCCGGCCGGATCTGTACGGGCGGCTGGTGGAGGATCGCTAGGCTTACGCTCCAGCCGCCTCCCGGAGTTCCAGCGCCCGCGCGAACACCGCTTCGAACATCGCCGCCGTCAGCCGCCCGGTATTGGTGTTGTAGCGCGAGCAGTGGTAGCTATCGATCAGCATTCGCCCGTCGGGCATGCGGTGTTCCGCCAAATGACCGAACCGCGCCTTCGGGAGTCGCCCGCCCAGCACCTTGACCGCCGACTGATGCGCGATCTGGCCCAGCGCGATGAAGATGCGGGCATTCGCCAGCATATCCACCTGGCTTTGCAGGAATGGGCGGCAGGCGTGGATCTCGGCGGGCGTCGGCTTGTTCTGGGGCGGCAGGCATTTGACCGAATTGCAGATGACGACGCCGTTCAGCGCCAGCCCGTCGTCGGGTCGCGCATCGTATGTGCCGGTGGTGAAGCCGAACTTGGCCAGCGTCGCGAACAGCAGGTCGCCGGCATAGTCCCCGGTGAACGGCCGTCCGGTACGGTTGGCGCCGTGCTTCCCCGGCGCGAGGCCGACGATGCACAGCCACGCCGCCGGGTCGCCGAATGCGGGCACCGGCGCGTTCCACCAATCGGGATGCTCGACGCGCAGCTCCTGCCGGAACGCGATCAGGCGTGGGCAGCGCGGGCAATCATATGGCGGTTCGGTCGCGGGGAGCGGGCTGGGTGCAAAGTTCACGCCGCTCGGGTAGGCGCGATGACGTCATGACGTCCAGCTATGTAATCGCCCTGGGATCGAATCGGCGTGGCCGTCACGGCGGCCCGGCCGACGAAGTGCGCGCGGCGCTCGGCGCGATCGGCGGGTTGGTCGCGGTGTCGGCGATCGTCACCACCGCCCCGCTCGGCCCGTCGTCGCGCCGCTTCGCCAATGCGGCCGCGCTGATCGACAGCGGCGAATCGCCGCGCGACCTGCTCGTCCGGCTGAAAGCGATCGAAGCCGCGTTCGGGCGCCGTCGTGGCCGGCGTTGGGGGGATCGCGTGATCGACCTCGACATCGTCTTGTGGTCGGGCGGCATCTGGGCGGACGATCGGCTGACCATCCCGCATCCGGCGTTCCGCGCGCGCCGCTTCGTGCTCGATCCGCTGGTCCAGGTTGCCCCCGGCTGGCGCGACCCGCTGACCGGCCTGACCGTGCGTCAACTCGCCACGCGGTTGACCCGGCGCGCGCCGCCCTCTACCTCGCCGGGCGCTGGTCGGGGTCCGTAGCTCAGTCGGTAGAGCAAGCGACTTTTAATCGAGAGGTCCCGGGTTCGAATCCCGGCGGACCCACCAGCCTTTACCGCAGGGGTAGCCTTACCCTGACCCATGTAATCTTGGGATGACCCAATCTCGGGGTCACGAGGCTCACATCGAATCAAGTGATGTAGGTTACGCGATGCCGAAAGGCGCGGTGTTCAACGGGACGGCACGATCCCACGTTCGACGAGATCCTGTCTGCTCCAGCCGCAGCCGATCGGCCGCACGCAGAGCCCTTTTACCTTCTCACGGGCCAGCTTGAGGGACAACCCCGTCAGCATGCACAGTTCGGCAGGAGCGACCATCCGTTCGGCCAGCCGAAGCACGGCCGCCTTCTCGGTCACCAATCCCTGCCCTTTCCGAGTGAACGTCAACAGCTTCTCCTCGATGAGCATCCGCGTGTGTTTTGGATGCACGTTGAGGAGTTCTTCCGCATCGTTCTTGTTGATGTTCGTCGAGCGGCGGATGGGATACTCGATCTCCCCGTCGTCGGGCAGGACATGTTGATCGAACGATACGTCGTCGAAGTCGGCGATGTCCGTCGGGATGACGACGACCGAACGGCTGGTGACATTCCCGGACGCCAACCAGAAGTCGATCTCGCCGGCCAGAAGCGCTGCGAAGATCGCTCCCCACGGCTTCTCCCTGCCGCCAATGCGACGAGCCGCGGTCTCGATCGCGACGGCGTCGTCCGGCGCAACATCCTTCCGTGCCACTCCGCGCATGCCGGAGAGGAAGCGGGTGAGACTTGCCTGGGGGATGCATGGTCCGTTGCGTGCCACGACGACGGCCCGATCCCCTTCAGGGACCAGCACGTCCATGCAGATCATCTGCTCCAGCGCATAATAGGGAAGCAACAGCCGACAGGTGAGACGGCGGAGCGGTAGGCTGGTCCGGTATCTATCGTCGAACGCCTCGACCAGACCGATGTCGAACTGCGACCGAATCCGTTTGATGCCGGGAAGGCGTTGCACCTCGAGATCGGCACGCATCGCCCTGAACTGGGCCGGCCGAAGATTGGTCTTCTGGCGCACCTCCGACAAGGTGAGGAAGCTCCCCTTCGGCGCGCTGCGGACGAAGCTCCTGAACTCGCTGGGCATCGCCTCGCGCACCAGTCGCGCCTGGCCGGCATCCTCGACCCGCCCGGTTCCGAGACGCTTGATGCGATCATGCGCGCTTCGGTCTTGCCGAGCTTCGACTTCATCTCCTCGTCGTTGCCCTCGAGGATTTGCTGACGGCTAAGGTGGTAGTACGCGGCTGCGTCGATGATCTTGGCGTCCTCCGCCGACCAGAGGTAGACGGCCCCCAACTGAACGAGCCAGTCTTCCAGTCCTTTCAGCTGCGACTGGCCCTTCAGGCGTCCGGCGCAAGAGACGAGCACCCCGCGCCGCCCGCCTGCGGCCTTGAGCTTTCGGACCCAACGCCGCAGGCTGGGCGCAGTCGGAACATCCTCGTCCTGGCCCTGCTCGTCTGGGATGAGATCGGGGCGCGTCGCGATCCACCCGGCGTAGGACGCGTCCGACGTCGTGTCGGGGCCATCGATGATCACGGCGTGCGCCCACCGGAAGCGCATCGCCGATTTTGGATCCCGCTTGATGCAGGCGGCCTTGTCCAGACCCAAGAACGTGCGTCGACGGCCTTCCATGTCCGCATCCGCGTCGGGATCGGCGAGCCGTCCGGCCTCCTTCTCCTCGAAGAGCCAGGGGATGGTCGGGTTGAGCAGCTTTCCGGTGGCTTCGTCCTGCAGGACGTAGTCATGCCCGGTTTCGATGTCTTCGAAGCGCAGCACCCAATCGCCGAGATCCTCGGCGAGACGGATGCGGCGACCATTATGGACGAGGACGAGGCCGATGAAGAGGCCGAGCGCGTTGAGCTTCATTTCCCAGCGCCCGGCGCGAAGGACCTGAGGAACCGGCGGAGACGTCCGGGCCAGGCCGGTGGGCGCGGCATGACGACCCGCGTGTCGGCGGCCGGCGGACGATCGACGGGGAAGCCGATGATCCTGGCGACGAGCATGGCGCTCGAGAGGCGCCGGGCGTCGTCGCGGTCACCGCCGATCGCATCCCAGATCCGGCCGAGCGCGGCTACGCCACCTTCCCTGGCCAGCACGTTGCGCACGGCGTCGCGTTGAGCATCGGTGAAGACCAGATCCCGGTCGTCGTAGATGTCCTTGACGACGCGCCACTTCATCCCGTCCATGAGATCCGAACCGAGTTCGCGTTCGAAGCGGACGTAGGGGTGCTTCGTGATCTCGGCCTCGAACGCGCTCAGCTTCGCGTCGATTTCGGGATCGTCGAAATAGGCACGGTGGGCCTTGTTCTCGCGGAATACGAGCCAGCCGGTATCGGTCTCCTCGACGGAATCGACGAAGTAGCTGGTGCTGGTGCCATCCGCGAGCCTCCAGTGCGCGACGAGCGGCTGGAACTGGACATCGGTGCAGGTGTGCGTCACCACCCGCAGGCGATGGGACGCCGGCTCGTGCGGTCCCTCGAAGAACATGGTGCGGCCCGCCTTGAAGCAGAACTCCGCGGACGTGGGAAACGCCTTGCGCCAGTTCATCCCGATCCGGACGGCACCTGCGTCGGCCGCGGCCACCAACTTCGGAGTGCCCCAATCGACCATCGGTTTCGCAGGTCGCGGCACACCCGCGTCGCGCCTATCGCGACCGGGCAGATACTTCGGCACGCGGGGCGGATGCCGTCTGGCCACCTCCAGCGGGTGCGGAAGATCCGCCTGGCGGAACGGGGGAAGCTCCACAGTCCATGTGGTGGGATCGTAGCGATCTGAGGGGAATGCCCTCTCCGCAGGCTCAAGCTGGTCCGCTCGACCTTCGACGTCATCCCAGGTCGGTGCATTGCTATTCACGAAATCCATGCCGCACCCTCCGGGAAGTGGACGATCGCGCGACTCGCGCTTGATGCCGATGAGATTTCGCGCAACATAGGAACGGACTGCGGAGAGTCAATACTGATGAGAAATAACGCAACATGCCGGTAGCGGAACGCGAGGCGACCATCCTCGCTTCGGCTTGGCCGGAGGGTATGGCAGACGCCGACAGAGCGCTCTGGGACACGATGGCACCTGCGGCGAGGATGGCGGCGCTGTCGAAGCTCGACGCGCTGACGGCATCGGAAGCGCCAGGAGCCGATCTGGGCGGCCTGGCGGCGGCGATCGGACTGAGCCGCGTGGCGTTCTATAGGCTGCGGAAGCGTTGGACTGACGACCGCACGCTCCGCGCGATCATTCCCCACGGGCGCCGCAAGAGCAGAGCCATCGCGCCCAGAGGGGGATCTGCCGAAGGCGCCCTCTTCACGGCTGCGCGAATCGCCCGCAGGCTAGTGGAGGAAGGCTCCCTCCCCTCGTCCATCTCCAATGCGGCTCAGGCGCTCGTGGACGAGTTGGACGGCGAGATCTCCCCACAGGCTGCCATGCGGCTGCTGCGATCGGAGCGACTCCGGATCCAGCGCGATCCGTCTCACCTCCGGCGCCTGTTCGGTCGTCAGATGGTGATCGACATCTCGGCGGTGTCCCTGGCGGTCCCCGACGGGGAGGCGGTGGTCGTCGCCGTGGTGGCCGAGGTCGCTTCCGGCCTGATCCTGGGGCACGACGCAGGGCTGGTTTCGGAATCCATTCATCTCCAGGGCGCCGCGATCGCGCGGGCCATATCCTGGCTCGGCGACCAGGCGGACGGCTCGGATCTACCGGCCAACACCGCGCTTGTCCTGGGATGGACAGGAGACACGGGTCTAATGCGTGACCTGAGCTTCGCCGCCTGGTCGACGCCTGGCATCAAGTCGGTGGCGGAGCGCGGACCGCAGCGCTACGGCCGCCAGATCGTCGGTCTCCTCGGCCATCGCCTCGGCAGATTACAGTTCCGACCCCGAGCGACGGAGCCGGGGCGCTCCGGTCACTTCGACACCAAGAGCCTCTCGCTGCCGCCCACGCCATTGGAAAACGCACGCGCGCTCGTCGACGAGGCGGTCGAAGCGCACAACAGGCCGATCATCGAACTCCTGATCGAGCAGGGAATCATGCCGCCTACCGATCACCTGGTGAACGGCTTGGCGCAGACGCTTCGGCAGCTCGAGCCGCATTTCACCCACCGCTGAAGCCGAGCGAAGCCGCAACCTCATGCAGTTTCCGTCCCAGGCGGTGCAGCTCTTCGGCTCCGGGACCCGCGTGCAACGTGGGGGCGGCGTCCGGCTCCCATCGTGATGACAGCATCTCCGCGGCTTCCGCGATGTTCAACGGTGACGCGCCCGCGGCCAAGGTCGCGGTCCGCTCGTGGAACGGAAGTTTGGCCAAACGTGGCCTGATACGTATCCCGGCGCGCTCGCGCCCGATCAATCCGGAGGTGGTCATCGCATCGCCGATTCGCTGGCGCCGCCGGATTCTGACGACGACACCGTCCGTCTTGAGGGTGGCGGCAAGCCGTTCCCACTCATCGCCGCCAAATGTCTCCAAGGCGACCACGATGTCGCCTTTCCTGCTCCGCCCTTTCGCCTCGGCGAGGCGATCGAACGCTCGCGCGAGCGCCTCGGCCGTGGCACCGACATCGGGTGCGTCGAGCGATAGCGCGGAGCCGAGCACCCGTGCTCCGGGGACTGCCATGACCAACGCGGCGACGGGCATGCAGGGACGACCCGTCGGTCCCTCGACGGCGATGTCGACCGCGCAATGGTCGACCACGATGTCTGCGCCATCGGCATGGGAACCCGGGGGCAGCCTGCCGGCAAGAGCGAGCCGGATGTACTTGCGCATGGTCGCAACCGCCGGCAGGGCTACGCCACGATCGGTTCCGATCTCGACCGCACATTCGTAGATGCGCTCGAGACGCTCGCCGGGCCGATCCAGCACCGCCTGATTGATCACACCGTGCTGTGCGGAGGACAGGTGATCGCGACGCCGAGGTGGCCGCCGGGAACCTGAAAGCTGATCGGCTCGATGGCTCTCCTTCCACGCACGCGCGAGATTGTAGAACGTCACGACGTGGACGCCGAGCTCTTCGGCGGAGGCCAGCGCGAGGGCGCGCGTCGGCTCGGACAGATATCGCCTGATCACACGGATCCGACGCAGAATCTCGTCCCGCCGATGAGGCGCCACGAACTCGATGCCATCGTAGAGATGTTCGTCGTCTGGACTATCGTTCATGTTTTGTTCCGTTCATGACTTCATCCATCCCGGCTGCGCCGCGAAGGAAGTGGGTGTTGGCTCCTCTCGGGCCAAGATGGGCGGGTGCGAACGAAAGCACCGCGCATGGAATGTTCGGGGACGAATGACGCGGGGCGCCGTGTCTGAGCGACGCCATCAGCGATCCAGGATGGACCGCCGCGCCGCCTACAAGTGACTCATCGGGGTCCCAGAAAAGGCCGCTGAGAAATGGCGGCTGCGATCATGCTGCTAAGGCGATGATCGTCAGCGCGCCGTTCGTCAGGCCGCATCGAGGGACGTGGCTGCGACGATGGTCCGGAATTCAGCCACGATCTCCGGATGTCGGGTGTCGAGATAGCCGGTCACCGCGGCGTTCTCGATCAGACGGCCGAGATATCTCGATGCGAGGACGAGCTGGAGGACGTCATCGCCGAACGTCGCTTCGATGGCGCGATAATCCTGGGTGAGCTTTTCGAGCTCCCGTTCCATCCGCGCCATCTGGTCGGGGGTGACCCCGTTTATCGCCTTCGGCCTCTCCGGTTTGGCGAGGTCGTCCTGCCGCGTCGCGGCCAGGATCGCCTTGGCGTAGGCGCCAGTGAAGTTGTTCATCGATGCCATCAGCTCGGCCGTCTCCGTCTGCCGATAGGGCTTCATCTTGCGCAGGATGTCGAACACGTGCGGATTGACCGGCCGGTCCTTCAGGATCTCGACCGCTCCCGGCGCGATCCCGTCAAGGAGGTTGCGGCGAGGCCTGGACGCAGCTCGGTGCGGGGTTAAGGAGGGTCCTTTCAGCGTTTTTTTCAGACCGAGCCGATTTGAGACGGAGTCCGGGCATGATCAAGCAGCCGCGATCAGCTTTGGCAGCC